>Ga0302320_10005954_pt1 | contig 27203 bp, 22 predicted proteins | sample Bog_T0_3_FD_202130 | JGI IMG/M metagenome (GOLD analysis project Ga0302320, IMG submission 202130) | Peat permafrost microbial communities from Stordalen Mire near Abisko, Sweden - Bog_T0_3 | ecosystem: Environmental > Terrestrial > Soil > Wetlands > Peat | place: Sweden: Abisko, Stordalen Mire...
AGAGTATTTGGCGATGCGAGAGCCTTTCGAGAAGGAGGCGACCGAAGAGAAGGGGCGGAGGATTTACCAGGTCGTTCGCCGTTACGCGGCCGACCATGGCGATCAGGCGCCGGCGTCCTCCTCCGACTGGACCAGCGCTCTCTCGCCCTACGCCCTGAACCCGGACGACCTTGAAGGGGTGGACTATCGGTTTGCGGGCGGCGCCCTTGGTGCGCTGCCAAATGCCGATCAGGTATTGCTTGCAGTGCTACAAACGGCGACCGGCCGCGGCTACTTGTTCGCCGACGGCACGGTCACCTGGGAAGCGCAACTCCCTCAATAGACCCGCGAGTTGCGGTTCTTCCGAACGAAATACCAAACCAGAAACCCGACCGGCAAGAGGATGGGCAGGTTCGAAAGGATGTTCAGGAAGAGGATGACGAAGAACTTGATCACGGCGCTTGTTCTACCAGTGGCCCTTGTCCAGGCGCTGACCATCCATGGCTTTTCGGGAAGGGGAGCCACTTGGACCGGGGCGGCGGGCGCGTGCTCAAGGGTCACCGCCAGGCTGGACATTTGGGCTTGGCCACGCAGATTCTGGCGCTCGGCATCGATCGTCTCGATCTGACTGCGGATATCGGTCAGCCGGTCTCGCACGGCGAGAATCTCGCTGATGCTGCGAGCATGGCTAAGGATGTCTCGGAGATCGTCTTCTTCGGCCCGGAGCGTCTTGAGGCGAGCCTCGTCGTCCACCACCGTGGTGGTGACGTCCTGGCCATTGAGGTCTTCCTGGAAGACTTTTCCCAGTGAGCTGATGACCCTGACCGCATCATCGAAACGATCCACCGGCACCCTTATCGTCATCGAGACAATTGGATTTGCGTCGGCCTCATTGTCGGCCGATGAGGATTCGACGAAGCCCCCGTAGCCTCGGGTGAGGTCGGTGATCGTGGTCCGGGCACGGTCGATGTCCTTGGCGTACACGCCCAGGGTTCCCGTTCGCACCACCAGTCGCGGACTGGCCACGGGCGCGGATGGCGCTGACGGCGGGGCCATTGGGGCTGCCGCCATCCCCGCTCGTTCCCCACCCAAGACACCGGTGTATCCGATGGCATTTCGGGGTGCGCCAGCCTTGCTTTGTGCGTCCATTTGGGCGTTGCTATCCTCGATCATCTTCTGATCCGCCACTGGAACCTTGTTAGGATCCACTCTCCCTCCGCCGACGGACGAACCGATGGGCGTCGAATCGTCCCCGGAGTGCGGGACTAGTGAAGGCAGTATCAAGAAGCCAAACACCAGAAATGCCGCCGCCCATCCGTACAGTGCGCCGGTGCGCCGGTACCAGGGCAGTTGCGGGGATCTAGCCACTGCCTGTGCTCCCCTTGGGTTGGCAATGGCGGCAAGCGTCTCCTCAAGACCAGACACCTTGGTGTTGTCCACCGCGAGCCTGAGTGTGGTCGAGATCGCTCGGTAACCATCAGCTACAGATCGCGCGCCCGTGTCCGTTTGAAGTGTCTCGGCGACCGCCATCGCGCGGTCTCCGGGTAGTTCGCCATCGAGATAGGCTTTGATATCGTCGCGCCGGCTCATTTCAGTTCTCCTGTAGGATCGCCCAGCGACTTGCGCATGAGCTGAAAAGCGTGGTGAAGCCGGCTCTTGACGGTGCCGGCGGGAATGCCAAGGATGAGGCCGCATTCCTCGTAGCTCATCCCTTCGATTTCTTTGAGGATCACGACGTGGCGATGCTCGGGGGTGAGTTTGGCAAACGCCGACCGGAGCGCCTCGCGATCCACCAGCCGAGCCTCTGAGGGCAACCCCTCCGGCGGCTCGATGAACTCCAGTGGGACCGGCTGCAGCCTCCGATCCCGCGCCAGCTTCCGACACGAGTTATGGGCAATGCCGAGCAGCCAAGTCTTTATGTCGGACCGGCCCTTGAAGCCTGAAAGCGCCCGTTGGGCAGTGAGAAAAGTGTCCTGTGCGGCGTCGGCGGCATTCTGCCCTCCGACGCGCTGGGCGCAAAAACGAAAGACGGCCGCGTAATGCTCCCTCGCCAGTTCGGCAATGTCGGGAGGGGCCGCTGTCATGGAGATGTCACCGATGGCAAGCATAGTTGGTTCCTGCCCATGAGTGTCACGTTGGCGGCCGGGTGTTCAAAGCTTTTAAAGAAGCTATTGTCCGACTCCTCGCCCTGGATGTTTCCAGAACGAGGAAAATATATGGTCAGCCCTTGATGACGGCCGCGGTCTTCACCACATCCCCAAGTTGGAGAGTTCGCATGATATCGATACCGGCCACGACGTGGCCGAAAACGGGGTCCTTGCCGTCAAGGAAATGCGCGTTGTCCAGGCAGAAGAAAAACTGGCTGTCGCCCGAATCAAGGTCGCCGGGGAGAGTTGCGAGCGAAACGGTGCCTTCGGTGTGAGTGAGATGGGTGTTCTCGTAAGCGACGGGGTGACCCGAGTCACCCGAACCGAGCGTGGGATCATCGAGAGGCTTGGTCCGGGTGCCAGGGTCTCCGATCATTGCGATGAACGGGCGGGGGTTGCGCTCGACTCGGTAGAACTTGAGTCCGTCGTAGAATCCCTTTTGCACGAGGGCGATGATATGGGCACATGTCTTCGGCGCTTTCGTGGTTTCCAAATGGACGAAAATGTCGCCACGACCCGACACCGACAGCCTCAATACCGTTTCACCATGAAGGGGCGCATACTCCTGCGGCCATGCCATGGCGCAGGTAAGGAAGCAAACAAGAATCGCGCCCAAATGCCGCATGACAACATGTTAGACGGCAACGGCGGCGATTAGGGACGGCTAATGAGCCGCCCACCAGAAATTCGTGTGCCTTCCAACCGATCTCAGCGGACAAATGCAGGCGCCATATTCCTTTCACACCGCAAGCGAAACCACAGTATAATTACTGGGAAAAGCATGGCTTGAAGTGATTGCGTGGGAGCGCTGACGTCTCGGCAGATTGCGAGGCCATGACACGAATGGGAGAGGACTTAAGGAAGAGACCATGAAACATTTCGCATCAACGCCGAGGCGAGCTTGCGTGCTCGTCGTCGCCCTTGCGGCAGGCTATGCCTCCGCCACCAATGACACAAGCCTGAGCGCTGGCAGCAGCCGCATGGCAGGTATGGCCGGGGCCGGCCTTGCCCTGCCGTTCGACGTCGCGATCAACGGGCAGATCAACCCTGCCCTTTTTGCTCGCTCCAAGCGGAAGTTCGACTTTGAGACGTCGGATGGCTACTATCTTGGGGGCGTGACCTATTCCGCCCTGAAGAATGACCTCACCAACGTTAGCGGCGGCGGCACCTCCGCCAGCGACGCCCTTCAGATCGCGGAGACCTTGGGCAACGCGCCAATCGAGTTTGGCGCTCATGCCGACTTCGCGCTGGCGCTTCAGCGATTCGTCGTTTCTTTCAGCGGTGGCGCCGACGTGACCTCCGACCCGAACGCAAGCCTGGAGGCCTGGTCCAACTCAGGTGGCAACACCGCCCCAAACAATATTCAGGACGACATTTACGGCTACGGGTATCAGTCGCTTAATTTCGGATATGGCCAGCCTTTCGAGACCAAGATGGGGCAATTCGCATTCGGCGCCCAGCTTCGGTTCATCAAGAGCTACTATTCGCACTACTTCGTCAACGCGGTCACTCAGAACAACGGCCTGGCCGCCGATACGAGTGGCACCCTCGATGGGTACACGTGGAACTCATCGCCCGCTTCCGAGATGGGAGGGGCCAACGACCTGACCTCAACAGGTACCGGGCTGGACTTGGGCTTCCTCTATTCGACCCCGGATGACAAGAATCACTTCGGTATCAGCGCCCTGAATTTCGTGGAGCCGAAGGTTGGCTTCAACGAGACACTCCCAGGCCAGCTTAATCAGGGAACAAACGCAACCCTGGCCTCCCAGGATTTGAACCCGTTCCGCAGGACGGTCAACGTTGGCTGGGGTGGCGAGGTCGCTCCACACTTATCTCTGGCCGCTGACGAGGTCGATCTGGGCAACGATGCCGGCCAGGAGTCCTTCCGCGCCGGCGCCGATTACTCGTTCGGCCACGGGTTCGGAATTCGCGGCGGCTACGATGCCCGCGACCGCTTTGCGGTCGGCGTCTCGATTCTCGGCATCAACCTGGCCTACAGCGGCAAAGACCCGCTAACGCTCTCGTACATGCTCAAGTATTGAGTGAATGGGGATGCCCATCCCTACCGAGGCTGGTAGGGATGGTCTCCATGAGATCGCTGATTGCCTTGGCCCGGGGCCGACAAATTCTGGGCCGCTCGCCGCGCTAATAAGCTGGCGCGCCAACACCGGGCAACCTGCTTTTGCTAGCTACAGCCCTCCCAGTCATTGCCGAATCCCGTCCGAGCGTGATCTGAGGTGGCCGATCAGGAGGGCGACGTCGCTCATCCGAACCCCGGGGATACGGGACACCTGGCCGATGGTTTGGGGGCGCACGCGGGCGAGCTTCTCCCGGCTCTCGTGGCTGAGGCCACGGATAGCGTTAAAGTCGAACCCCCTGGGCACCACGAGACCGTCTAATCGGCGGGCCCGGGCAACCGACTTGCGCTGCCGCTCAAGGTAGCCACCATACATGCCCGCCAACTCGATCTGCTCGCGCACATCCGGGCGGGAACTGACATCGGCCGAGATGCCGCAAGCCTCGGCGATCTCCAATGCGCAGGAAAGCGAGACTTCGGGTCGGCGAAGGAGATCCAGCAGGGAAACGCGCTGGGAAGGCGGGACAATTTCTCGGCGCTCGAACTCGGCGGCGTGGGCGGCCGACACCATCGCGGCCTCCATTGCCACTAAACCGCGCTCAACCAGATCCTGCTTCTCGCTAAAGCGCGTCCAACGCCGATCGTCACAGAGCCCTACCGACCGGGACAGGGGCGTGAGCCGAGCATCGGCGTTGTCATGCCGAAGGAGCAAGCGATGCTCGGCCCGGGCGGTGAGCATGCGATAGGGATCATCCACCCCCTTGGTCACGAGATCGTCGATCATGACCCCAATGAAGGAGTCTTCACGGGCAAAGGTCACCGGCTCGAGTTCGGCGGCGTAACGAGCCGCATTGATGCCCGCCACGATCCCTTGACCGGCCGCCTCCTCGTAACCGCTGGTGCCATTGATCTGGCCAGCAAGAAAAAGGCCCGCCATCTGATGCGACATGAGGTTGGGGCTCAACTGCAGCGGGTCGGCCATGTCGTACTCAACCGCGTATCCCGGCCGCAGCATCTCAACTTGTTCAAGGCCCCGGATCTTGCGTAGCATGGCGAGCTGAATGTCGGCAGGCAGTGACGTCGAGACCCCCTGGACGTAAACCGACTCACCGCCCCACTCTTCAATCTCAAGGAACACCGGATGGCGGTGCTTGTCGGCAAACCGCACCACCTTATCTTCGATGCTGGGGCAATAGCGCGGGCCGATGCCCTCTATCTGGCCCCCGTACATCGCGCTTTCGTGCAGGTTTTCGCGGATGAGATCGTGCATTTCGGCATTCGTCCACACTTCCCAGCATGGAAGGAGATCGTGCCTGGGATGCAAGGATTCATTGAGAAAGGAAAACGGACCCGCGTCCAATTCGCTTTCCATTACGGTGGCCGCTTCGAGGTCAAGGCTGGAGAGGCGCACCCGTGGCGTGGTTCCCGTTTTGAAACGCCGTAGCCGAGTTCCCCGATCCATGAGAAACCGGCTAAGGCCAAACGAGGCGTCTTCCCCGCTGCGGCCAGCGACGGTTTTCTTCATGCCCTCGTGACAGAGGCCGTTGAGAAAAGTCCCGGTGGTAAGCACGACGGCCCGGGCTTCAATGTCTAGCATCGAAGCGCCCACGTTCACTCGCACGCCCGTGACCTCGTCGGCTCCAAGCACCGTCTCGACCGCGCCCTCGATCAATTGGAGGTTGGGCTGACCTTCGAGAATTTGTCTCATCAGTTGAGGATAGAGCTGCTTGCAAACGTGGGCGCGGGTGGTTTGGACGGCCGGGCCTCTTCCCGTTCCCACCCTACGGATGTGGGTGAGGGCCTGGTCGGTGGTTAGGGCCATCTGCCCTCCCAGCGCATCCACTTCTCGGGCCATGTGACCCTTGGCCGGGCCGCCGATGGAGCAATTGCAAGGCAGATGACCGATGCGGTCGAGCCGCATGGTCACACAAAGGGTGCGGCAACCCATTCGAGAGGCGGCCAATGCCGCCTCGATGCCCGCGTGGCCGGCCCCGACGACCAGAACATCGACACTCATTTTCGACGCGCCTCTTGGTGGGCGGCCTCCATCATGAGCCACCGGACGAGCATCACGATGAAGAAAATCGTGATGCCAAAGGCCAGAAGCATAAAAACTTGGAATCCGGCCGGGCCATAGGAATCGGCGCTGTAGGAAGGATAGATGCCGCAGTAAACCACGGGCCCCCAAGCGAGGGCAAGAAGAATGGTGTAAAGCGAGAGCCGCTTGGACAGGCGAAAAGCGGTTTGAAAGAAGACGGTGGTGACGGTGAGGGCGACGAGCCCGAAAAAGATCAGACCTCCAAGGTTGAGCCCTTCGACCACGACAAGGAAGGCGACGAGCAGCCACGCAACAAGGTTCAGCCCCAACTGCAGGTTGGCCGCACTTTCCCTTCCCAAGTGGCGATCAGCCAGGAAGGCGGCAGCGATCAGTCCCACATATGACAACGGATGGGCCCACGTTGGGTCCACATATCCGAGTGCCCCTGCCAACCACAGCAGCACCGAAACCGAAGCCATCGCCCACACGAGGATAGGAGAAGCATGCCGCATTTCAATCTAAGACGAAAAAGGAGTATTTAACGTCCGCTTCACAGTACCCATTTAGCGCGGATTGAGTGAAATAGGCATCTCCGGGCTAATTGGCGTCTGTGGCCAGGCTGGCCCTGTAAATGTCGTTGGCCTGGGAACGCGCTCGCATCGCAAAGCCGACCCCAAGCACGACCAACCCGATCCCCACGAACTGTGGCAGAGTAACCGGGGTGCCGAAATACGCCCACGCCATGAGCGCCGTCGCTGCGGTGACCGTGTTCTGGTAGAGCATGGCGCCGCTGGCGCCGATGCGGTCGATGCCGGAATAGAACAGGCAGTACGCAGCGACCCCTGAGAGGGCGGCGCTGTGCAGCAACATCAGGTAACTGATCGGCTGCACTTGTGACCAATGGCTGTGGGGTGAAAGGAGCACAAACGGGATAAGGGCAGGTAGCGCCGCAGGTAAGGAAATAGCGAACAACCGGATGGGGTCGTAGGTCTTCGAGACCTTCCGAGTCAGCACCGAGCCCCAAGCCATGAGCAGGGAGGCGCCGATCAGCAACCCATCGCCAAGCAGCCGATTGCCGTGAGGGGCGCCGGAAGGCTTGGCGACGACCAACACAACGCCTAGAAAGGCAAGAAGACACCCGCCGAGAGCTTTGAGGCTGAAGCGCTCCTGGCTTACGGCGACGGCGAGAAAGTAGGTCATCACCGGGCTGGTGGAGAGAATCACAGCGCCCTCCGTTGCGGTCGTCTGACTCAAGCCCAGGAGGAAGAAGACCATGTAGGCCCCCATGTTCACGAAGCCTACGCCTAGCACTGGCAGCAGGTCGCCCTTCTCGATGCGAAGGGATCGGCCAGTGGCGAGGCAGATGCCAACTACGATCACCTCCATGAGTATCCAGCGAGCGGCCGAGAAATCGGCCGGGGTGATCTGCTGGAAGGCGACCTTCACCGCGATCCAGTTGAAGGCCCAAAACAGGACCATCACCGTGAGCGGGAGGTCGACGTTGCGGAGTTGGCGCACCTGAGGCCATTATAGCGCCGCCGGGTATCCTTCCCTACCCATGCCGGAACCCGAAGAGCGCCAATGCACGTACGATCCATTGATCGAGCTTATGGCGCGCTTCGAAAATGTCAAGCAGGCGCAAACCACCGGCGATCCCTTTGAATCCCTGAGCGTTGAGGATGCCCTCAAAAAGCACATCGTCGATGGCATCAAGAAACGGCTCGAGGTCCACATTGAGGAGGCTCTGACCCGCTACACCCCCCTCCAGATTATCAATGACGTGCTGCTGGACGGCATGAAGACGGTCGGCGAGCTGTTCGGGGCCGGCAAGATGCAATTGCCCTTCGTTCTTCAAAGCGCGGAAGTGATGAAGGCGGCGGTGCGATTATTGGAGCCGCTGATGGAGCGGGTAGAGGGAAGCGAAAAGGGGAGCATCCTCCTTGCCACAGTCGCGGGAGATGTGCACGATATCGGTAAGAATCTTGTCGATATCATTCTCAGTAACAATGGATACCGAGTGGTCAACATCGGCATCAAGCAGCCGATCAACTCCATCCTTGAGGCGGCGACCGCCCACAAATGCCAAGTCATCGGCATGAGCGGGCTGCTCGTTAAGAGCACTCTGATCATGCGCGACAATCTGCTGGAAATGAACGCCCGTGGCCTGGAACAGTTTCCCGTCATCCTCGGGGGAGCGGCGCTCACCCGTGGCTACGTGGAGCAGGACTTGCGGGCCATCTACAAGGGCAACGTCTACTATGCCCAGGACGCTTTTGAGGGCTTGAAGTTGATGGGCGATCTGAGTGGCGATGGGGTCGCCGGCCAAGTGGCGGCGAGCGAAGCCTCGGGCGATGAGACCGGCTACGACCGGGTGGACTCGCATCGGGTCGGGGTCTTTGACCCCGAACTGTTGGTGTTCACCGGCATCGGCAGTGACATTGTGCCGGTGGAGACGCCGCCAAGGCTTCCCTTTTATGGAGCCCGTCGGCAGACCAAGTTCGATATTTTCGAGGTCTACAAGTACATCAACAAGGTAGCGCTATTTCGCGGTCAGTGGCGCTACAAGCGCGAGCCCTTGCAATCCAACGCCGAGTTTGCGGCATGGCTGGATGAGCATGTGGAACCGGTCTTCGAGCGGATGAAGCGCGATCTCGGCGCGGTGCTGAAGCCCCGGGTCAAGTGGGGCTACTTCCCTTGCCACTCCGACGGCAACTCGCTGATCATCTACCAGGACGACGCTCAAACCGAGCGGCTGCGGTTCACCTTCCCCCGCCAGCGAGACGGCCGCCGCCTATGCCTGGCCGACTACTTCCGCCCGATCGGAGGGGTGGCCGACACGGTCGGATTCCACGTGGTCACCGTGGGTGGCGACGCTACCAAGCTGGAGCAGGCGCTCTTTGCCAAAGGCGACTATCAGGACTATCTCTATGTGCACGGCATGGGGGTGGAGACGGCGGAGGCGCTGGCCGAGTACTGGCATCAGCAGATTCGTCGGGAGCTGGGAATCGACGACCGCGAGCCTGAAGATCTCCGGCTACTGTTCAGCGCCAAGTACCACGGCGCCCGCTTCTCCTTCGGCTACCCCGCCTGCCCGAACTTGGAGGACCAGGCCAAGTTGATGGAGCTTCTCCAGCCACAAGACATCGGCATTGAGCTCACCGAAGAGTTCATGCTCGACCCCGAGCAGTCGACGTCCGCCATTGTCGTCCACCATCCCGACGCCGGATATTTCAATATTCGGTAGGCTAGGAAGCCCGTGGGACGTCGGCGACCAATGCTTCAAGGGGAATCCGGCGCCCCTTGCTCAGGCGAACGATCATTTGCAAGCTAAGGCCCCGTTTGCCCGCGAGGACCTCGTACACGCGATTGGGTGCCCCAATGTAGGCAAGGGGTTCCTAGACGCTACTTCATAGCTGAGGACGTTCGCCGGTCTCCGTACCGTGCGAACAGGTGAGAGAGATAACAGCCTGTGATCGCCTGCCACAGGCTCACCCGACTATCTTCCATACAGCGCCTGGGAGAGCAATGGGCTAGCGTACTCGTTGCCGCAATTCGGGTTATCCTCAGTGAATGCACGCCATCGCTACCCTCGTCATCATGCTCCACGGCGCCGGAGGCGGCGGGTGGGAATACGACCTTTGGAAGCCGGTATTCGAGAAGCAGGGCTATCAGGTCATTGCCCGCGACCTTGTCTCTGGCCCCAGAGGGCTGGCCGCCACCACCCTGGCGGACTACGTGGATGAGGCGGCCGCATGGATTCCGGCCAAACACGGCCCCATCGTGATCGTTGGTGCGAGTATGGGCGGGGCTATCGCGTTGAAGCTGGCCGAGCGGGTCCACCCGCAAGCCGTGGTGCTCGTGGACAGCGTGGTCCCCGCGGGGGTTGGGCCCGCCAGGGCTCCCGAGAAGCACCCCGCGATCATCGAGTGGGCCCACGGCCCCCTCAAGGACACCACCGATTCGATGCCGGATAGCGACGCTGCGACCCAGCTCTGGGCCTGGCCGAAGTGGCGCAACGAATCAGGCGCGGTGATGGACGAGCTCTCCAATGGCGTTCCCTGCTTCCGACCGACCTGCCCCACCCTCTCGGTGCTCGGTGAGGACGACACCGATGTCGGCTACGCACCGGGTCTGGCTCTCGCCGCCTGGGCCCATGCCGATATCCGCGCCTACCAAGGCATGAGCCACGTCGGCCCGCTGATGAGCCGCCGCGCGGCCGAAGTGGCGAGCGATGTGACGAAATGGTTGCGATCCCGGGGGCTCTAGCCCAGCGAGTCCGGATCGCGTTAACACCCTTCCAAAGCCTCCAACACATTCCCGGCCGCACCCGGGCGGCCGTTCGCGGTAGCGGCGGTGCGCATAGCGAGAAGGCGCGAGGGATCAGAGGCGAGGGCGGCGACCTGGTCGCCAAGCGACCTTAGGTCGTCGATGACGACCCCGGCCCCGGACTCCGCCAAGAACTGGGCATTTTGCTCTTCCTGACCGGGGATCATGAAGGGTTTGAAAACGACGAAGGGGGTACCCACGGCAAGCGCCTCCATGGTGGTGAGGCCGCCGGGCTTAGCCACCACCAGGGACGCCAACGCCAACTGCTCGGCCATTTGGCCGGGGTCGAGGCGGCCGTGGACGGTCACCCCCGCCAAGGCGGAGTCCCCAGAGAGGGACTGCCGCAGAGACTCGTTCCAGCCGGTCACCACGTGGATGTCCAAAGACAATTTGGCAAGTTCCCGCACGACCTCTACCACCGGGCCCCCCGAAATGCCCCCCGACGTCACCAAGACCCGCCGCTCAAGCGGCGCGACCGACGGCCGGAACTCGGGGGAAATCGGGATGCCGGTGACCACCGACTTGGCCCGGGGCCGGCGATCGTGGAGAATCTTCTGCGACCACTCACTGGCCACGCAGGTGAGCTGGGGATGGCCACGGAGCCACATGCGGTGGGGGTAGAGGTCGGTGACCACCGTCGCCATCGGGCGGCCGGCCAACGGAATCCGGGGCTGGGCGATGCTGTGGGTGCAGACCACCCAGTCGGGGCCCTCCTGCCGAACCAAGCGCTCGATGCGGCCGCAAAACGTGAAGTCCAGCGTTGTCTGGACCAGGTAGTTGAAGAGCGGGCGGTCCGAAGAAAAGTAGAGGTGGCCCCACATCGCGGGGTTCTGGCGCACCAGGCGCTCATAGCCGCCCCGATACCAACTTCGGAACCCGGGGGTGACGTAATCCATCGCGTCGATGGTGGTAGGGGCGTGGCCGCGTTCGACGGCGGCAAGCTCAAGGGCGCGGGCCGCCATCATGTGCCCCATGCCGGTGGATGCGGAAACGATCAGCAGCTTCAAGTGACGGGCGCCTTCTTGGTGAGGGCGGAGAGGATGCGCACCCGGATGAACCGCTGCACCAGCACCAGGTACCACTCCATGAAGAGCCAATAGGCCTGCCAAAGAATGACGCCGCGCCCGATCTCCATGAGCAGGGTGGTCGAGATGTGCATCTCCGTCATCACGTAGGTGGGCGCAGGCAGGGCCCACCAGCAGGGGAGGATCATGATCGTCATCGTGGTGTTCAGGGTCGCGGCGATCGCGTGGACCTTCTCGGCGTGCAGCGCCTCCATCGCGTAGTCCAGCGCATATCGGGGGCCGGTGCGCTCCAGGTACTGGGGACTGCCGCCACGCAGCGCTTTGCCGATGTACCACATCACGAACTTGTGGTAGTGATAGACACCGATCGCCCGGTAGAACCCCACCGATTCGAAGCCCTTGAGCCCCAGCACCTTGGCGTTGAGGTCCTTGAAATTGGCCCTGCGCCGGGGGCGGTCGTGCCACTCCCCTTCCGGCGCCTGGTGGAGGGTGCGCTTGATGATGATCAGCTTATGAAGCTCCACCATCACGAAGAGCACATGCACCAGCAGGGGGAACCAGATGATGTAGAGAATGGCGTAGATGCCGTGCATCAGCGCGACCCAGAGCATGGGCATCCAAATACCCAACCGGATGATGTTGCCTGTGAGGAAGTATTGCGACCAGGTGCGAACCGAGAGAATCCGCTTCTGGGGCCAAGCTGGATCTGGCTGTTTCGGAAGAGGCTCATCGCCCCAGATCCGGCAGATCAACAGGTACAGCTTCTCGATCAACGGTCCACGTCCAGGGGCGCCCTATACACCTTGGGCCGCCTGCTCGATTTCGGTGGGCATGGCGGCATGCTCCCTCCAAGAAACCATAAACAAGCGGCCATCGAAGTCCTCAAGCACGGCGGTGCAGTTGTCGGTCCAATCCCCCACATTGATATAGAGCATGCCATCGGGAAGCCGCGTCATTGCGGGCTTGTGAGTATGGCCGCACAGCACGCCATCAAAGCCCCCTTCGCGGGCGTCGCTGATAATCTCCTCCTCATACCCGGTCTTACGCTTGATCCAGCGCTTGACCGATCGCTTCAGAGCGGCGGAAAAATTGAGCGGCTGCTTATCTCGGCGTTGGCGGCTGACGTTCACTTTCTTGTTGATCTGACCGATGATCTCGTTGCCCCATGCGCCCATGTAGGCCATCTTCTTGTATTTAGTGACGGTCTTGTCGTACAAATCGCCGTGGACCACCAGGATGTTGCGTCCGTCGGCGGTGGTGTGGACCACCGAATGCTCGATGAGCAGGTTGCCCATCTCGGCACCGTTGAGGCCGCGCATGAACGCATCGTGGTTCCCGGGCGTGTAATACATGCGGCAAGTGCTGCTGCGCCCCATCAGATAGCGCAGCACGTCGGTGTGAGTCCTCGTCCACTTGTTCTCGCGCCGGCCCACCCATGCGTCGATGATGTCGCCTACGAGGTACATCTGCTCGCACTCCACGGTGCGCAGGAATTCGTAGACCTCCTCGGCCTTGCAGGAGACGGAGCCGAGATGAAGGTCAGAGATAAACACGGTGCGGCAGCGGATCGTGGCCATTTCTAGCTCGGCCACTTCCTCGCTTTCGCCTAACTCCGTCTGCGTCTTCGCCCTCAGGCGCCGAAGATGCTTCGGAATCCTGGTCTTATGGAACAAGCTTCTCACGCCGGTAGGGGTTCTACCAAACCCAGAGCGGTATCCTCACCATCAATGCCATCTCAATTGCTTGACGCCCTAGAGGCCCAAGTACTCATTTATGACGGAGCCACGGGCACCCAAATCCAGGCAGCCCAACTCTCTCCCCAAGACTTTACCCTCAGAGACGACCCCAGTTGGCCGATCCGGGCCCGCGAGGCGGTTGAAAGGCTGGGGCCTAAACACTTGGATGGCTGTAATGAGCTTCTGAACCTCACCCGTCCCGACGTCATTGAACAAATTCACAAAAACTATCTCGCGGCTGGCTCCGACCTCATCGAGACCAACACGTTCGGATGCACATCCATCGTCCTGGCCGAATACGACATTCCGGAGCTTGTCTACGATATTGCTTACGCCGGCGCCCAGATCGCGCGTCGCGCGGCGGATGCCTACTCGGTGTCCAAGCCTCGCTTTGTCGTCGGTGGGTTGGGGCCCGGCACAAAGCTGGTCACCCTCGGGCAGACCACGTGGGAGGAACTTGAGGGAACGTATTGCGACGCATTCAAAGGGCTCCTGGCGGGCGGCGCCGATGCGCTTTTGCTGGAAACCCTTCAAGACCTGCTGATGGTGAAGGCGACGATTGTCGGCGCCAACCGCGCGATGGCAGAGACTGAGCGCACGGTGCCGATTTTTGTTCAGGTGACGATGGAGCAGACGGGGACCATGCTGCTGGGCTCAGAGCTGGCGGCGGCCCTGAATATGATCGAGTGCTTCCCCGGCGTGAAGGCATTCGGCATGAATTGCGCCACCGGTCCGGTCGAGATGGCCCCCCATATTCAGTTCCTCAGCCGAAACTCGACGCGCCCCTTGGCGATCCAGCCCAACGCTGGGCTGCCGATGATGGAAGGAGGCCAGGCGGTCTACAAGCTGACTCCGGAGGATCTTGCCCGGCATCACGACCGCTTTGTGAGCGAGTTCGGGGTGGCGATGGCAGGTGGCTGCTGTGGCACAACCCCCGCCCACATCCAGGCGGTGGCCGAGGCAGTCGGCGGGCGTCCTCATACCGCCCCCGCCCATTGGATCAAGGTTCGGAACGTTTTCCCTGGATTCGATTTCACCCTGCGCGGGCCCAAGCAGGATGCGGCGATTGCCCTGAAGGGATGTTCTTCGCTTTATCAGTTCGTGCCTTACGAGCAGGATGCCAGCTACCTGATCGTGGGAGAGAAGACGAACGCCAACGGCAGCCGCGCCTTCCGCGACATGCTGGCTGCAGAGAATTGGGAGGGGCTCACCGAGCTCGCCAAGGAACTCGAGGGCGAGGGTTCCCACGTGCTGGACGTATGCGCGGCCTACGTGGGCCGGGATGAGAACCGCGATATGCGCACGCTGCTTTCTGCCTACAACCGGCACATCACGGCGCCGATCATGATCGACTCGACCGAGTGGCCGGTGGTGGAGACCGGCTTGAAGTGCCTGGCCGGCAAGCCGATCATCAACTCGATCAACTTCGAAGATGGCGGCGAACGGACCGAGAGAATTCTGGCTCTTTGCCAGCGGTACGGAGCGGCGGTAGTCGCCCTCACCATCGATGAGGACGGCATGGCAAAGTCCCGCGACCGCAAGGTCGCAATCGCCGAGCGGCTGCTGGAGCGCTGCCGGGCTTACGGGCTGGCAGAGCATGACGTGTTTATCGACTGCCTCACGTTCACCTTGGGGTCGGGCGATGAGGAGTTCCGACCAGCCGCCATTGAGACGATCGAGGCGATCCGCGAGCTGCGCACGCGGTATCCCCACGTGAACACCATCCTCGGCGTCTCGAACATCAGCTTTGGCTTGAACCCGGCCGCCCGGGTGGTGCTGAACTCGGCGTTCCTCCACTTCTGCCGCGAGGCGGGGCTGAATTCCGCCATCGTCCACTTCTCGAAGATTCTTCCCGACAACCGGGTCGAGCCGGGCATCTGGAAGATCGCGGAGGACCTGGTCTTCGACCGTCGCGAATACGCGAACGCGTGACGCACGGGCGTCCACCGTTGGTAGGGATGGCGTCCTCGCCGTCCTAGAATGTTTGTCGCCGCATGTCCGAATCCTGCCGCAGCCCGGCGGTCGCAACAAAGCGAGCAACCCCTAGAACTTTAGAACGCCGGGGAACAGCACGGTCACTTCGAAACGGCCTGGGACTCTTCTTCTTCGTCCTCAAACGCCTTGGGTTTGACGGGGCCTTCGGCGTTGACCATGGGGCGGGGGCGGGCGACGACGGCGCCCCGGTGGGCCTTTTCCCGCACCCGAAGATTCTCGGCCCGTTCGTGGGCGCCCGCGGCCACCGGCCAAAGGGTGCGATCGGCCCAGTAGGATTCTAGGAACTCCTCCCACACACGGTTGTAAACGGCGATGGTTTGGCTGGCGAGGTTGGACCAGTCGAATTCGTGCTGCAAACGCTCGCGAGCGTTTTCGTGGAGGCGAGCCGCGCGGGCGGGATCGTTAAGGACCCTAAGTATCGCCCATGCCAGAGACTCGGCATTGTTCGCGTAGCTCGAGGTTCCCGTGAGGTCGTGGACGACCACCTCGCGCAGTCCACCGGCATCGGAAGCAACCACCGGCACGCCAGAGGCCATGGCCTCAAGGGCTACGATCCCGAAGGGCTCGTAGAGCGAAGGAAAGACGGCGACATCGGCACAGCGGTAGATCTGGTGAAGGGCCCGATTGGCCATGAAACCGGTGAACAGGACCTTGTCTTCCAAGCCTGCCCAGCGGACGTAGTTCTCAAACTTGTCTCGCACGCCCCCGCCCACAATCACAAACTTGGCATCGGGGCGCTGGGCAAGGACCACGTTGGCCGAATTGAGCAGCACTTGAATGCCCTTCTCGCGCACAAAGCGGCCCACGTAGAGGATGATTTTCTCGCTGGGATCGGCAAGCTCGGCTCTCTTGCGGAGGCGCTCCACCTCCGAGAAATCGAAGTCGAACTTGTTGGCGTCGACCCCGTTGTACACCACGTCGATCTTGTCCTCAGGAACATTGAACAATCGCCCAACTTCGCCCTTCATGTACTGCGTGCACACGATCACGCGCCACGCTTCGTAGGTGAGCCAGAATTCCTGTTCGTGAATGTAGCGGGACACGTCGTTGTGGATGCCTCCGTGCCGGCCCTCCTCGGTGGCATGAATGGTCGCGACCATCGGTAGGCTGTACTCGTATTTGAGGTCACGCGCCGCATCGAGGGATAGCCAATCGTGGGCGTGGAAAATCGTCGGCTCGCCACCGGGGCGCCAGTCTTCCAAAAGTTGCCGCACGCGTCGCTCGGTCGCAACATTCAGCAACTGAATTTCATGGATAAAATCATTGGGCTGCTCGTCAAGGTGGACGCGGTGAATCTGCACGCCGCTTGCCTGAACCTCTTCGTCGGGCGCCTGCGGAGTCGCCTTGGTGATGACGTGCACCTCGACCCCTTGCTCCTGCAGCTTTTGCGAAAGATCGTGGACATGGGGGCTTATCCCGCCGACGATCCGCGGGGGATACTCCCAAGACAGCATCATGACTCTCATAGCATGTGTTTCATTCTAGGACATCGGCAGACCCCTTGCCTAGGCCAAGTCGTGAATACTTTCTACGGGGATTGACGCCAAGACTTCGATGCCTACCCGCGAACTGCTCCGATTGACAAAATCCGGCCTTTACTGCGAGCAGGGCGACTTCTATATCGACCCCACGCGCAGGGTCGCCCGGGCGGTGATCACCCACGCCCACGGAGATCATGCCCGGTGGGGGATGGGCCGCTATCTGTGCTCCACCCTTGGCAAAGGGCCTCTTCGCGCACGTCTGCCCGATATGTTGATCGACTCACTGGACTACGGCGAACCCACGATCCTCAACGGGGTGCGTCTCAGTCTGCATCCGGCCGGCCACATCCTTGGTTCGGCCCAGGTTCGCTGCGAATATCGAGGCGAGGTCGCGGTGGTCAGCGGCGACTACAAGTGCGAGGCGGAGCCTACCACTACTTCGTTCGAGCCGCTGCTGTGCCACACATTTGTGACGGAGTCGACCTTCGCGCTGCCCATCTACCGCTGGGAATCCCAGGCCGTGGTTGCCAACCAGATCAACTCATGGTGGCGAGAGAACCAGGCCGCCGGACGCGCAAGCCTGCTGACCGGATACAGCTTGGGCAAGGCCCAGCGTCTTCTGGCCTGCCTCGACCCCTCCATCGGGCCGATTTTCGAACACGGAGCGGTGGAGACGATGAGCAACGTGTATCGGGCCGCCGGGATAAGCCTTCCCGACACCTTGCGTCCACCAGACATGCCTGCGCGCTATGATTGGTCGCAGGCGATGATCGTCGCCCCTCCGAGCGTGACTGGCACACCATGGGTGCGTCGCTTTGGCGACCATGCCACGGCGTTTGCCTCAGGCTGGATGGCGATCGGAGGCTGGCAGCGGCGTTCGGCGGCCGGGCAAGGCTTTGTGCTGAGCGACCATGCCGATTGGCCCGCCCTCTTAGAAACGGTACGCGCCACCGGCGCCGACGAGGTATGGATCACCCACGGGTATGCGGCGACTCTAGCCCGGTACCTGCACGAGCAGGGCGTTAACGCCACCGAAATGACGGCCACGATGGGGGCGGACGATGCGTGAGTTCGCCCGGCTCTGCGAACAGCTTGCCTCGGCCGTGCGGACGAGCGGCAAGGTTCGCGCGATGGCCGAATACTTCGCACAGGCAGCGCCGAGCGATGCGGCGTGGGCGACCTATCTTCTCACCGGTCACCGCCCCAAGCGCACGATTGCCCCTTCGGCTTTGCGCACCTGGGCCACTGAAGTTGCCGCCTTGCCGGAATGGCTGATGATGGAATGCGAGACGACAATGGGCGATCTCGCCGAAACCGTTTCGGCGGTGATTCCTTTGAGCGGCGAACGGGCGGACGACACTCCCCTCCACGAGTGGATGGAGTCAACGTTCCCGGCGCTGGTGGGTTTGGGTGAAGCAGCTGTACAAGAGCGTATCCATTCCATCTGGAAAGACCTCTCGCGCGGGGAGCGAGCAGTGGTCAACCGGTTGCTGATCGGCACGTTCCGCCCAGGGGTTTCCCAGGAGGCGGTGGCGCGGGCGTTGGCCGAAGTCACCGGGGTTTCGGCGGCGGCCATCTTTCAACGACTGGCCGAAGACCTGGCCCCGACTCCAGGCTTTTTCCTGAGCCTGGTGGGACCGGAAACCAGGCGGCTGGACGCGGGCCGACCGCATCCCTTCTGCGTGGCATCGCCCTTGATCGGGAGACCGGACGACTTGGGGGAAGCTGAGACCTGGGTGGCGGAGTGGTGCTGGGACGGGATCCGCGCCCAGCTCATCCGTCGGTCGGGCATCTCGGCGATTTGGGGCTTGTCTGAGCTGCTCACCCATGCCCTGCCCGAGTTGCGTGCCGTCTGCGACGCCCTTCCCGATGGCGTCGTGATCGATGGCGAAGTGGTGGCCCACCGCAACGGCCAACCGCTCGAGATCGAAGCGTTGCGCCGCCGCATCGGCCGCAAGACCCAAACCGACCAGCTCCTCCAAGAGGTGCCGGCGGTGCTGTTCGCGTTCGACCTGCTGGAATGGGAGGGTGAGGATTGGCGTGGACGCCCCTTGGCGGAGCGCCGGGCTCAGCTCGAAGCAGCGGTGGCCGCGTTGGGCGTGCCCCACGTTGCAGTACTGCCTGCCCTGCCTGGTCAGTGGGCGTCTCGGTCAGCCGCCCTCCAACGGTCGCGCCCAGTCGGCGCCAAGTCCTTGCTCCTTAGGAGTCTGATTGAGGTCCACGGCGCACCCTGGTGGACATGGAAGCCCGACTCGCTCAGCATCGACGCGGTGCTGATGTACGCCCAGCGCGGCAACGGGATGGCGGCTTCGCCACACATCCTCTACACCTTCGGGGTGTGGCAAGACGACGAGTTGATTTCCATCGCGAAGGCCCCTCTGGGCCTGCCCGACGAGGAGATCGCCGAGGTGGATGACTTCATCCGCTGCCACACCATCGAGAAGGTTGGCCCGATTCGCACAGTGAAGCCGGCGCTGGTCATGGAGATCGCCTTCGACGAGGTCCAGCTATCGTCCCGGCACAAGGCGGGGGTCGTGCTTCGCGCGACCCGCGTCGTCCGCTGGCGCCGGGAGAGCAGCGCTTACGAGGCGGGGACTCTCGCGCAGGTGCGCGAGTTCGTTGATAGCTAGGTTTTCTCCACCGCTCCCGCCCGGGGGAGACCTCAGAGGAGTTGCCGCGCACTATGGAGACTTTCATTCATAATGTGCCCAGTGTCGAACGATTTCACATCGCGGATCGATCAGCTTGCCGAGTTGATGGTCAGCTACCGGCTGGGGGAAGGGGAACTGGCTGGCGAAGGGTGGCGGGTGGCGTTTGCCAAGCGGCCTCCGCCGTCGCTGACTGTCGCTCCCGTGACCGGGGTTCAAGAAGACCAGGACGCGGAATTCGAGGACGACGAGCCAGTGGAGACCGTTGAGATCGCGGGAACTCCCATCAACAGTCCGATGACGGGCATCTACTATGCCTCGTCAAGCCCATCGGCGCCCGACTTCGTGCAGGTCGGTGATACCGTCGAAGAAGGGCAAGTGGTTGCCCTGATTGAGGCGATGAAGGTGTTCAACGAAATCGCCTCTCCGGTGAGCGGGGTTGTGCGTAAGGTCGCTGCCAAGAGTGGGCAGGTAGTGACCCAGGGAGACCCATTGATTTTTATCCAATGAAAACCGTTACTGAACCTCAAGAAGCCAACGCCCTCGCCGCCGCCAAACCCGTGCGCGTGGGGATGCTCGGATTTGGGACGGTTGGGAGTGGGGCTTACCGGATGCTCGACCTCAACCGAGAGGCAATCCAACGCAAAATCGGCGCGCCAGTCGATGTGGTGAGGATCGGGGTACGCGACCTGAGCAAGGAGCGGATCGCCGACCGCAGCCTGTTTACCGACGACCTTCAGTCGATTGTCGACGACCCGGAGATCGAGGTCATTCTCGAGCTGATCGGCGGGGTTGATCCCGCCGGCGACCTTGTTGAGAGGGCATTGCAGGGCGGCAAGCACGTGGTGACCGCCAACAAGGAGCTCATCGCCAAGAAAGGGGCACCCCTCATTCGCCTGGCTTCCGAACGGGGACTGGACCTGCATTTCGAGGCGGCCGCCGGTGGGGGCATTCCCCTTATCCAGCCCCTTCGCCACCAGCTCAGCGGGAACGATGTTATCGGGATGAAGGGCATTCTGAACGGCACCACCAACGTCATCCTGACCCGGATGACTCAGGAAGGCGTCTCCCTGGAAGCCGCCCTGCTGGAGGCGCAGGCCCTCGGCTACGCCGAAGCCGATCCCACAGCCGATGTGGACGGGCACGATGCCCAATACAAGCTCGCCATCCTCGCGAGCATCGCCTTCGGCAAGGAAGTCCGGCCTGAATCCGTATACCGCGAAGGGATTCGGCAACTGACGGCGATCGACATCGGATATGCAGACAAATTGGGCTACACGATCAAGCTCTTGGCGATAGTCGACGCCGTCGAAGGTGAGGGAGTCCTCGCACGGGTTCATCCCACTTTGATCCCCAAAACTCACCCGCTTGCGAGCGTGAACGACGTATACAACGCCCTTTGGGTCCGGGGCGACTTTGTTGGGGACTTGATGTTCAGTGGCCGGGGAGCCGGCGCGGAAGCGACCGGCTCAGCAGTCGTGGGTGACCTCATCGACATTTGTCGAAACATCCGGATTGGAGGCGCGGGCAACACCATGCCCTGGGAAACCACTGCCAACACGAGGCCCATCGAGGAGCTCAAGACCTCTTATTATGTGAGGCTGATCGTTCAGGATCGGCCAATGGTGCTCGGCGAGATCGCAACCCTCTTCGGACGGCGCAATGTGTCCCTCTCTGCGATGGAGATGAAGGTGATCGACACCAAGGGCAAGCGCGGCGAGATTGCTTTTCTAACCCACCTCTGCGTGGAGCGCGACTTTCGGCAAGCCATAAAGGACCTCAAGGATTCCGACGCCGTCATAAGCGTCGAGAACTGGATACGGGTTGAAGAGTAGTTTTACTGAACACCTGAGCACGTCATCCGTCGTTGCCGGTAGTCTCGACAGGATCAAGAGAGGAACGTTTCAATGAAGATCAAAAACATCATCGCCGTAGCGGCCGCACTGCTATTCACAGTCGGCGCATTTGCCCAAGGTCCGGCCCAGATGGGCCGCATGGGTGGACCTGGTGGCGGCCATGGCGGGCGGCACTTTGACCCCGCCAACATGGACAAGGAGATCCTTACCCAGATTAACCTTACTCCCGCTCAGTCGAAGCGGATCGACAATCTCAAATTGGCTCTTAAGCCTCAGTACGCTGCCCTCATGGCAGGCGGTGGCCGACCGGATAGGACCAAGATGATGGCCGTCCGCAAGGTGTACACCGACAAGCTCCAGAAGATTCTTTCCAAGGGCCAGTACGCCAAGTATCAGCAGCTCGTCGAAGAGCGTCGCGCCAAGATGCGCGCCGCGTGGGGCGGCGGTCACGGCGGCCCTGGCGGCGGTGGACCCGGCGGCGGCGGGATGGGCGGTCACTAATTTAACTGCGATCACCTTACATTGAAAGAGGGTCGAAGCCATGCTTCGGCCCTCTTCTTTTGTATCGGGTTCAACGCCTTACCCGGATGAGGCCATCCTTCACTTCCGTTAGCGTCTGCTTGATCCAGGCAATGTCGGACCGCATCTCAGCGAGGTCGTCTCGCGCATGGCTCTCATTTGCCTCTAGCCGACCAATGCGTTCCTCATGGCGTTCAATCGCCTCACCATGACTGTTGTGAGCTACCGCGAGCTTTACTAGGAGCACGAGTGCGGGAATCACCACCGCCCCCATCAGTCCCGCCGTCGCCCCTATCCACACCGCATCGAGCCTCACGGGTAACTGTTACGGATAGACGGCGCGCGCCCCGTCAGGGGCACGCGCCATCGCCGTCATTTACTTCTTCTGAATGTAGATGAATTGGGTTGTCGTCGTTTTCGGCGTGTTGGAGATCGCGATCATCGATCCATCGTCGAGGAGGAAGAACCCCGCGACATTCTCATAGCTTCCCTGCAATGAGCCGAGCTTCGCACTGACATCAACTGGCGCGGAGGTGAGACTCGGCCAATAGGCAAGGTCGCCGGTAATCGCCGGGCTTCCCGCGTAGATCTGCCCCGTGAACTGGGTCCCCGCATGATTGATCCCATAAGCGAACGTGCTGCTGCCTGCGCCGAGGGGCACCTCGTGGACGGCAAAGCCGTCCGAGCTCTGCCAATAGAGTCCATAGATGCCGTCTCCTCCTGCGATCACCCCGTTGTCGCTGATATGAAAGGCCTCCGGAAAGCCCTCGTTGGCGTTTAGTCCAGGCAAAGGCTTGAACGCGGTCAGGATCTTACTCGTGGTCGTATCTACGGACGCCTTCGGCCAGACGCCAGGCACCGGCATGCCACCGTCTCCGGCGCCAAGGATGTCGTTGCTGTTATCAACGGCAATGGCCCGCAGGTTCGTGGATCGGCCGTCCCCTGAGAGCGAATAGAGCGATCCGCTAATGTAGGCGATCGGCTGTTGGACCTGGCTGTTTGAGTAGGCGTAACCCACAATGGTATTCCCGTTGGCGCTGATCGCCTGGAAGGCCCCACCGTTGGGCCAACTGCCACTTGCCGTATAGGGCTTAAAGGCACCCGACGTGTCGATCCAGAAGCACGGCTGTACGAGGCCACTGGCGTCCTGGTAGCTGCCTACAACGACCGTTTGTCCAGAGTAGGTTGCGATGCCGTATGCGGCCGTGTGACTGCCGCCGGTGGGGGCGTCCAGAGGCTGTGGCGCCGCCGTGGGACTGGGCCAATAGTAGCCGGTCGTCTGGTTCGTCGAGTCAAGCGCCAAACCAACCATCTCGCCATCGCCGAGGGTTTGCTCCACGGTGACATTGCCGCCCTGGATCGCCACTGGCGCCTGGTAGCCCGGTGTGCTGACCGGGGGAACGGTCAGGAGCGAACTGATCGGAAACGATGTGACATTCTGAATCGTGGTGGGTGTTCCGCCGCCGGGAGGGGTCACCGACAGCGTGTCGTGGCCCGGATCAAAGACGTCCAAAAGCCCTTTGAGGCTTCCGCCCGTCAAAGTCAAATTAAAGCTTCCGGTCGCAAGGTTCAGATCGGCGGTTCCGGTTCCGGTCTCGGCCCCGAAGCCGGGGACGCTGCCAGATACCGTCGCATCGCCACTGATCGCGGCGGGAAAGCTTCCGGGCGTCACCGGAGTTCCGACGAGGTTCGTCATGGTCGTAGTGGTCGGCACCGATAGGCCAGAAAACGAGTAGGTGTAGGTCGAGGAAATCGTTCCCGCCGAGCCCACATTCCCGAGATCGTCGAGGCTAAGGTTCAGGTTCAGATTGACCTGGTCTTGAGGAAGGTCGAGAGTACCCACGAGGGTGTTTGCGCCCTTCGCGTCGGTAAATTGGATCGTGAAATCAGCGGTAAGCGGAATGGCTCCGCCGGTTATGCTGCCAGTGGCATGTAGAGTGAGCGGATTCGGCGAGTAGGTATATGCAGACCCAAGGGTCTCATTGCTCGTCGCGACGATCGTGCCCGCAGGATCCTTCCCTGCGATATCCGTGAAGAAACTGAGCGTCAACGTCTTTCCCGATACGGCCTTCATCACATAGAGGCCCATTCCTGGTACGGCGGCCAAGCCAGGCGTTGCTCGTTGAAGAGCACCCTTCTGGGTCGGCGAGGTTGCGCTAAGGATCGCGAATGGCACCGCAATTCCCGCCACTTCCGACTTGACGGATGCGACACCCACGGCCGTGCCAAGGTTGGCGACCGTAAGGATTTTGTTGTTGCTCAGGGGCGTGCTTCCGCCTCCTCCACCACCGCCACAACCCGCCATCATTGAGGCGGCGACAAGGGCGATCGCAGAAACTCGGCGTCGGTTCCAACCTCCGAGAAGGCCTGATAGAGGCGGTGGGCCGCCGACGGATGAGGCAGGCGAAGACAAAGAAGCTGGCAAGCGCCAGCCTGAAGCATGAGTTCGAATGTGCATAGGTTTCTCCGGGAGGCGCAGCGACGACTCCGTTTGTCATTTTTCAAAATGCACCGTCAGCAGATCGTCATCAAGGGCAAACGGGCGGCGTTACCTAATGGCGGCGCGGTCTTCCGGCTCGAAAAACAGCTCCGGTGGCGTAAAATCACAATGAGCAGCGCAGCTTTTCATGTTTTTTTCGGCCAACGCATCTCGCATCAGAATAAGACTGCTCGGTCAGAGTTCCATTCAGAACGCTGAGGCAGCGAACGCAACTATTCGCTCTAACCGCGTGCCCGCCCTGCTGGGTCTCTTACTCACGACGTCTGGGCCCCAGTCACGCGAGTATGCGGCCAGTCTTTTATGGCCTGACGCTGACACCGAGAAGGGTCGCCACAATTTGCGACAAACGTTGCTGTATCTCCGACAGGCTCTGGGGGAAGACGCCGAACTCCTCGACGCCAACCGGGCCACCATCGGCTTGAAACCCCATGAGATCATCGCCGATGTAGAAGCGTTGCTCGCAACCGAGCTCTACCTGGAATATGATTCGAAGCGGAACCTCTGCGAAAAGGCGGTTGAACTTTACCGCGGACCATTTCTGGCCGGATTGGATGAGGACTGGATTCGGGAAACTCGGGTTCGCTTGGCGACCACCTATGTTCGCGCACTCATCTACTTGGCAGATGCGGAGATGAACGCGAACCCTGCCAAGGCCCTTGAATACGCAGAAAGGGCAATCGCCGAAGAGCCCCTTCTCGATGGCGCCAGGGCACGTAAGGTGCGAGCCCTTGTGAGGCTGGGCGAGCGGGCAGCCAGCCAATTGGAATACGAAGCGTTTGCCGCGCTCCTCGATTACGAACTTGGCATGCAGCCGTCCGAGGCCGTTCGTGAAGCGCTCGACGACGTGAGTTCACCGTTGCCGGCCGCACCATTCCATCACGAGGCGGAATCGGGTCCCAGCGACATTGCCTTCGCCCTTGAATCTCTGAGCCGAGGAGATCGCCCCCACCTCGCGGTCAGTTTGGCGGTCGCCCTTACCCCCCATTGGATCGAGGCAGGCGCGCCCAGGCAGGGGATCACGCGACTCCAGGACGCGGTGGCCCGTAGCCGCGACCGGCTGTCAGAACTGGAACAACTTGAGGCGAATGTCTGCCTTGCCGAGTTGATTTCTGCGGCCGGCGATCTTGTGAAGGCAGGGGAGATTCTTGAGGGGTTGTCGGCCTCCGAGGAAATCGATGAAGTGCTCAAGGTGCGGTGCCTCCTCCTTGAAACCCGGCTGCATCTGGCAAGGATCGACGGTAAGCGCGCCTGCCAAAGTGCCCAAGCCGCGCTTGAGCGAGCGGCCCGGCTCCGAAACCCTTCGCTCATGCTGGATACTCTCAACAGCTTCTCCGCCGCTTCCCTCTACGAGGCGGACTTTGAAGGCGCCCTTGCGGCCATCGACCGAACCCTCAAAATGGCCGTTGACCTCGATGAAAAAATGGTGATTGGCATCGCACTCTATCGCAAAGCTGAAGTCCTGGAAGGACTGGATCGCCACAGCGAAGCGGAATCGGCGGTTCGGCAATCCCTGCATTGCACAGAGGGCATACGATCATCGAGAGCAGCCTTCAATCGCATGTCGGCGGGGCGGCTCTTGGAGAGTCTGGAGTTCCTTGAGGAGGCGGAAGCCATCTACCGTGGAGTGCTTGCCGAGTTCCAAGCATTCGAAAGTAAGTTTGGAGAGGTGGTCGCTTTGACATACCTCGGTGATTTACTTCATGCGACCGGCCGACCTCGCGAGGCCGTTGATCAACACCAAAGGGCCCTTGCCATTCGCCGACCACTGCACCAAACGTTAGGGGTGGCAACCTCGCTCAGGGGCCTTGGCAAAGCGCTAAACGACCTGAATGACCTAGACGAAGCCAGAGCGGCTCTGATCGAAAGCGCGCAGCTCTTCCTGCAAGAGGAAGCCCTTCCTGGCTACGCCAGCGTTCTTTTGGCAAGAGCCCATGTGGAGGTCAAAGCAGGTCGCTTGGCCCTCGCGCATCGGCTGGCCCGCCGGGCTCATCACCTGCTGGTCGGGATGCCTCGACACGAACGCAAGTCGATTGGCCGATGCGGTCCCGGTTTGGTGGACGAGGCGGATGCTTTGCTTCGGACGCAGCGCGAAGTCGATAGCGCCTAGTGCTTCGTCTCCCGTCCGTTTCGCTTCTTGGGGGCAGCTATCGCGCGACCCTTTTCAAGAACGCCACTTGCGTGGGCGAGAGCGCCTCTACCCCGTTCGTTTCCGTTCGGGTGGTCCCATCCAGGATGGCCGGTTGGCCCTCTTCGCCGGCCTCCGGAGTAAAGGTGGTTCCAAATAGGGAGGCTCCTCGCAGGTCGGCGCCACGCAAATCGGCGCCGAGGAAGCTTGCACCTTCGAGGTCGGCATCAAGAAGGACCGCGCCTCTCAGGTCGGCGCTCTCGAAGTGGGCGTTCGAAAGGTTGGCTCGGGTGAAGTTAGCATTGGCGAGGTGACTTCGGCGAAAGTCAGCGTTCCGCAAGAGAGCGCCAACCGCCTTGAGCCCGGTAAGGTCGCGGTCAGATGCCTGGAGGCTCAGAAGGTCCAGGCCGCCGAAATCCCGCGCCTCCAGCAGAGCGCGAGCCTTCTGCGGAGAGAGTTTGGAGGCAATGTAACGCTGCTCAAGCCACGGATCGGCGTCATTGTGATACCCCGCCTCCGCCTCCCAGTAACCGAGGCGGTCCTCGGCCAAGACCTCGATGCGCTCCAACCACTTGACGCTCTTGTAGAAGTACCGTCCCGGCACCACCACCCTTATGGGTCCGCCGTGGATGCTCTCCAGGGGCTCACTACCGGCTTCGAGGGCCAGGAGTGCTCCAAGTGCCAGGGCATCCCCAGTGGGCAGTGACGTGCTGTGGTTCCGCTCACTGCGCGCAGCGAAGGAGAGGTA
>Ga0302320_10005955_pt1 | contig 27203 bp, 27 predicted proteins | sample Bog_T0_3_FD_202130 | JGI IMG/M metagenome (GOLD analysis project Ga0302320, IMG submission 202130) | Peat permafrost microbial communities from Stordalen Mire near Abisko, Sweden - Bog_T0_3 | ecosystem: Environmental > Terrestrial > Soil > Wetlands > Peat | place: Sweden: Abisko, Stordalen Mire...
CGGGTGTGTCGGTGGCGATGGGCTATGTGCCCAAAGAAATCGCCGACGAGCGCGGGCCCTGGAGCATCGAGATCCTGGGGACGCGACATCCGGCGCGACTGCAGGCGCGCGCGCTGTTCGATCCCGACGGGCAGCGCCTGATTGGCTGAAGACTCCCCGATGGTGCCATTCGATGAAGCGCCGCTGTGTGCGCTGCACTGGCGGCTGGCGGTCGCGAGCACCGCGGGCGTGTTCGCCGACGGTTACGGGCTCGGCATCATCGGCATCGCACTCAGCATGGCCGCGCCGCAGCTGCAACTGGACCCGTTCTGGATCGGGCTGATCGGCGGCGCCTCGCTGGCCGGATTGTTCGCGGGCGCCCTGCTGATCGGTCCGATCTGCGATCAATGGGGCCGGCGTCCCATTTTTGCCTGCAACATGCTGCTCGCCGGGGCACTCTCACTGCTGCAGTTCCTGGCCCACTCGGGCGCGCAATTACTGCTCATGCGGCTGCTGATCGGATTTCTGCTCGGCACCGACTACGTGGTCAGTAAAACCCTGTTGACCGAGTTGTCGCCCCGCCGGTTGCGCGGCCGCATGCTTGCGACGCTGTCGATCGCCTGGGCGGGCGGCTATGCCTGCGCCTACGCCGTGGGCTTTGCGCTGACGAGCAACGGCCCTGAGGCCTGGCGCTGGATGCTGCTGACCAGCGCGGCGCCCTGCCTCTTGATAGCCCCCTTGCGCATGATGATGCCCGAATCGCCGCTATGGCTCGTCAATCACGGCCATGGCGAACGCTCCCGGCAGATCGTTCGCAGGAATCTCGGGCCCGGGGTATCGCCACCGGCGGTCAGTCCCCTGACCGCCACACGACGGGGCCGCTGGCGGCAGCTGCTCTCGAAGCGCTGGCGCCGGCGCACTTTCGTGGCCTGCGTTTTCTTCACCTGCCAGGTCATCCCCTACTTTGCGGTCGGCACCTTTGTGGCACAGCTCATGTCGGCACTGCATCTGCAGGGCGGTTATCTCGGAGGGCTCATCTACAACGCATCGCTGCTGCTCGGCGCAGCGGCCGGGCTGCTGATCGTCGATCGCATTCCGCGCCGGAGTTTCCTGATTGGGAGCTTCACGGCCGCGGCCAGCACCATGCTGCTCTTAAGTGTCTGGAGCGAGATGGCCTCAGCGCCCATGATCGCACTCTTCGCGCTTTTCGCCGGGGTGCTGTCGGCCGCCTCCAATCTGGTCTATGTGTACCTGCCGGAGCTTTTCCCGACCGACCTGCGCGCCTCAGGCTTAGGGCTGGCCATCGCCGCAAGCCGCATCGGCTCGGCCATCAGTACCTTTCTGCTGCCCATCATCGTGGCAGCTTACGGTGTGCGCACGGCCTTAGGCGCCTGCGTGGTGGTACTGGCCTTCGGGGCGCTCGTATGCCGGCAGTGGGCACCGGAGACTCGCTTCCTGCGGCTCGGCGCACTCGACCTGGAGAATGCCGCATGAGCCGCCGCCGCGCTCCGCTGCGTTATGCGCTGATGCTGACCGTAATGCCCGCGCTCGCGGGCGCGGCCGGCGCCTTCGATCCTGCGAATGCGACGCTGTCGCAGCTGCGCGCCGCGCTGGATGCCCAAGAGATCACCTCCGCGCAGCTGGTGCAGTATTACCTCGAGCGCATCGGACGCTTCGACCAGGCAGGTGAGCGCATCAACGCGATCATGACCTTGAACCCCAGATCGCTCGAGCAGGCGCGGCAGCACGATCAGGCTGCGGCGCGGGGCGTGCGTCGAGGTCCACTCGATGGCATACCGTTTATCGTCAAGGACAACTTCGACACCGCTGGCATCGCGACCAGCGGCGGCTCGGCGGCGTTGCGACATTCCGTGCCGCGCTCCAATGCATTCGTCGTGCAGCGCCTGCTCGATGCGGGCGCGATTCTTCTGGGCAAGACCAATATGTCTGAGCTTGCGGCCTCCTACGGGCGGCTCGGTTACAGCTCGGCTGGCGGCCTTACGCTCAACCCCTATGACACGCGCCGCAACGCCTCGGGCTCCAGCAGCGGCTCCGCAGCCGGCGTGGCGGCCGATTTCGCGCCCTTCGCGCTGGGTACGGATGCCTCAGGTTCGGTGCGCGCACCGGCCAGTGTCACCGGGCTCGTCGGGCTGCGACCGACGCTGGGTCTTCTGAGCCGCGGCGGTGTCATGCCCAGTGCGCTCTCCTTCGACACGCCGGGCATCATGGCGCGAACGGTCAGGGATCTGGCCGTCGTGCTGGATGCCATCGCCGCAGAGGATCCGCGCGACGCGGCGACGCTGGGGCAGCCCGCACGCGAGCGCAGCTTCGTATCGGCACTGGTTGCCCCCTCGCTCAAGGGCGTGCGATTAGGCGTCATCACCAATTTCCGCGGCGGCAACCTGGAGGTGGATGCCGTCGAACAGGCCGCGCTCGGAACGCTTTCGGCTCAGGGAGCGATCCTGGAATTGTTGCGGCTGCCTGAAACGATGGAGCAGCTCTGGGGTCAGGTACTGGCCCCCGTCTCGGAAGCCGAATTCAAACCGCAGTTCGAGCGCTACCTGCGCTCGCTTCCGCCAACCCCTGCTCAACCGCGGACACTCACGCAGCTGATTCGCCTGAGCGCCGCACCCCCGATCGCGGATTCGGCGACACCGATGAATCCGGCGCGACTGCAGTCGCTGCGAGTGGCCGATGCCACCGAACTGACCGACTCACCCGCCTATATCCGACTGCTGAGCGTCGTGATACCCGAGTTGCGTCAGCAGTTGCGCGCGCTTCTGGACACACATGGCCTGCAGGCGCTGGTTTTCTCAACGATGAGTTGCCCGGCCAGTGCGCGCTTCGACCTCGATGATCCCGGCTACGTCTGCGACAGTGATGATCCCTACCGCGCCAGCTACGTTGGCTCGGCGAGCGGCTTTCCCGAGATCACGGTGCCGGCCGGCCGCGTGTCGGGCAACCTGCCCGTGGGACTATCGTTCCTGGGGGTGCCGTACTCGGAAGCCAGCCTGATCGTCATGGCCGCCGCGTTCGAGGCGGCAAATCCGGGGCGCCGGGCGCCGCAGCTGCCCTGACAAGGAGGGCGCACGATAACACCACCGTGCAGATGCGGCTGAGCTGCGGAACCGCGAGAATGAATGCCGGGAATCCCGCTATTTAGTAAAGGCCGCCGGCAATCTGTACTGCTTGAGAACTGCCACATCAGCTCACTGGCGTTAATCTCGGTGCTCGGCTTGTTGGCACGCACTTCTTCCGGCGTCGCCGCAGCCGGTGGTATGACTGGACCTGGCCAGGCGTGTCCGCCGCCTTGCTCGCCCGGTGCGTCCGTGCGATACAACCAAATTTCGGCACCCTGCGCACACCGCTTGTAACGCAAGAGGGTGACGTGTAAGGCAACGTGCTGCTCACGAGGCTTGTCCTCGCAATGATCGAGCTCGGCCCAACGTTGTAGTGCCATTGGAATGCTGTACGCCCAATACGGCGATCCGCCGCCGTTGTACGGGTTCACTTCATCGCCCGTTCCATGAAAACTCACCAGGGGCATCGCCCGCTGCGGCACATCGATGCCGTTTGGAGTGGGGGCGTCCATTCCCCAGCTTTAAGGTGGGCTCTTGTCTGGACGGTTCGCGAGGTGGAAGGTGCGCTCCATAAGCGTCGCCTGATCCTGCACACCCTCGAGTACCACCTGGCATTCGGCGTCAAAGAAGGCGATTCGCGAAGCGGCCAGATCCGTTCGCTTGATCAATGTAGCGACCAGCCGGAGATATTCCTCAAGATCGACCGGCCTTAAGGTGTCCAGTTCCGGCAGTACAAGTGGTGTGCCGAGGTCGGCCGAGGCCGGGAAATCTTCGAAGCGCTCTGAGAACTCGGCCAGCGCTGTCGTCGCTGATTGCCAGTTCTGTAGAACCGTAACCAGTAATTGCCGCTGAAAGTAAAGACGGTTGTAGATCCGGATGTGCTCAACGGGCAGGAGCGCCACCGTGCCGTTCTCCTTCGCCGATTCATATGGCGCCATGCTCGGCGTAACTACGATCTGCGTGGCTATGCTGTTTCCCGATAGCGTCGCCTTTATCTCATGGGTCCGCTCGCGGAGCCGCCCTTCGATGTCGCTTCGTAGGGCCGCGAGTGCCGAGCGCATGCTGGCCAGTCGCTTGAGATCCTCCGCGCCAGAGGAAATGTTGTCCGACAACACCATGCGCATCTGCTGTTCGATTTTCTCCCGCTGATGTCGATGATGTACGTATTCGACGGCCTGTTCGAGCCCAACGGCGATGAGCAGGCCAATGGTGATCGCGATGATATGGACCAGGAAATCCTTCCACGCGTGGATGGCCTGATGGGGGGCATGCACATCGAGCATGGGCGCTGAGACCTCAAGGCTAGAGCGTGAATCCGCAGCGGGCACCGCACCATTCACGATATCAGCGGGTTCCTGATGTAACTCCGGCTCGGAGCGGTCGGCCATTCACGGGCTCTTTATTTGCGCCAATATAGCCTACGCTAAGTTACAGCTGCCCGCTTTCCGCCGGTGATTTGGACTACTTGGATGCCTCAGAGTGGCCGATTCGCGAAACCTGATTCTGCACTTGACCCGCGGGACACTCCCTGAGAGGGTCGGCCAGGGATTTCTCTGAGCGTGGCTCGCAATCGATTACCGATATGGAATCCTGGATTTCCGGACTAGCACTGCACGGCTATTCGGTTCTGTTCGCTGCGGTATTCCTGGCAGCGGTCGGACTGCCAATACCCGCAGCCCTGGCCTTGCTCATCGCGGGAGGCGCGAGCGCCCGTGGCTCATTACATGGATCGTACGCGCTGGGCGGGGCACTCTTGGCGATGATCGCAGGCGACACGTTGATGTTCGTGATGGGTCGCTATTCAGGATGGTGGCTTCTTGGCGTACTTTGCCGCATATCGCTGAATCCCGAATCGTGCATTTTGCGTTCGGCGGATTCGTTCTATCGGCGCGGGCGGGCACTGCTCGTCGTCGCAAAGTTCATCCCTGGAATCAACACCATGGCGCCGCCGCTCGCTGGTTGCATGAATATGAGTGTCGCGCAGTTCTTCGGGCTGGATTTGGCCGGTGCCGCGCTTTATACCGGAGCATACTTTGGGGTCGGCTTCCTTTTCAGCGGCGCGCTGGACGCGATCACCCGAGGCTACCAGACCTTCGGCCGGGTCGTCGGTTGGGTTGTGATCGTCCTGGTCGCCGGATATGTGGCCTTTCAGATCTGGCTTTGGATCAGAGCGCGAGCGCTACGTACCGTTCCGTTCGCGATCCCGTCCGAGGCCGCGCGGCAAAGGACGGCCGGTGCTTGCATCTATGACGTGCGCAGCCACGGCTACTTTGATGCCAAGGCAACTCGCATCACGGGATCCAGCAGACTGGATCCCAACGCACTGAACCGATGGAGCGAGGAGTTTCCCGATGGACAACTGGTTTATGTGTACTGCACCTGTTTTCGTGAAGCGACCAGCGTGCGCGTGGCGCGGGAACTTCAGAACAGAGGGATTCGGGTCGCGGTGATCAAGGGCGGTCTACGGGCCTGGAAGGGCGCAGGATTACCCATTGAGGCCGTGCCACTTGAAGAAATGGCGGCACTTCCGAGCTTTCGCTAACCGGCACAGCTTGTTTCCCAGCAGCGACGACCGCTACCGGCAAATTGCCGCTACAGCAGTTGAATTTGGCTGCCGCTATATTCGGATTCCACATTGAGCAACTGAAGTTGATTCTGGAGACAAGCACAGATCCGCGCGCGCTCGGCGACTCTCGCCTCGGCAGTAGTTTTCACCCAGTCGCAGATCACCATGGTGGGCAGTCGCATTTCCTCGAGATAAAGCTGCCTGATCCACTGCGACAGTGGCCGCAGCTTCGGATCCTTTATCCACCAGGGCGAATCGGCCAGCAGCCATAATCTGGCGGTATTGAGGTGCTGAAGAAAGCGCCGTATCGGGGCTCTGCTTTGGCCGACGTAGCGCACCTGCCGCAGACCTCGCGGATCCGACAATGTGTAGATGGCGGTGCCCTGCGATGGCAGTCCGGACGCGTCATACAGCTGCGCAGCGACGTGGCTGCGCAGGTAGCGTGCGATTTGTAGTCGATCAAGCGGCATGTCCGATCGCTGAGCACTCTGGACGCGAATTCGTTGAGTAGTCAACTATCTCAAGTGATATTGTTGAGTAGTCAACGATTTCGCGCTCTCGACACTACTTTCAGCGCGGAATCCCGTAAGGCGCCGGCACGTAGGCATAGCCCTTACCCTCCGCGCGGACATGGCCTATACCCGGGAACGGCAGATGCGCGGCCGCGATCCATTCGCGGTTGACCGCCGCTTCGCGGAATATTCGCAGCCGTTGCGTGCGTGCGGCCGCACTGTCGGTGTCGAACTTGATCGTGATCGCAGGGTTTGCGAACTGTACCGAGGCTACGTGCAGCAGATCGCCGAGAAAGAGCATGCGCTCACCCCGGCTCTCAATCAGGTAGCAGGTGTGGCCGGGCGTGTGTCCATGCGTCGCGACCGCATGCACGCCGGGCATCAGTTCGATGTCGCCGTCGAACGGGCTTAATTTGCCGGCCTTGATGTAGGGCGCGAACACGTCCTGCGCATGCTGGAAACTCTCCTTGGCATCGCCCTGGGCTGCGGCCAGTTTCTCGGGGCTGAGCCAATAGTCCGTGTCCTGCCGGCTCGCGCGCACGATTGCATTCGGGAATGCACGCTCACCCTTGGTGGTGAGTCCGCTGATGTGATCGCCATGCATGTGCGTGATATAGATTTCATCGACCTGTGCGGGATCGTAGCCGGCAGCCTTGAGATTCTCCTGTAGGTGGCCCGTGCGTTCCATATCAGCGGCATCGCCCGTGTCGACCAGCACAAGCTTCGGTCCGGTATTGATCAGGAAGGCGTTGACCGAGACCTCCACCGGATCCTTGAGGAAATCGCGCGCCAGCGCGTGTTCGAGCTGCGCCGGTGTGATGTCGTTCATGAAGTCCTTGAAGGGCAATTTCGCGGTACCGTCGAGCAGCGCGGTGACTTCGAAATCTCCGACCATGATCCGGTAGTAGCCCGGCGCTTGCGTCTTGACCATGGGCGCGGTCGCCTGCGCCGTCAACACTGCGCCGATGGCGATCGCCGCCACGGCTCCCGCGCATACCAAGCCTTTCAATCCGCGCATTCGAAATCTCCTCGAGTCCATCGTTGCTGAATTGTAATGGATGCTGCCACGACTCAGTGACCGTCGGATGGCGCCAGGTGATGCGGCCGGAAGAGTCGCCACCGCTCCGCCAAGAGCACAAAGACCAGGCTTGCGATGCCGGCACCGAGTGCGCCGATGGCCAGCGGCAGCGTGGTGCCATTGAAATTCCGGCCGATCGCGGCGCCGATCAATGCGCCGCCGAAGGTGGTGACGAACCCCTGCAGCGAGGCGCCAATGCCGGCGATCGCGCCGAGTGGGTCGAGCGCCATGGCGCCAAAATTCGACACTGCCAGGCTGAAGCAGGCCATCGTTGCCGATTGCAGCGCGACGAACGTCCACAATCGTTCCACACCCAACGCTGCCACGAGGACGTGCGCGAGTGTGACGCCAATGTAAATCAGCAGCGCGGCATGCGAAATGCGCCGCATCCCCAGGCGCTCGACGATGCGCGAGTTCAGCAATGAGGCCAGGCCCATGAATATCGCGCATAGCGCGAACATGGTCGGCATCCAGCTGGCGCGATGAAAAACCGCCGCAAAGATCTGCTGCACCATGCCGACATAGGCAATCAGCGCACCGAACATCACCGCGACCGCCAGCGTATAGCACAGCGAAGTGCGGTCCGTGAGCACGGTGACGGCCGCGCCGGCAATGTGGCGCACCGTCAACGAAAGGCGGAACTCCGGATGCAGTGTCTCGGGCAGACGCAGCATCGCCCAGGTGGCGATGACCGCCGCGAAGAGAGCGAACACGATGAACACGAACCGCCAGGGCGCCAGCAGCAGAATCAGTTGCCCGATGCTGGGTGCCACAGTGGGGACCATCAGGAAGATCACGAAGGTCAGCGACATGACGCGTGCCATGGTCCGGCCCGAATACAGGTCGCGGATCACCGAACGGGTGACCACGGCGCTGGCTGCGGCAAGGCCGTGCAGCACTCGCCAACCGAGTAGCGCGATGAAGCTCTGCGTGAGTGCACAGGCGGCGGCCGCGACGACGTAAAGGATCAATCCGCCGATCAGCACCGGCCGGCGACCGAAGCGGTCCGACAACACGCCCCAGAAAAGCTGGCCGAGGCCGACACCCACCACGTAGGCGGTGACGACCCATTGCCCATGGTTGGCGTTGGCAACGATGAGCTCGCGAACGATGGTCGGCAACGCCGGCAGCATCGCATCGACGGCAAAAGCCTGGGTAGCGAGCAGGGCTGCGGCGAGCACCACGAACTCGCCGAAGCCGATCGTTGCGTGTGGCGGTTTGTCCTCTCTCATGCGTCAACGTACCGGCATCTGCGCCGTTGGAATAGCTGTAGGTTGTTCATTTGGTTGCTTGCACTGGAGATTGCACCATGCGTTACCTGCCCGGCCTTGTCCTCGCCCTCACCGTCGGCGCGGCGAGCAGTCTTTACACGCCATCGGCCCTCGCAGCTGGCGTTTACGTCGGTGTCGGCGTTCCCGCCCCGGCGATCGTCGCGCCGGTGCCAGTCGTGGCGCCCTACTACTATGGACCGCGCGTCTGGTTAGCTCCCGGCTATTTCGGCCCGCATTACTGGGGCTACGGCCGCGTAGCCTATGGCTTGCGCCACGGCTACTGGGGCGACTACGGCTACCGCCGGCGCTGATCGAGGTCCAACACGGAGCTCACCTCAGGGTCCCTCCACGCTGGCGCCCTCGGCGCGAAAGCGAGCCAGCGTCCCATCGGGCGCCAGCAGATCATAGATCGGCCGCATCGCAAAGCTCACGGGCTGGTTGGTAAGCGCTGCCTCGGCCGCGGTTTCCCAGCCAGCCGCGGCCTGCTCGATAAGTGCCTTGACGCGCGGCGCATTTGACAGTGCGCTCAGGCAGGCCTCGCGCTGATCCGGGTACGGCAGATGCCGCAGCCGGTCGACATCCCCCACAGCCCAGGCGCGCGCGCGCTCCTGCATCATGGGCAGGTCCGTCTCCAGCCGGGTCACCGTGGTCTCCAGACAGCTCACTTCCACGCTCGGCGGCAGTGCACTGGCCTCCTTGAGCGCCGCGGCCGGGTCCGCGATGTTGAGCTGTGCATGCTTGATGGGCACATGACGCTTCGATGCCAGCTTCAGCACGGTCTTCTGAATATCATCGCGTTCGGTTAGTCCCGCTGCTTCGATCGCCTTCTGGTATATGCGCAGCGCGGCGAAGGACGGACGCAGTTCCTCGATGCCCGAATCGTGCGGGTCGAATCGCGCCTTGAGCGCCTCGAATCGCGCATACAGCGGTGCCGGCAGCCAGTCCTTCAGCTGCGTGTGATTCGGGTTTTTCTGCGCGCCGCGCCATTGGAAATACAGCCGGATCTCGGCGAAGGGACCGATGTCCGCCGAAAAGGATGTGCCGCTCGGAAGCACCTGCTGGGATTGATCGAGCACCGACTCGACCTCGGTGGGCTGCCAGACCATCTTGCGAGGCACGTGATTGAGCGTGCCGAGCAGCCATAGCACGTGACCGCCGCGCGTGATCTTCCAGAGCCTGGGGCCCGGGCGTTCACCGACCACATCGATCTCATCGAGCCGGTCGATCGGTTGCGAGGCAGTGGAGGAAGCGGCGGGCGCGGCAGCCGTCTGCGCGCCCGCCACCTGCGAGAAACACGCGCTTGAGGCAAGCGCGGCGAACAGGATCAGTTCGGGTGCGAAGCCTTCCACTGTTTGACGGCTGCCATCGTGTTGGCGACGTGCAGATCCGGCTTGAGATCGGTATAGCTGTAGATGATCTTGCCGTCCGGTGCTATCACGTACGAGGTCCGATCCGCGTACAGCGGATTCTTGGCCAGCACCGCATCGTAGGATTTCATGATGTGCTGATCCGGGTCGGCGGCGACGGCAAATTTGTTGCGGCATTCGGTGACCGAGAATTTGTTCAGTTTATCGATATCATCATGCGAGACGCCGATCACCGTGGCACCGAGCGCCTGGAACTCGGCGGTGGCTTCGGCAAACTCGTGTGCCTCCACCGTGCAGCCCGGCGTGAAGGCGGCCGGATAGAAATACAGCACCACCGGCCCTTTCTTCAGCGCCGAGGCCAGCGAGAAGTCGAATGCCTTGCCCGCAAGCGAGGCCTGGGTGGAGAAATCCGGTGCCTTGTCGCCCGGCTTCAGTGCCGCGGTGGCGACGGCGGCGCAGCTGAGCATCGCGAGCGTTGCAATCAAGCGCTTCATGGGGGCTCCTGGGAGATCGTGACGGGGAGCCGATTATCGGCGCCCCTCGTACGCCCCGCAACGCAAAGCACTGCGCATCGACTCGCACCAGAGCGAACAACGCTCGCCGCCTGCGCGCGTTGTTGAGTTCCCTAATGGGCGCTGGCGGTTGCAACGGCGCGGAAGTCGCTGATGACCGAGGGCACCGCCGATTCGTTCAGGGGCGCCATCAGATGCACTCCGGCTACACCTGCAATGTCCTTGAATTCGTGCATGAGCTCCAGACAGATGCGATGTCCTTCGACCTTGGGATCCGCGGCCGATTCCAGCCGCGCGATCAGCGGCTCCGGAATGATGGAGCCGAAGAGCTTGTCGCGAATCCATCGTGCCGAACGCGCCGAGGCCAGCGGCGCGATGCCGATCAGGATGAACACACGCCCCGGTATACCGTGATCAGACAGTGCTGCCATGTAGCGGCGCAGCACCTGTGCATCCATGCAGAACTGCGTCTGCACGAACTGCGCGCCGGCTTCGAGCTTGCGCAGCAGCGAGTTGGGCTGCCAGTTGGCAGGCGGATCGATTGGCATGTCCGCGCCGCCGATAAAGAGATTCACGCGACCCTGGATGGCGCGTCCATTGGGCAGCTCGCCGCGATCGCGCATCAATGCGGCGGTGCGAAGCAGCGCACTGGCATCGAGATCGAAAACCGGTTTGGCATCGGGTTGATCCCCGGCACTCGGATCGTCGCCTCGCAGCGCCAGCAGATTCGGCACGCCCTGTGCGGCCGCGCCGAGCAGCAGACTCTGCAGTGCGATGCGGTTTCGATCGCGGCAGGTGATCTGCAGGACGGGCTCGAGTCCATTGCGCACCAGCAGTCCCGCGGCCGTCAGGGTGTCCATGTGGGCGCGCGCACTGGCCCCGTCGGTGACGTTCACGGCATCAGCAAGTCCCTTCAACGGCAGCGCCCGCTCGAGCAGCAGTGCCGGATCTGCCGATACTGGCGGCGTGATCTCGGCTGTAATCGCAAATTCACCGGCGCGCAGCCGCCGTTCAAGAGCTCCGCTGCTCATCGTGGATGGATCCTGCAATGGGTGGGGCCGCAGTTTAGCAATCCCTGCTCCGGGATGCGTAACTTGAGGTATCTTCTATAACACTATGATTAATATTCAATATGCGGGGGAACGACGCGCCGGGTCAGCGCTCAGTTTCACCGCGCGGCTTCAGTTCCTTCATCAGGCGGCAGGCCATCCAGGCGAGCACGGCCACTGCGGCGATCAGCATGATCCAAAGAATGATGTTCCGCCAGCCATCGGGCGCCAGAGATGCCTTCAGCCGTGACTCTCCACCGAGGATCGCGGGCGAGCCGAGCGTTGCCGTCAGTGGCGCCACGCTGTTTGGCAGCGAGGCCAGAGGAGCCGCAGCACCCATGGCTGATCCGCTCCCGTACGCCATCGTATAAGGACCCGCCCCGCGCGCGAGGAACAGCATGTTGGAGGCTCGCCATTGCACCTCAAGCCGCGGCGCGCTGCTGCCCGCCGAGCTGGTTGGCCGAAGCACGCGCACCAACCAGTATCGAAAGGGCGTCAGATCAATCTTCATCGCCCCGTTGCGCAATTCTCCGTCGGCACTTTGGAGGCGATAGAAACCGCCTCGTGTGACTGGTTGCCATGGGTCCCTGGGATCGGCGCGGGCCAGGATCTCGGCGTCGATCACGGTATTGAGCTCGGGCAGCACCAGGTTAAGACGGTCCGTCGGGGGCGTCGCGTGCAGATCGAACGCCACCTCTCCTGGTTTACCGATGCCCGGCGCAGCGCCCACGATCAGGCTCGCCCGCTCGATGCGGTCGGACGCATCGGTCACCTCCACGGCTGCCGAAGTCAGGCGGAACGGGGGCGGCCTTCCATTCCAGCTCAAGCGGAAGAACTGCGCCTTCGTAGCGGGCAGCTCCACCCGATCCTCGATCAATTCGGCGCCATTGGAATGCAGATTGGCAATCGGAGCAGGCACCGCCACCAGGTGCCAGAGGCCCAAAGTGTCCGCTGCCTCCACGCTGATACGTCCGGCAAAATCGGCAGCATCGTCGGGCCAGTGCAACTGGATGGCCGAGACCGGCGACTGCACGGCGCGGCCATCGAGTACGTAGCTCAGGGACTCGTTGGCCGCAGGATCCGTGCCTTGCGCTTGCACGCTGACGGCCGATCCATGCGTATCGATGGCGACTCGCAAGGCGCTTAGCGCTGCCGGTGAATCATCGCGCAATGGAAACAGCGGCACCGCCGTGCCCGCTGGATGGGCGTGCGGGGGCACCTGCGGCTGCACGATCGTGAAAGGCACCGGCTCCCCCTTGCCATTGAATATCTGCAGGTCCCGCAGCCCCGGCTGCACCGACTTCAGATACACCTCCGGTGGTATTTCGAGGCGATACTCGGCCGCCTCGCCCGGCGTGGCAATCGGCATGCCGTAGGCGAACTGCTTCGGCTCGAGCGTAGCGGCATACGCGGCGCCTGCAAACGCCAGAGCCAGAGATAACAGCCAGCCGCAACGAGCACGCATCAGCGCTGCTCCCGTACTTCCGGCGGCAGCGGTGAGAAATATCCCAGCACCAGCATCAGCAGTCCTACCCCGACGAAGGACACGATGCGTTCGATGGAGCCGATGCGCGACAGGTCCACCAGAAACAATTTGAGGACCACGATCGCCAGCAGTGCTGCGCCGGCAAGCCAGACCACGCGTCTGGCCGACCGCGTGGCGATGAGCATGGCCGTCAGGGCAATGACTGCCCAGAATATTGACAGCGAGGTCTGCACCAGCGTCGACTGCAGCATGGCATCCAGTGTAAATGGCACGCCGAACAAATGATTCAGCGCGCGCAGCAGGGCACCGTTCAGGGCAACGAAGCTCAGCAGCGCCAGGACAACTGCCGCAACGGGCCCATTTCCCAGCAGGTCGGCGCGGATCAGCAGAAAGTATCGCATCAGCACGATCAGCACGAAAACCTGCGTCAGATCCAGCGGGTTCAGTAACGGAATGTATGGCAGCGGCTGCGCATCGCCACGCATCGAGAAATTGGTGATCAGGATCCAAAGTCCCAAATAGAAGGCAAAGCCCATGCCGGCGATGTTGAGATAGGACTTCCGATGTCGGCCAGCCAGCACTGGCAGCAGCCACAGCAGCAGCGCCGGTACGACGGCCCAGGCGATGCCCGACCATGAGCCAACTGCGCCAACCAGGTGATGGACCTGCCATTGCAGTTCCCAGCTCAACAGCAGAGCGAGGAGCCACACCGAGACGCTGTGCAAGGCGCGCGCAAGTGCGCCATCAGGTGCCCCTTCGTGCCGCCTGGCAATGAGATAGAAGGCGGCGAATGCCAGCGGCCAGCTGATGAGCCCACCATTTTCCAGCGGGTGCGCAAGCGGCGACACCATCGACAGCGCGAACAGCAGCATCGCCGGCAGCAGCAACAGCGCCGGTATCCTCGCGATTTCGAGTCGCAGGCGCTGATGCAGCTCGCTCGAAAGCAGCGCGGTGACCGCCGCGAAACACAACTCGACGTTCAACAAATACGGCGCGGGGCAACGGTGCCGAAGTTCGATCATCCCGCTCAATAACCAGAAAATCACGCCCCAGAAAAACAGTGCCGTCTGGATGGGACGTTCATTCTCGTGCAGTCGCGAAAGATTGCTGTTGAGTGCATGCGCGGAGCAGATCGAGGCCACACCGACCGTGAGTCCGCTCAAATAGAGACCCTCGGGCATGACGAAGTGCCCGAACAGGAAGTCGACGCTCAACCAGACCGTGCAGCCGGCGGCGATCTGCAACAGGACGCCCGCGATGCGCGCCAGCAGGCGATTCTGGCGGCAACCGATCCACACCAATGCGGCGCCCTCGAGCGCCCACGAGGCTGATGTCCAGCTGCCGCTCAATGCCAACGGCACCGCCAGCGTCAGGAATGCCACGCCCAGCACGAGAAATGCCTCGACCAGCGGACGCTGCGCCGGGCGCCCGGAACGGTGCAGTGACCATGCAAACGTCAGATACACGGCGCTGACGGCCAGCGAGCTGAACGCCAGGGGCAGCAGCTGCTGATGCAGCATCGCGCTCTGCAGCCCAAATACGGCGATCGGAGTGCCGAAGATCAGCGTGGCATCGATGTAGCCTCGCAGGTTCGGTGGCTGGCGCAGCGAGAAAAGGATGCCAATCACCAGGTAGAAGATAAAGAAAAGAATCAGAAACGGTTCGGTGCTGGGGAAGTCCTCGGGGCGATAGCGCAAGACGCCCCAGGCAGTGGCGATCACAAAGGTGAACAGAAACCCTGCCACGTTGAGCGCACGCCAGGACTTGAACCACGCAGTGACGACGATGACGGCATTGAGCACGGCGTAGTAGGTGAACAGCACCACATGATCGCCCTGCCCGTTCGATGCGAGGATGGGCGCGAGAAATCCGCCGGCTGTCGCGAGCAGTTCGAAGGCCAGGGAATTCTGCACAATCGCAAGCATCGCCGTGAGCGCCGACAACACCACCAGCAAAGGTAAGGCGGCGGCCGGCGACAGCAACGCGTACAGGCGCATCGCCGCGAACACCACCAGGTACAGCACACCGACCGCCCCGCCCTGCAATGCCAGCGCATACCCCGGACGCCTCAGGCGCAGACGCCATCCCAGCGTCAGCAGCACCAGCGCGGCTGCGGCGACCCCGCTGAGACGGAATTGAATCGGCACCCTGGTGTGTTCAGACACGTAGCGCAGCAGGAATCCGACGCCGAAAAGCAGCACGATGATGCCGATGCGGACCAGTGCATTGCCGCCGGAGAAGAAGTCCCGAACGATCCTGACAATGGGAGTCAGTTCCGCCGGCGCGGCGGGGATTCGGGCACTCGGCGGAATCGGCCAACTACGCGCGGCGGATGACGTCGGTGCGGATGCGGGCGTGGGTGCGAGTGCGGATGCGGATGCGGGCGTGGGTGCGGGCGCGGCGGCGGCAACAACCGGTGCTGGGGCGGTCGGTACTGCGCGTGCAGCGAGTTGCGCACTCAGCCCTTCGACGTCCTTCCCGAGGCTTTCAACGCGACGCGCAAGCCGAAACAGTTCGGCGACGGCAAGGCCCGCACCGCCGCCGGTCAGAAGTCCCAGCGACCAGTTGCTCCAGCCGGCAAGACGGACGCCGACTATCGCTCCAATCAAAGCCAAGAGCGCACGCACAGGTGACCTCCCGCCCAGAAGTCAGTGTATCAGGGGTTGCTCTTGTCGATCTGCAACGCCTGCGTGCCGCCCTTGCCGGCGATGGTCTGGATCTCACCGTAGAGATCACCGCTCTGCGGCAACGGGCTGCCGGAAGTAGAGATTCGCGCAACGACCGACACATTCTGTCCGGCCTGGACACTGCGGCCCGCGACCATGGCATCGGCCGATGAGAGATCCACATCCTGCGGCAGACTCGCACTGATGCGTTTGACGGCCAGCGGCGGGCCGCCTCCGGGGTCGCGCACGAACACAAACAGCGACGCCTCTGCGGGTGCCTTGCCCGCAAGCGCCGGGCTCAGAGTCAGGTGCAGATGAATAGCCGTGGCCGCATCGAGGCCGCGTGCGGGCGCCGCAGGAGCTGGCCCCTGCGATGCCGCCGGCTTCGTGCCCTTGATCTGCGCATCGATGTCATCGATCTGGCGCTGGAGTGCCGTGCGGATACTCTCGGGAGGCCCCAGGTCCAGCATCAGCTGAAAGCGCTGGCGCGCCAGGTCCAGCCGTCCATCGCGAAAAGCCGCCACTGCGCTGTAGAACAGCGCCTTGGGCGAATGCGGATCGATCTGCAGCGCACGTTCGAGCAGCTCCTGCGCCTTGGCCGCCTGGCTGGTGTCCTCGCCCAGGAGCATGGCCTCGGCCATGCCGGAGAGCGCCGCGGCGCTCTCACCACCCGCAAGTCGATTGGCGCGCTGGTAGCAGCGCAGCGCCAGCGAGTAGTTGCCGATGGCGCCATAGGCCTGCCCCAGATCGAGCCAGCCTGACAGATCATCCGGCTGCTGCTCGAGATGGCGCGCCAGTGTCGGGATTGCCTGATCGGCGCCGCTTTGCGCGCTTACTGCCGTCCACGCGCTGTTGCCCAGCCAGGCGTAGAGCCCCGCGCCGACGCCCAGGAGCAGCAGCAGCACCAGGGCGGCCGGCTGTAACGCGCGCGGCGCACCGGGCCGCGCCTGGAGCAAGGGCAGCACCACGAAGGCCACTGCGATCAGGCTCAAGGCCAGCGCCAGCAGAATGAAAAACGTCATGGGTCGCTCGACTCCGCGCGGGCGGCATCTTCATCCGGCGGTCCCATCACATCGACACGCCGTTGCCGATCGCGCAGCACACGCACGCCGATCCAAAGCCCCACGAGCATGAGCACTGCGGGCGCGAACCAGAGCCACGCCGTGCGCGCATTCAGGCGGGGCCGAAACAGAATGAACTCCCCGTAGCGCGAGACCATCAGATCGCGGATCTGCTCATCGGTGGCGCCGGCGAGGATCTGCTCGCGCACGTCGCGACGCAGATCGCTGGCAAGCCCCACCGGCGAATCGGCCAGCGATTCGTTCTGGCATTGCATGCAACGCAACTCGTGAGTGAGATTCAGGTAACGCTGCTGGAGCCTGGGGTCCGGCAGCGGCGGGCTGTTGTCGATGGCAAACGCGGCCGCTGCGCCGAGCAGCACGGCGCCCGCGATCAGCACCGCGGCGGTTTTGAAGATCGTCTTCATAGCAGGCGCGAAAGAAATTCCCGCTGCCAGACCTCGAGCGTCAGCGCGCCGACATACTTGTAGACCACGGTGCCTTCCGGATTGACGAGGAAGCTTTCCGGCGCGCCATACACACCCCAGTCGATGGCGACGCGGCCTTCGCGATCGGCGCCCACCCGGTCGTAAGGGTTGCCGAGCTCATTGAGCCAGGCGCGCGCCTGCGCATCATCGTCCTTCCAGTCGATGCCGTAGATGGGCACGCGGCCCTGGGCTTTGATGGCCAGCAGCGTCTCGTGTTCGGCGCGGCATTCCCCGCACCAGGTGCCCCACACATTCACCAACGTCCAGTGTCCGCGCAGCGACTGCGCCTGCAGCGGGCTGGTCTGATCAAGCAGCCCCGGCAGTGAGAACTGCGGGGCGGGCTTGCCGAGCAGCGGCGAGACGATGATGCCCTTTTCCGGCGCGTGCACCAGCCCCACCACGAGCACCACAAGCAGCAGCCCGAACGCACCAAGCGGCAGGATGAAACGGTTCATGCGGAGCCGGTATCGGCGGCGACCGTGGAGGGCTGTGCGGCCTCGGCCCAGCCCGCGCCGCGCTGGCGCCGTCCGAACACGACGGTCACGCCGCCCATTGCCATGATGAAGGCGCCCAGCCAGACGAAGCGGATCAGCGGCCGGTACTGGAAGCGCAGGCTGTAGGCGCCGGCGCCCACATCGTCGCCGAGCGAGGCCAGCAGATCGCGATGCAGACCATCGGCGATGGCAGCGGTGGTCTGCACCGATCCCTGCACCCAGAAGCGGCGTTTCTCCGGATGCAGCACCGTCACCGGCTTGCCATCACTGGTCACGGTCACGGTGCCGCGCAGCCCCTCGTAGTTGGGGCCTTCGATGTTCTGGACGCCATCGAAGCGGAAGTTATAGCCGGCCAGCGTGACCGAGCCGCCGGGCTTGAGCGCAATGTCGCGCTCGAGCGTGTTCGACTGCACGAAGGTAATCCCCAACACGAACATGCCCAGCCCGATGTGCGCGATCGCCATGCCGAGGATCGCCGCCGGCACGCGGATACCGCGGCGCAGCCGGTCGAGCGGGTCGATCAGCGAGGAGAGGATGATCCACACGCCGAGCACGGCACCTATCGGCGTCAGCGGCAGCGGGTGCGCATACACGCCGAACACGAGCGCCAGCGCCAGCACCAGTGAGAAAGCAAAACTCACGAGCAGCCGTCGGCGCGATTCACGCAGGCCGCCGCGACGCCAGCGCGCGTGGATGCCCAGCGAGAGCAGCGCCAGCAGCGGCAGCACGGGCACCAGGAAGCTCGGGTTGAAATACGGCGGTCCGACCGAAAGCGTGCCCAGGTGCAGTGTGCCGGCAATCAGCGGCGCCATGGTGCCGCCGAACACCACGGTGGCGGCGATCACGAGCAGCAGGTTGTTGAACAGCAGGAAAGCCTCGCGCGAGACGAGTTCGAAGCCTGCCTGCGAGACCATGCGCGGCGCACGCCACGCATAGAGCGTGAGTGCGCCGCCGATCATGATGATGAGAAAGCCCAGGATGAAGATGCCGCGCCGCGGATCGGCCGCAAAAGAATGCACCGACACCAGCACGCCCGAGCGCACCAGGAAAGTCCCGAGCAGGCTTAAGGAAAATGCCGCCACCGCCAGCAGCAGCGTCCAGCTCTTGAACAGGCCGCGCTTGTCCGTGACCGCCAGCGAATGTATCAGCGCGGTGCCCACGAGCCAGGGCATGAACGAGGCATTCTCCACCGGGTCCCAGAACCAGAACCCGCCCCAGCCGAGTTCGTAGTAAGCCCACCAGCTCCCCAGCGCGATGCCCCAGGCCAGGAAGGCCCAGGCTATGACCGTCCACGGACGCATCCAGCGCGCCCAGAGTTGATCGCGCCGGCCCTCGATCATGGCCGCGCAGGCGAAGGCAAAACTGACCGAGAAGCCGACGTAGCCGGTGTAGAGAATCGGCGGATGAATCGCGAGCGCGAAGTCCTGTAGCACCGGATTGAGGTCGTTGCCATCGGGCACCGGCGGCGTCAGGCGCACGAACGGATCTGAAGTGAACAGCGTGAAAGCAAGGAACCCGAAGCTGATGATGCCCAGCACGCCGAGCACGCGCGTGCCAAAGGCCGGCGGCAGGAATCTCAGGCGAGCCACTACAGCGATGGTCCAGAGGCTCAACACATCGATCCACAGCAGCAGCGATCCCTCGTGCGCACCCCAGAGAGCCGCGATGCGATAGAACAGCGGCAACGCGGAATTGGAGTTCTCGGCCACATAGCGCACCGAGAAGTCGTCCTCGATGAAGGCGTGCACGAGCACGGTCGTGGCCAGCGCCAGGAACACGAGCTGCCCGGCAGCAGCCGAGGGCGCCGCGCCGAACCAGCGCTCCCGAGCGAGCGCGGGACCTGCCAGTCCGAAGAAGGCCTGTGCCGCGGCAAGCAGCAGCGCCAGAATCAGCGCGTAGTGACCCAGCTCAACGATCATCAGTGCGCTCCCTCTTTGCCCGCGGCGAGCGAGCGTGCGACCTCGGGCGGCATGTACTTCTCATCGTGCTTCGCCAGCACTTCATCCGCAATGAAGGTCCCGCTGGCGTCCAGACGCCCGTGCGCCACCATGCCCGCGCCCTCGCGAAACAGATCCGGCAGCACCTTGTCGTAGCGCACGGGAATACTGTGGCGGAAATCGGTGACCACGAAACTCACATCCAGCGATCCCGGCGTGCGCTTGAGGCTGCCCTGCTCCACCATCCCTCCGAGCGTGAAGCGCTTGCCCTGCATAATCTCGCCCGCGGCGATATGCGTGGGATCGTAGTACTCCATCACATTCTGCTGGAACGCGCGCAGTGCCAGCGCAGCGGCAAGCCCGACGCCGGCCACTATACCGAGTACCCAGTAAAGACGACGACGACGCGGTGTCATGGCGATGCGGCCGTCTGGCGTGTCTCGATGCGACGCCGCGCCTCGAGCTGCGCCTGCCGCAGCGAGCGGCGTGCCGCGGCAAGATTCAGGCACACGACCAGCGCGGTCAGCGCGTAGCACGGCCACACGTACACCGCGTACCCGCCCATGGCCAGAAAATGCCCGATGTTCACGACTTGGCTCCCGCCACCGCTTCGTCTATCCAGCGCGCATTGCGTTCCCGCCGCAGCACTTCCCCGCGCGCCCGTATCAGCAGCAGCGCGACGAAATACAGCGTGAACCCCGCCAGCATCAGCAGCAGCGGCACCAGCATCGAGGCCGGCATGGTCGGCTGGCCGAATTTCATGACGCTCGGGGCCTGGTGCAGCGAGTTCCACCAGATCACCGAGTAGTGAATGATGGGCACGTTGACCACGCCGACGATCGCGAGCACCGCGCTCGCGCGATCCGCGCGAGCCGTATCGTCGATCGCGTTGCGCAAGCCCATATATCCCAGATACAAAAACAGCAGCAGCAGTTCCGACGTCAGCCGCGGATCCCATTCCCAGTACGTGCCCCACATCGGGCGTCCCCAGAGCATTCCCGTGACCAGCGCGAGCGCGGTAAATGAGGCCCCGATCGGCGCACAGCTGGCGGCCACGGCGTGCGCGACGTTCATGCGCCAGATCAGCCCCACCGCGGCGCTTAGCGCCATGACGGTGTACACCATCAGGGACAGCCACGCGGCCGGCGCGTGCACATAGATGATCCGGAAACCATCGCCCTGCTGATAATCCGGCGGCGCTAACCCTAAGCCGCCGATCAGGCCCGCGAGGCCCAATAGCAGCGCCGGCCAGCCAAACCACGGCGTCAGCCGCGTGGCGAGCCGATAGAAGTGCGGCGGCGAGCCGAATTTATGGAACCATACCCAGGCCACAATTACTCCGGTCTACTCCAATCCAATTCGAACCGCGGCCGCGAGCGCCCAGGGCGCCAGCGTCGCGGCCAGCACCGCGAAAGCCGCGAGCAGATACAGCGGCGCTGCCGGCGATTCCCCCGCAATGGCAAGCGCACTGGCGCGTGCGCCGAAGATGAGCACCGGCACGGCCAGCGGCAGCACCAGCAGCGCCAGCAGGGAACCGTTGCGCCGCAGAGTCAGTGTCAGGCCCGCGCCGACCGCACCGATGAGACTCAAGGCAACGGTTCCGAGCAGCACCGCGGCGAGGATTCCGGGCATGGCGGCCGTTGGCGCGCCGAGCGCCGTGGCCGCCAGGGGCGCGACCAGCACCAGCGGAAACCCTGTCAAACACCAGTGCACGACCGTTTTCGCCAGCAGCAGCCCCGCGAATGGCTGCCCGCACAGTGCCAGTTGCTCGAGCGTACCGTCCTGCCCATCGTCACGGAACAGCAGGTCCAGAGCCAGCAGTGAGGATAACAGCGCGCCCACCCAGAGCGCAGCCGGCGCGATGTCTCGGAGCAGCGACAGCGATGGATCCAGCGACAGCGGAAACAGCGTTGTTATGACTAAAAAGAAGGCCAGCGGCAGCAGGCTATCCCCTGCACGCCGCAGTGCCAGCCGCAGGTCGCGCGCGGCCAGCAGCGCTGCCGCCGAAATGAAACTCGCGCGCGCGTCCGTCATTGCAGGCTCACGCTGCGCTGTGCATTCGAGGGCAGCTCGAGCGCCTGGTGCGTTGCGACCACGGCCACCCCACCCGCACTGGTGTGTTCGCCAAGCAGCTGCGCGAGCAATGATTGTCCGGCCGCATCGAGGTTCGAGCCAGGCTCATCGAGCAGCCACAGCGCCGCGCCCATCAGCGGCAGGCGCGCCAGTGCCACGCGCCGCCGCTGCCCTGCCGACAGGCGACGCAGCGGGATGCCGCGCGCGGCATCCACACCCGCGCGTGCCAGCGCGGCGCTGATTTCATCGCGCGAGACACGCCGTCGAAGTCCGACGGCGTAACGAAGATTCTCCGCCGCTGTCAGATCGCCTTTCAGACCGTTGTCGTGGCCCAGGTAGGCGAGTTCGCCGTGATAGGCCGGAAGATCCGCGGCAATATCCGCACCGCGCCAGCTCACGCGGCCCTCTTCGAGCGGCGAGAGCCCGCACAGTGCGCGCAGCAGCGTGGTCTTGCCTGAGCCATTGGCACCGGTGACCTGCAGGCACTCCCCCGCGCGCACGCTGAAGGAGACACCTCGCAGCACATGCGCCTCGCCGCGCCACAGATGCAGGTTTTCGGCTGTTATGGTCACGTACTCACACGTAAGCGCATGATTCGGGGCGGGATGCTAGCAGAAGCTCACGCCGGCCAATGTACGGTTACACTGGCGAGTGACGCCCCGGTGGCGAAACTGGTAGACGCAGCGGACTTGAGCGATTGAGCGGCAGGCTCGGAAACGGCCTGACCGGATCCCGTCAAAGTCGGCGAATCCCCTGGGCCTAAAGCCCGAGGCAACGCCGAGCCAATCCGGCCACAAGCTTGCTGGCCGGCAGGTGTAGAGAGTGGACGGCGGGGACCTGTGGCGGCTGAGCTAAGCCGTAACGGTCGTGGCGCATTCCAGACCCCAAACGCGCGCGGCGCGGCGGCGAAAGCCGTGGTGGGTAAGAAAATCCGCTGGCTGAAAGGCCATGTCGGTTCGACTCCGGCCCGGGGCACCATCATGGGAGTTAAGCGTTGAGCATTGCGGTGGGACTGGTGGGATACGGTCTGTCCGCCCGCATATTGCAACGGCCGCTGATCGAAGCCGCGGGAATGAACATCGTGGCGGCGGTCACGCATCAGCATGAAGCCCTGCGGCAGAACCTGCCGGGGGCGCAGGCGCTGCCCGATCTGGCCTCGCTGCTCGCGCTGCCGCGGCTCGACCTGGTCGTGATCGCGACGCCCAACCAGCTGCACTTCCCGCAGGCACTGGCCGCGCTCGAGGCCGGTAAGCACGTAGTCATCGATAAGCCCATGGCACTCGATGTCCGCGAGTGCGATCGGCTGATCGAGGCGGCCGAGACGCGAGCGCGCGTGCTCACGGTGTTTCAGAATCGTCGCTGGGACAGCGATTTCCTGACAGTGCAGCAACTGATCGCGCGCGATGCGCTCGGCCCCATCGTGACCTTCGAGGCGCGATGGGATCGCTATCGACCCACCGTTCCCGATCGCTGGCGCGAACGGCCCGATCATGGCGGCGGTTCGCTCTATGATCTGGGCGCCCATCTGATCGATCAGGCACTGTGTCTGTTCGGCCAGCCCGAGTGGGTCGAAGCCGATGTGTTCGCGCAGCGCCAGGGTGCCATCGTCGATGACGCGTTTCAGATCCGGATGGGCCAGGGGGCGCGGCGTATCGTGCTGGGGTCCAGTTCCATCGCGGCGGATGCGTCACTGCGCTACGCCGTGCACGGCCTCAAAGCCTCGTTCCGAAAATCCGGTCTCGACGTCCAGGAACAGCAACTGCGCGATGGACTCCCGGTGGACGATCCCGCCTTCGGCGTCGAGCCGCCCGGACAATGGGGCATGCTGATCCCCGGCACCGCGGTTAGCGATTCCAATGCTTCCTGCGCCGTGCGGCCGGAACGCGGCAATTGGCGCGAGTTCTATCGCATCCTGCGCCATCGCATCGAGTCGGATGCGATGGCATCGCGCCTGCCGGCGCCGGCTCAGGTGCCTGTGCCTGTGCCTGCGCGCGACGCACGCGCCGTGATTCGCCTCATTGAAACCGCGCGCGAGAGCAGCGCCAGCGGGCGCCGGCTGCGACTCTAGATCAACGGGGTATAACTCACACTATATCATATACTTACGGAGCTTATATTACCTTAATTGGCACGCGCAGGCGTCGCTGGCTTGGTGTCGCTGACTTTGACCGGGAACTGCTAGGCTCGCGCCGTGATCGACCCCTTCAATCCCGGCATCGTCGGCACGATTTTCGCGCTCTCGGAATTCGCCCTGCTGCTCTGGAAGCGTTCCGGCGCCAGCGCCAGATCGGCTGACAGCGGCTCGCTCGGCATGCTCTGGGGCGTCATCCTCGCCTGCTTGGTTCTGGCGGCAATGGTGGCGATTTACCTGCCGCAGGCTCACTCGGAAATGCTCTATCGCCTGCGAGCCGTGGGTGCGGCAGTGTTCATCGTGGGACTCGTGCTACGGTGGTATTCGATCTTCTATCTGGGGCGATTCTTTACGGTGAATGTGGCCATTGCCTCCGACCATCATGTCGTCGATAGCGGCCCCTATCACTTCGTCCGCCATCCTTCCTACACCGGCGCGCTGCTGGAATTCATCGGTCTGGGTATCACGTACGCCAACTGGCTGGCGCTGATCATGGTCGTGCTGCCCGTGCTGACGGCCTTCATGCGGCGCATCGGCATCGAAGAGCGGGCCCTGTCGCAGGCGCTCGGCGAGCGCTACACCCACTACATGGCGCGCACCAAGCGCCTGATTCCCGGCGTTTACTGACTGGTGCCCGGCGATTCAGCGAATGTCCCGACGCGGTATCGCGCGCACCTGGCGCTCGGGATGCTGCTGCTGGTCTATGCGTTCAATTTCATCGACCGCATCATGCTCGGAATCCTCGTGCCGCCGATCAAGCACGAGTTCGCGCTCACCGACACCGAGCTCGGACTGCTGGGGGGCACCGCCTTCGCGCTCTTTTATACGGCGCTTGGGATTCCGATCGGTTGGCTGGCCGATCGCCTGAACCGCGTCTGGATCGTGACGATCGCGCTCGCACTCTGGAGCGCCTTTACGGCCGCGTGTGGCGCGGCGCAGAACTTCGCCCAGCTGTTCGCCGCGCGCCTGGGCGTGGGCATTGGTGAGGCCGGCGGCGTTGCTCCCGCCTATGCACTGATCAGCGATTACTTCCCACCCGGGCGACGCGCGCGCGCGCTGGCTGTGTACTCCTTTGGCATCCCGCTCGGCAGCGCCGCGGGCATTCTCTTCGGTGGGCTGATCGCCGCACGGATCAACTGGCGGGCTGCCTTTCTAATCGTCGGTGCTGCCGGGCTCGTCCTGGCACCTCTGTTTCGCCTCTTCGTGCGCGAACCGGTGCGCGGCGGCCTGGACGAGCCATCGCCACCCGCGGCAGCGGGGGCCGGCGTCGCCGCGGGTGGCGCCGCGGGATCGGTCGCCGCGCCTCGCCTGCGCGAGGTTGCGCAGTTGCTGGCCGGAAAGCCCTCGTTCTGGTACCTGTCACTCGGCGCCGCGAGCGCATCGGTGATGGGCTACGGCGTCTACTTCTGGATGCCCTCCTTCCTGGTCCGCAGCTACCACCTCTCGCTGCCGCAAGTGTCAGTCTGTTTCAGCGCGCTGACCTTCATCAGCGGTGTCGCCGGCATCTGGCTTGGCGGCGCGCTGGCCGATCGATTCGGCAGCACTCGACGCGCGGCCTATGCGCTGGTGCCCGCGATCGCCTTCCTGCTATCGGTGCCGCTATACGCAGCGGGGCTGCTGGCGCCGGCCTCGTTGGGCTCGCTGCCGATATTCATATTGCCCATGGCGCTCGCGCTCGCCTGGCTCGCTCCCACCGCCAGCGCGATCCAGCATCTGGTGCCGGCCGGCATGCGCGCGCTGGCTGCCGCGCTGCTGCTTTTCATCATCAACCTGATCGGCCTCGGCGCCGGCAGCTACGCGATCGGCGCGCTGTCGGATCATTTCGCCACCGCCCGCGGCACCGAATCGCTGCGCTACGCCATGCTCGCAGGCTCGGGCTTCTACCTGCTGGCGGCCGCGCTTTACGCACTCGGTGCCCGGCGCCTGGCCCGCGACTGGCATCGGTGAGCCGAGTCCTTGCCGGCGCGCGACGTCATGCCGGCGCAGGAGTATCGTGGCGCACAGCCTTAAGGCACAGGACACCGAGTCCCATGACAAAACTGACCAAACCACTGATCGGGTGGGTATCCATTCTGGCCCTTCCAATGGGTTTGGGCGCGCCTCTCGGCACTGCCGTCTCGGCTGCCGCCGCGCCTGCCGCGGCGCCTGCCGCACCCACCTCGGCTGCCGCCGCCGGAGCCGTTGCCCCAGCCTCGACCTACCAGTTCGGCGGCCAGTGCGTCGAGGGCCTGTCGATGAGCCGGCACGTCATGACCAATTGCACCGTCACCTGGACCGACAAGGACGGCAAGGTCTATTGCTTCAGCAGCGATGCGGCCAGGAAGTCCTTCCTCGAAAGCCCGACCGAGAATCTGCAGAAGGCGCACGATTTCATCGCGGCCAGCAGTGTCGAGTCGACCGAGAAGACCATGCAGTACTTCGACAGCGGCGATGCGGCCACGGTCGTCACGAATCTCATCGACGGGACGACCAAGGCCAACAACGGAGTGTATCCGTATGAGGATCCGTTGAACGGCGAGCATCTTAAGCTCGCCTTCGATGCCATCGATTTCACGCGCACGATCGACGGCTACGGCTTCTTCCCGGACGTCAAATTTCACGACGCCGCCGACCCGCAGAAGAAATACCTGATCGACTTCTGGGTCGCGCCCGCCGACGGTGGCCTCAAGGTGCAGGAGACCCGCATCTACAAGGAGCCTTACCAGAGCGATGGCACCTGGACCACGATGGCGCGCCAGCCGATCCCCTGGTGGTGGATTCCGGCCTCCGAGCACCCGGGCAAAGTGGCGCAGAAACGCAGCTGGGAGGTCATGTCGGCGGTGGAGCAGAATGCACTGCTCGAATCGGCCAAGAACAACGGCGTCTTCAAACTCAAGGACGACAAGACCGGCAAGACGCTGGATCTGGAATTCATCGACACGCACCAGCCGATCCGTCAGCTCGATGACAACGGACACTTCTTTGCCTGCACGGATTTCCGCGTCGTCGGCACCAAGGATCAAATCTACGACATCGATTTCTGGGTCAATGACAAGGATGGGACCCTGACCGTCGAGCAGACCAAGGTGCACAAAGTGCCCGAGCTCAAGGACGGCCAGTACGTGCAGGTGCCGCGCTACGACTGGAAGGATGCGGGCAGCTCACACGTGGTGCCTTGAGCGACGCGCAACGATCACATAGAGCACGGCCGGCACCGCGAGGCCCGGAAGCCAGGCGAGATCCGCGCCGATCGCCTGGGCAATCATCCCTTTGAAAAACAACAGACTCATGAATGGGACCTGCACCGCGATCCCGAATACATAGACTGCGATCGTGCGCCATTGGAAGGCACCATAGCGGCCTTCGCGCCGGAAGAACTCCGCAATCACATACTCGCCCTTGCGCACCACATAATAGTCGGCAAGATTGATAGCGCTCCAGGGCACCAGCAGATAGATCATCGCATTGAGCGTAGCG
>Ga0302320_10005956_pt1 | contig 27197 bp, 15 predicted proteins | sample Bog_T0_3_FD_202130 | JGI IMG/M metagenome (GOLD analysis project Ga0302320, IMG submission 202130) | Peat permafrost microbial communities from Stordalen Mire near Abisko, Sweden - Bog_T0_3 | ecosystem: Environmental > Terrestrial > Soil > Wetlands > Peat | place: Sweden: Abisko, Stordalen Mire...
CGATCGACTGACCGTTGCGCTGCACCAAGACGATGTTGACGACAGCGACAGCCACGACGCCGAGCGCAGCCCCCGCCAGCCAAACTGGATGGGTCGTGATGCCGGCCTTGAAAAAATCGGCAGACATGGGCGTCGTCCCGGGGTGGCGGGCCGCCGACATGATCATGCGAATATAAATCGGTGCGAACCAGACGCTCCAGATGATGCCGTCGACGATGGCCGCTCCGAGCCGCGTGCCGCGATCGGCCTTGACGACATCCGTGTCGGGCCCCGGCATATCGGCGACGATGCTGCGCGGGGGGGCATATTGATTGCTCGAATCCATAGCCATGAGTGCTCCTTGCAACTGTGCGACCATGATAGCGCGCGAGGCTGGGTCTGTAGCAGAATTTCTGGGTCGCGCAGTGCCCACATTGCTCGCGCGCCGCGCCGTGAAATCCGCGCGCGGTTTTCCGGCCGCCGACGTCGCGATCGAGGATCATGCCGGCGGCGATCGCGATTGGTAACGGATGAATCAAGGAGTGAGGCGATGACTGCGATGATTGAATACTCCCGCCCGGACGGGAAGATCGTGAAAGCTTACCTGGCCGAACCGACCGGCGGCACCGTGGCACCCGGCATCGTCGTGATTCAGGAATGGTGGGGCCTGAACGATCAGATCAAGGGGGTCGCCGACCAACTCGCGGCGGCCGGGTACCGGGCGCTCGTGCCGGACCTCTACCGGGGCAAGCTCGCCCTCGAGGCGCAGGAAGCCGAGCATCTCATGAAGGGCCTCGATTTCGGCGACGCCGCGGGTCAGGACGTCGGCGGCGCGGTCGCTTATCTCAAGGCGACCGGCAGCGCCAAAGTCGGGGTCACCGGCTTTTGCATGGGGGGCGCGCTCACGGTGCTATCCGCGGTCTTCGTGACCGGACTGTCAGCCGCCGTGATCTGGTATGGCTACCCGCCGCTCGAATACGTCGATGCGGCCAAGATCCGCGCACCGCTCATGGGTCATTGGGCCATACACGATCAGTTCTTCGCGATCGCCGGGGTCGGCGAACTCGAGCAAAAACTGAGCGCGGCCGGCGTGCATCACGAGTTCTTCCGTTACGACGCCAAACATGCGTTCGCCAATCCGGAGGCCGACTCCAAGAACCTGCCGCCGCTCGCTTACGACGCCGCCTCCGCAGTCCTGGCGTGGCAGCGAACCATGGCGTTTTTCGGAAAGAATCTGCGCTGAATCCAACCTCAGGCGCCGGCCTCGAGGCGCCTCGGCGCGGCCTTGGGCGCCTGGCGCACGCGCCGACCCGAGATCGCGTCATCGAGTCCGCGCTCGACGTTCGCCTCGGTGTAGTGGGTCGAAATAAAAGCGAGACCCGCACTCACCATCGCTTCCGCCATCGTGCCCCCCGCATGCAGGCGCAGGATGTCCTCGGCGAGAGATTGGGCGTCGCTGCTCACGGCATCGCGGAGGGTCTCGGGAAGCCCCAGGCCTTCCGCGGCGATCGGCGTCATGACGCAAGGCACGCCGGCGGCGAGACTCTCGAGCACCTTCCCCTTGACGCCGGCGCCGAAGCGCAGCGGCGCGACCGTCAGCCGCACCCGCGCGAACACGTCGGCGAGATCGGCGAGATAACCGAGCACGCGCACGCGCGGGCCGGCGAGCTTTCGAATCTCCTCGGGCATGGAAGCACCCACGAGCAGGCAGTCGATCGAGGGATCGGCGCGCCAGACCTTGGGCAGGATCTCTGCAACGAGAAACGCCGCGGCATCGCGATTCGGCGCAAAGCGGAAATTGCCGATGAAGGCGATGCCGCGACGGTCTGCCCACGGCACCGGAGTGGGGCGTGGCGCAACTGCCCAGGGAATCACGTGCACGTTGGCATGTTGCACGGTTTGGCGCAGCCAGCCCGCTTCGGCCGACGAATGCGTGATCACGGCATCGGCCGCGATCGCGGCAGAACACTCGGCGAGCCGCAGCTGGCGGCTTTGCGTCAGCAATTCGGGCCGCCCTTCGACGTCGGCCTGGCGGGCGAGCCGCAAATGGTGCAAGTCGGCGACCGAGTACAGAATCCGCGCCTTCCCGCCATAGCGACGCGCGAGCGCCAGGTACTTCGCGGCGTTCGAGACGCGATGTAGGTAGATCACGTCGAAACAATCGCGCTGCCGGCGCAGCACCTCTTCGACCGAGGCATAGAACGGCGTGTGGCAGCAGCGAATGCCCTGCGCCTGCAGAGCCGCGGTCGCCCGAGGCTCGGGCGCGAGCGACTCGGCCGCGACGAAATTCACCTCGAATCCTAGGGCGCGCAGCGAGCGCATGTGCGAGAGAATCGCAACCGCCGCCGCTTCCTGGTCAGCGGCCGGCATCAGATCGTCGATCACGAGGGCGCGGCGCGTCGTTTGCGTTTGCGGCGGCAGTTCCGACTCGCCGACCCAGCCGCCGTCGCCGCCGTGATCGGGGGGGCCTTCAAAGCGCCAGCGCAAGAGCCGCGCCTCGCGTCCCGCATCGGCGTCGGCGTGGTGCTGCAACAGGCGCTCGGTTTGGGCGGCGAGAAACGCGAGCACGTGCTGGCGTTCGGCGGGCGCGCCGATCGCCCCGATCGCGTTGGCGATCGTCTGTTCGAGCACGGCGTCGAAGGGAATTCTGGCGTCGATGATCACGGGCGAGCCGGGGATCTCGCAGCCGTCCGTCTCGCCGATGACCTGGATCACGTGACGCTCGCGCGGCGCAAATCCGTCGGGTATCGCAAATGAAAACGCGTGACGACCCGTGCCGATGTCGGCTTCGGCGAGGTCCTGGCGGTAACGGTTCGCAAGCCCCCGCGCGATCACGACGCCGTTGTCGATGAGGGCGAGCGCGAGCGAGGAATTGCGTGCGCGTTCGTCCCACGCCCAGCCCTCGACGCGATCGCCCGCCACGAGTTGCAGCTGGCCGCGCCACGCGGGTGCGACCGCGCTCGGCGCCACGGCGAGCGGCGCCCCGGCGGCTACGAGGAACGGCGAGCCGGGCAAGTTGCGACCGTCATCGACGCGCCGTACCTCGATCGTATGGCGCTGATCGGGCGCGAGTCCGCCGGGTACGATCAGCGAAAACGCATGACAACCGTCACCGGCGCCCGCTGCACGCAGATCAGCACGATAACCGTCGGCGACGACCTCACCAATGAGGGCACCGTTGTCGGTGATGCGCAGCCGCAGCCTCCGGTCCGGGTCGGTCTCATCGAGCGCCCAGCCCTCGATCCGGTCGCGTTCGACGACGTCGAGGTGGCCGCGCCAGGCGCCCGCGCCGATCGGCCGCGCCGACGCCTCGTCGGCCGCGGCTCGCTCGATCACGGACATCGGAAGCAAAAAATGAGGGGGTCAATGCCTGTCATCGGTGCGCATCTCGAATTATTTTGCTGCGCGCAGGCGGGCTGCGCACGTCACTTCTACGGAATGCCGCGGATGCTGTCAAAATTTGGCGAGGGATCGCCAGGATTAAGTAAAATCGATGGGGCTCGGCGTGTGGCGGGGCGCTGCCCGAGGGCTCAGGCGAACCGAGACCTCCGCGGTCAGCTTGGCGGCGTACTTGCCGATCATCATCGTGATGTGATTGCCCGGCACCCAGACCCACTCGATATCACCCAAGTACTCGTGCCAATAGCGGTTCGGATAGCAGCTGATCGGATTGACGCCCTTCGCCACGAAGAAGCTCACGTGCCCATCGTAGGGCGCGGGTCGGTAAAATCCCCACATGCGCAAGCTGTTGCGACGGGTCTCTCCGTCCCGTGGCGTGACGTCTCCGCGCCAGTATGGCGTGTAATGCGGATAGTCGGGACTCGCCGGATTGCGAAAGCGAAATTCGTAACGGGTGCCGCGGCGGCGGGCGAGGATGTCCGGCCGATCTTTGACCGCGATGTCGGCCGGCGACGGCGCGCTCCGGGCGACGCGCCTTCCGAGGGCGACTTTGAGGCGCTTGGTCACGGCCATGGCCAGTTCCGGGACCATGTAGGACAGCCAGAGCCGCGTCGACCAATGATGGTCGGTGAGTCCGGTGTCGAGCAGTCCGAGAAAGCCGATCGCGTGGCCCGCGTTGCGAAGGACCCGCGCCGTCTCGAGTGTGTTGCAGCCCCCGGAGGAGTAGCCCATCAGCCGGTAAGGACCCGCAGGCTGGACGCGCAGGATGAGCCGGGCCGAGCGCTCGGCCTCCTCCTCCACGGATTTCGAATAGGGTGTACGTCCATCCATCCCGCCGAGCGGCAGCCCGTAAATGACGCCCGGAAAATCGAGGCTGCCCACGAAGTCGGTGTATTCCATGAGCAATCCCGTACCGCCCGCGAACAGGAACAGAGGCGCGCTTGCGTCCCCATCGCGCAGGTGCAAGAGCTCGAGCGGATGCAGCGCGCTGCCATCGTGCAGCCGCGCCGCCATCTTTCGAATCGTCGGCGCTTCGACGAACAGGTTGAGCGGCAGATCGATGCCGCCCCTGAACCAGAAGTCGCGGACGATATCGAGAGCGCGGTTGACGTTGATCCCGAGCTTCCAATATTCGGTGTCGGGGTCCGGCAGTTTCCCGCGCAAGCCGGCCGCCCAGGCCGCCGCCGTGAACTCCAGGGCAGCCGCCAGCGTCGGAAATCGTGCGGGCGCCGGCGACGTGCGAGCGCCCGCTCGTTCGGCGAGATCCAGATCGGCTGCGATAATTTTGTTCATCGGGAAAGAATTGTTAAGCCGCGCAAAAATAAACCATTTCGTGGTTCAATTTCGACCGATTGACCGACACTTCCGGAGGATTTAACTTAATCACAGAATGCGGTATGTTTCTATCCAGAAACTCCCCGTAGCGGTGCGCGTTCGAGCGCTTCCGGTTTCGTGACCCGTCGGCTATTCGGGCCGGGACCTAGCGCGTATATTCCACGCCGGGTAGGGTTCCGGTGGCGAAGGTGTGCATCCAGACGCACCCCCGTCACCGTAGGTTGATTATGTCCATAGGGAATTCAAGCGGTGATCGTGCGTCGGAACACAAAAGCGCAAGCAACTCGTGGTGCCTGACGGGCATGCCTCGAACTCCCCCATGAGCACGGCGAGCCGTCTCGCGCCCGATTTCGACGGGGCCGAGGCGGATGGCTATCTCGAGCCCCTGCCTCCCCTCGGGCCGTCGGTAGACTCCGGATTCGATCTCGCGATCGACGTCATCGCAACCGTCGAGGGGCTCGAGACCCTGCGGGCGGACTATGAGCGGCTGAATGGGGCATCGGCCAACACGTCTCCTTTCGCATTGCACGAATGGCATCTTGCATGGGTTCGGCAGTTCCTGAATCTCGACGCCAAAGTGACCGACGAATTGGCCGTCCTCGCGCTCCGCAACCGCGAGCGAGCCTGCGTGTCGATCGTGCCGCTGATCATCAGCCGGCGGCGGTTCGGACCGGCGCAGATCGTGTCCATCAACCTTCTGGGCGCCGATCCGTCGACGACCGAGAGCCGCACGCCCTTGATCGAGCCCGGCTACGAGGCGGCGGTAGCGCGCGCCCTGCGGCGCCATCTCGATGCCATCCCCGATTGGGATTGGATCAATTGGAGCGGGATTTCGGCCGAGTTTGGCGCCGCGCTGGCAACGGCGGGACGCATGCGACTCCACGACGAGGCCCCCGGCTACGTGCTGCGTCTCGCTCCGACCTGGCGGGAGTTTCGCGATGGCTTGAAGCGCAACATTCGGGAGTCCCTTCGGCACTGCTACAACTCGCTCAAGCGCGACGGCCTGGGGTTCGCGTTCGAGATCGCGGAGGAACCCGGCGCGGTTCGACGCGGACTCGAAAAATTCTTCGAACTGCACGCGAAGCGCGCGCAGATGCCCGGCACCGTCGATCATCCCGATCATTTCGCCAGCGAAGTGTCGCGCCGTTTTTTATTCGACGTCTGCGAGCGATTTGCCGCGCGCCGCGCGGTCCGCGTGTTTCAGCTGCGCATCGGCGCGGACATCGTCGCCGTGCGCATCGGCTTCATCGTTGGCGACTGCCTCTCACTCTATTATTCCGGGTTCGACCCCCATTGGGCGCGCTACGGCGTCATGACGACCACGATCGCCGAGGCCATGAAATACGCGATCGAGTCGGGCCTCGAAACCGTCAACCTCTCGCGAGGCACGGACCTGTCGAAGACGCGCTGGGGGCCTGCCGTCGTTCCGTACGTGTGCGCATCGGAACCGCATCGCCGCCTCGGCTCCCGTCTCGCCTACCATTGCTACAGCAGCGCGCGCTCCGGCAAGGGGTTGCCTTTCTGGATCCTGCGCCGCCTGGGCCAGGCGCATCGCGTATGGCGTTGAGATGACTCTCGAGAACGCTTGCACGCACGCGGCACACGACCGCTTGTCATATTGCGGCCGCACGAACCGAGCGGATCACGGTACGCGTGTTTGCCCGCCATCGCGCGACACTTCGGCTTCCCCTGCACTGTATGGCTAGGTATCATTTCAGCGGTCGGCATCGTCACCCCGACCCGAGACCCCAATGCCTGTGCATTGATCCGATTGGCGCTGATTCGCGCGATCGAGACGCGTCAATGACGACGCCACCACCGACGTTGCGAGATCGAAGCGAAATGCCGGAATACGACAACAGCCAACGTCCATGCGTCGCCATCATGGGCATCCGCGGGGTGCCGGGCGCTCACGGCGGCTTCGAGACCTTCGTATCGCGTCTTGCCCCTTACCTCGCCTCGCGCGGCTGGCTCGTCCGAGTCTATTGCCAGGAGGACGATCCGCTCGCGGGCGCGGCGGGCCCCGAGACCGTCTGGAGCACGAGCTGGCAGGGAGTCGACCGGCTGCACATCGCTGTCGGCCCCGACACACCCGGCAACAGCATCCGTTTCGATTGGCAGTGCGTGTCGCATGCGATCCTGCATCGGCCCGACGCCGTTCTGATCCTCGGTTACAACACGGCCGTATTCGCGGCGCGCCTGCGCTTCGCGGGCATTCCGACCGTGATCAACATGGACGGCATCGAATACTCGCGCGCCAAGTGGAGCCTGCCGGAGAAGGCATGGCTCTATTTCAACGAGCGCGCAGGCTGCCTGTTCGCGAACCATCTAATCGCCGATCATCCCCAGATCGAGCAGCACCTGCGGATGCGCACCAAGCCGCGCAAGATCACGGTCATTCCCTACGGCTCGGATCTGCTCGAGCCGCCCGAGAACACGGCGCAGGACCGTGCGGTGCTCACGCGCCATGGCATCGTGAGCGAGCGCTATGCGACGCTGATCGCGCGTCCGGAGCCGGAGAATTCGATCCTGCCGATGGTGCGCGCCTACTCGGCCAAGCCCCGCGGCGCCGTGCTCCTCGTGCTCGGCAACTATTACCCGAAGAAAGTGCCCTACCACGCAGAGGTGCTGGCCGCTGCAGGCACCGAAGTGCGCTTCATCGGCGGCGTCTACGACAAGGGCGACGTCGAGGCCTTGCGCCGCAACAGCCTCTTCTATATGCACGGCCACCAGGTCGGCGGCTGCAACCCGTCCCTGCTCGAGGCGATGGGTGCCGGTAATCCGGTCGTCGCGCATGACAACCGCTTCAATCGCTGGGTCGTTCGCGAGGGGGCCCTCTATTTCGGCGATCAGGCCGAGTGCGAGCGCGCGATCGACGAATTCTTCGCGGACGACGAAAAACGCATGCACCGCGGACACATGAACCGCCGGCGCGTGCGCAGCGTGTTCAATTGGAGTGAAATCTTGCAGTCTTACCAGGAATTGCTGAGCGGCGTGAGCGCCAAATCCACGGCCCGCGACGCCTCGATGTCGCCCCAGAGGGCCCAGTGGCGCCTCGATGCGGACTCCCTATGAGACGCCTCGCCAGGCCGCTGATCGCCGCCCTATTCGGAGCCGCTCTGCTGGGAGCCTGCACGTCCGTGCCGTATGAGGACGGGCACCTCAAACAGATTCCGGTCACCGCGACGGGCGCCGCCGTCCCGGCGACGGCCGCCGGTGACGGCACGTCGTCCGAATCCCCCGCCCCCCCGCCCGTCGCCTACAGCCTCGGGCTCGGCGACGAACTCGACGTCAAGATTGCCGACGCGCCCCAGTACGACCAGACCGTCAAGGTCCGTCCGGACGGCAAGATCAACCTGAACGTCATCGGCTCGGTCTACGTCGCGGGCCGCAGCCCCGAGGACGTCGAGAGCGAGATCCGCGAGCGCTATGCCGCGCTCGCCGGGTCGAAGCAGCAGCGCGAGTACCTGATCCATGCCAATGACGAGCTCGACATCAAGTTTCCCTACTACCCTCAGTTCAACGATCAGATGCGGGTCCGCCCGGACGGCAAGATCCAGATGCAATTGGCCGGCACGATCCAGGCCGAAGGTCTCTCGCCCGAAGAGCTCGAGCACGAACTCGAGCGCCGCTACGCGCACTTCCTCAAGGAGCCTGAGCTGTCCGTGATCGTCAAGACCGCGACCTCGCAGATGGTACGCACCGCTGCGGGCGCCGGCCGCGGCGGACTCGCCGATCTCTCGCCCACCGTGAACCTGCGCACGTTCCAGACGCCGCAGGTCTACGTGACGGGCGAGGTTCAGAAACCGGGCATGATCGCCTATACGCCGGGTCTCACGCTGCTGCAGGCGCTCGCCGAGTCGGGCGGCCACCTGCCGAGCGGGGACGTGACCAAGCTCGTGATCCTGCGCAAGTCCGCCGCGCAGACCGCCGACATCATTCGCCCGAACCTCACGAGCACATACCGCGGAGCACCGACCGAGGACGTCGTGCTGCAGCCCTACGACGTCATCCTGCTGCCCCCGACGCGTTCGCAGAACCTGGCCGAGACGCTCGACCGCTACGTCTACAAGATCTTCGTTCCGCTCAAGAACAGTTCGTTCAGCTACGTGTGGTCACGCGCGACGACGGTTTACTGAGTCCGCGGTACCCATTTTCCGAAGCTATAAAGACCCGATGTTCTATGTCTGATTCAACCTCTTTGTTTCCGGTCGAGGACGACGACTCGTTCGGCCTCACGCAGCGCGACCTGCTCCGTACCTGGTTCAAGTACTGGCCTACCGTGATCATCTGCATGGTCATCGTCTCCGCGCTGCTCTGGAGCGTGCTGCTCGTACAGCCTTCGATCTACGAGACCTCGGCCGAGGTCTGGGTTCAGACCGAGGAGCAGGGCACCCCCTCGTTCCTCTCGGGCATAGCCGCCGTGCGGGAATCGCTGATTCCCGAGGCCTCGGCGCGCAAGATCGAAACCGAGATCCAACTGCTGCTCTCGCGCGCGAACGTCGAGGCGGTGATCAATGAACTCGGCATCACGAAATCCCAGCTCGTGCAATCGCCGCTCGACTACGTCAAGGACGCGGCGCCGCCGTGGCTCGTATTTTGGAAGCCGAAGTCGGCGGCCCAGGTCCGCATCGAGACGGTCGAACTGTTCCTCGGGAACATCAGCGTCGAACCGACGCGGTCGAAGACGGCCGACACGACCTCCGACGTGCTCGAAGCGCGCTTCGCGACCGCCGACAAGACCCTGGCACCGCGCGCGCTCGCAGCCTTGCTGCGTCAATACATCGAGTTTGGGGCCCAGCACAACCGCAAGCTCGGCGAGTCGACCTACCGGCTCGTCGACGCCAAGATCAACGAGGAGAACGAGGAATTGAAGTCGCTCGACGACCAGATCCTCGCGCTCACCGTGGAAGCGGCGTCGCGGGCCGACGTGACCACGCCGGGCACGGCCCAATCGCCGGATCGCGTGGTGCATACGCCCTCGGGCAGCGTCACGCTCGACAGCCCGCTCGCCAACGGCCGGACGAATTCGAGTTCCGGACTGGGTCTGCTCAAAACCGAGACCATCGACCTGCAGGCGCGGCTCGAGGAAGCGAGACAGCTCTACACCGACGACTCGCCCAACGTGCGGCATCTCACGGAACAGCTCGCGTCGATGCGCGCGCGTCTGAACGCGGGCGTGCATGCGAACGCCGAGCTCGACACGAAGCTCGAGCGCCTCGACCGTCTGCGTGCCCTCGCGCTCGAGCGCTTCACGGAACTGCGCACCAAGCGCGACCAGATCGAGCTGTACCTGAAGTTGAACCCCGTGGAGGCGGATGCGCGCCTGATCATCGAAGCGCCGTTCCAACCGGAGAAGCCGAAGATCAAGAACAAGATCCTCTTGGGCGTCATGGGTCCGGTCGTCGGACTCTTGCTCGGACTGCTGCTGATCGGGCTGCGCGAGTACTTCGATCACCGGCTGCAGGATCCGGAGGACGTGAAACGTCATCTCGGCCTCGATACGCTCGCGATCCTGCCAAAGGCCGGAACATGAGCGCGGATCCGATCCTGTTCGCGCGACTCGCGGCCCGCGTCATCGACCGGCTACCCGCCACGGACCGGGGCCGAGTGCTCCTCGTCACGAGCGCGCGCAGCGGCGAGGGCAAGACCTATGTGGCCGCAGCGCTCGCGGCGGCCCTCGGGGCTCAGACCGACGGCGCGGTCGCGCTCGTCGACGTCTCACCCACGTCGCGCGGGACGAGCGTCGGCGAACTTTCGCCGGCGTCGTGGAGCGATCTGGTGGGCTCCGCGCTGACGGACGTGCCGCAGACCGCCAAGACCGGCGCGACGCAGCCACTGCACATCCCCTACGGCCGCGGCGACTCGGCCACGATGTTCAGGTCCGTGGGCGTGGCCTGCGCGCTCAATGTGCTGCGCTCGCGCTTCGCCTTCGTCGTGCTCGACGGGCCCAACCTGCCGGATTGCGGCGTACTCGGCGCGCGCGCCGATGGGAGCCTGCTCGTGGTCAATGCGAGCCACACACGCCGCGAAATCGTGCGCGGCTCGCTGCGTGCGAACCCGATCGCGCCCGAGAAGATGCTGGGCGCCGTGCTCAATGAGACGCCATTTTACGTACCGAAGTGGCTCTACAGGCGGGCGCTCTAGCGCCGATCGCTCAGGGCTCAAGCCTCGCCATGTCGGCCCCGACTCCGCTGTCCTTCCATGCCCTGACGCTCGCCGCCTGTGCGGTCGTGGGTATCCTCTTGCTCGCGACCGCCGAGAAGCTCACGGGCCCGCTCGGAATCGCGCTCGGGCTCGGGTTCGCCGCGACCATGGCGTTCTGGCGGGGTCCACAAAAGAAACTCCTGCTGGGCCTGTTGTTCTTCGTCGCGCCCGTGGACGTGAGCAAGGCGATCGTGCCGCCGCTCGATCGCATTTATTCGCCGGGGCTCTATGTGACGGTCGCCGAGGCCGTCATGGTGCTGCTCGGCGTCGTGTGGGCGACCGATCGGTTGTTCCGCAGGCACCTGGCGCTGCCCTTCACGCGCCTCGATGCGTTCGGTTTCGGCTTCCTGGTGCTGGTGTGGCTCGGTGCGCTGCACGCGCAACCCGGCGTGCTTTCCAAATCGTCGGCGATCGCATACACGCTGTGCGTGCTCGGTTTCTACGTCGTTTCGCATTCGGTCGAAAGCAAGAGCGACGTCAAAGTGTTGCTGCTCACGGCGCTGATCGGTTTCGCCGCCCAGAGCGGCTACGTGGCGCTGCAGATGGTAACCCACCAATTCTGGACGCTGCCGGGCGCGAAGGTCGCGCCCGTGGGTACCCAGGGGCTCGTCTACGAGGCTGAGCAGGTCGAGGCATTCCGCCCGATCGGCACCTTCGACCACCCGAATGCGCTCGCCGACTACCTCACGCTGTTCCTCGCGCCCGCGGTCGCGGTCGTGCTCATGAGCCGGCGGCGCCTGCCGCTGCGCGCCTGGACGATCGGCGCGGGTGTGCTCGGCGTCGGCGCCGCGCTCATGCTGCTCACGCTTTCGCGCGGCGGCTGGGCCGCGACGCTGCTCGGCGCGGCGTTCGTGGGGACCGTGTTCTGGCGCTACAAGATCATCGGCAAGGGCCATTTGCTTGCGTTTGCCGGGCTCGCGTTCGCCGCCGTGCTCGCGACGATCCTCATCTTTCCGCAGGTCGTGCTGCGCCTCACCGAACCGGATGCGCGATCGACAGAGTCACGCATCGTACTCACCGACCAAGCCTTGACGATCATCAAGGACCATCCCCTCATCGGCGTGGGCTACGGCGGCTACAACGAAGCCGCCTACGAACACACGCCGCCGTCGTTCGCCTTGATCTCGTCGGACTATCAGAAACAGCTTCTGCAGCTCATCGTGCACAACCATTACCTGCTGCTCGCCTCGGAGCTCGGCGTCCCGTCGATGTGCTACTGGATCTTCCTGATGGTCCAGTTCATCCGCCAGACGTGGCCGATCGCGCGCTGGCGAGACCCCGGCATGTTCGCGCTCGGCGTGGGACTTTCCGGGGCCATGGTGAGCCAGATGCTCTATCTTGCCTCCGACAACTACTACGTCGACATTCGGATTTTCCTGCTGTGGCTGACGGCGGGTCTGCTGCAGGCGCTGACCCTGATCGCCGACAGGGATGCGGCAGCCTTCCGACCGGTACCCCCATGAAGGCGCGCGCGATCCTGGTCAACTTCGCCTCGATGGCATCGTTTCGCGTCGGGCTCGCCGCCATGACGTTCGGGCTTTTCTGGATCTTGTCGCATCGTCTCACGACGAGCCAACTCGGCGCCTTTTCGCTGCTCATGAATGCGTTCTTCATGGTCCAAACGCTGCCGCTGCTCGGCATGACCATGCCGCTGATGCGGCGTATCGCCGCCCATCCGGAGAACGCCGCCGCGGAGATCAGCAGCTCGTTCTTCTTCGCGCTGCCGGTGGCGGCGTTCATCGGCGCGGGCTTGGGTCTCACCGGTCGTTTGTGGTACGCAGAAGAGGGCCTGACATGGCCGTTCGTGCTGGTCGGTCTCTCGATGCTGCCGTCGGCCTACACGACCGTCGCCGAGTGTGTGCTCGTCGGGCGCGAGAAGATGCAAGGCATCGCTTACGTGAACCTCGGAGAGGCCGTCGGCCGCATCATCGGCGCGATCATCGCCATCCACTGGCAGCTTGGCCTCGTCGGAGTGTTCACGGCGTTCGTCGCACTGCGCTACGCCGCGGCGGGCGCCTACCTCTGCAATCCGCATCTGCGGCCGCCGCGCTGGCAACTCGTCGAACCCGCGATGATCCAGAGCTACCGGCGCGAGTTCCCGACTTTCCTGTCGATCGCCGTGGTCACCGCGATGTGCACGCGGCTCGACATCGTCCTGCTGTCGAAGCTCCTCTCGCTGGGTGAGGCGGGCATCTACGCGGCCGCGGCACGCTTGAGCGATGCCGCACTGATGGTTCCGACGATGGCCGCGGTCGTCATGTTCCCGACGCAGGCCCGATTGTTCGAATCCGATCCCGCTGCCTTCCTGCGGGTGCTGATGCGCGGCGTGCGCTGGTGCCTGATCGCAGGGTTCGCGCTTGCCCTCGTCGTGATCGCGCTTGCCCCGCTGATCATCCACACCGTCTATGCGCCGAAGCTGTGGCCGGCGGCGCCCATCCTGCAGATCCTGATCCTCGGTGCCGCACTCATGGTCATCGATCAATTGCTCTCGACGACGATGATGGCAGCCCATGCCCAGCACGCCGATCTGCGCTCCATGTGCGTGGGGCTCGTGACGCTCGTGACGCTGCTCGTCACGTTCACGCATTTCCGGGGTCTCGTGGGTGCGGCGGCCGCGCCGCCCGCGGCGCTGCTCGTGCGCGTGCTGTACCGGCTCTCCTGGGCTCAGGGCCGGTTCAGCGCGCCGTTCGTACCCGTCGCGGCGCGCGTGTTGCTCGCGGCGGCCGCGGCCGTGGGCCTGTTCTTTCTACCGATGAGCCGCAGCGCGCCGCTCGACCTCGTGCTCAGCTTGGGCGCGTATGGCCTCCTGCTCGGCGCCATGCGCGCCGTGGGCGGCGGCGACCTCAATGCGCTGCGCGAACTGTTCGCGCAGCGGCGCGGCGTGCGCGCATGAGGATCCTGCACCTCGACCCCGACGACATGGGCAATCCGCTGTCCGGCGGCGGCCCCGTGCGAACCTGGGAGATTTATCGGCGCCTCGCGCGCCGCCACGAGATCACCGTGCTCACGCCGACTTTCCCGGGCTCGACGCCGCGCCTCGACCGCGACGGCATCCGCTACGAGCGCCTCGGGCGCAAGGTCGGCGATCACGGCTCCTCGCATCATCTGACTTTTCTCGCGAGCCTGCCGGCCGCGGTGCGGCGCCATGATTACGACCTCCTCGTCGAAGACTTGATGCCGCCCTGCGCGGCGACCTGGACACCGTGGTTCGCCCGCCGCGGCAGGCCGCTCATCGCTTCGGTGCAATGGTTCTTTGCGCGTGAATACACCCGCCGCCTGCATTTGCCGTTTCACTGGGGCGAGGAATACGGGATCCGCATGTACCGGCATTTCATCGTGCTCACCGAATCGATGGCAGGCACGATTGCCGCACGGCATCCGCGCGCCGACATCCGTCTCGTGCCGAACGGCGTGGCAGACGATCTGTTCCAGATCGCTCCGAACGCCGGCGAGTTCCTGCTGTACCTCGGCCGCATCGAGATCCACGCGAAGGGTCTCGACCTGTTGCTCGCCGCACTCGCGCTCGTGCCGGAGGCAGAGCGACTGCCCGTGGTCGTGGCGGGAAGCGGCCACGAACAGGCGCGCTGGGAGGCGCTGCTCGACGAATCCGGGATGCGGCCCTGGGTCCGCCTCGCGGGCCATGTCGACGCGGCGGAACGCAACCGATTGCTCGGCGCCTGTCGCTGCCTGATCATGCCCTCGCGCATCGAAACCTTCGGCATGACGATCGCGGAGGCCAACGCGGCCGCCACACCCGTGATCGTTTGGGACTCGAGCCCCATGACCGAGGTCGCGGCACCGTCGAGTCTTCGCGTGCCCCCCTTCGACGTTGCGGCGCTCGCCGCGGCGCTCGCCATGATCCGCAGCGCGAGCGACGAGGAGGTCGTCAATCGCGGCGTTCAAGCCCGTCAGTGGGCGCGCCGCTATGACTGGGACAGTGCCGCCCGCGCCCAGGAAGACTTTTATTTGAACTTGACCCAGGACTCGCGCGGCAAGTCCGTGCAGGCCTCGGGTTGATTCCAAGAGTGATCGAGCGACTCCATGATGACTAGCGACATTTCAGGTTACCAGGCTCCTAGCACGCCCGACCAGGAGCGGCTCACGTGGAAACAGACCCGCTACCTCATGCGGTCGGACTTCGAACGGCTCGTCGAGTGGTATGGCGGCGGCTCGTTCTCGCGGCGATTGTTCTGGTTCTTCCAACCGAATTATCACGCGCTGTTTTGCTACCGCATCTACCGGCATCTGTACCTCAAGAACTTTCGGTCCCTGTCGCGCCTGCTGTTCCTGTACACGCTGTACCGCACGGGCGTCGAGATTTCACCAACCACGTCGCTCGGCCCCGCGTGTCTGATCGGTCACGCGTTCGGCGTGATCCTGTTCGGCAAGATCGGCGCGCGCTTCTCGGTGCACGGTCAGGGCGGAATGGGCGGCGGCTTCGGCGAGAAGGACATCGGCGGCGGTCCCGGCTACCCGGTCGTCGGCGACGATGTCGTATTCGGGATCAAGGCGCTCGCGCTCGGCCCGGTACGGATCGGTAACCGCGTGAAGCTCGCTCCCACGGCCGTCGTCATGGGCGACGTGCCGGACGACGCGCTCGTCATGGCCGCACCCTCGAAGATCGTCAAGGCACGCATGGGATCGTCCGATTCCGCACCCGGTGCGGCGTCGAACGGTACGGCGGCAACGGCGAAGAGCGCGCCGCCGCCGTGAAACGAGTCTCGATCATCATCGTCAACTGGAAGGTGCGCGAACTGCTGCGCGATTGCCTGCGATCCGTGCGCGATGCATCGGGTCTGGCGCCGGACGAAATGCAGGTCATCGTCGTCGACAACAATTCCGGTGACGGCAGCGTCGCGATGGTCGCAGCCGAATTCCCCGAAGTGGCTCTGATCGCGAACACGGACAATCCGGGCTTCGGACGCGCGAACAATCAGGCTCTCCCGCTCTGCACGGGCCGCTATGTCTTTTTGTTGAATCCGGACACCGTGATCCTCGACGGCGCCATCCGACGCATGCTCGAACACATCGAGGCCGCGCCCGACGTCGCCGTGATGGGGTGCCGGCTCGTGAACGCGGACCGCAGCCTGCAGCGCTGGACGGGCGGCGCTTTTCCGCGCGCTTGGAACGTCGCGAATCACTACCTGTTCCTCGACCGGCTCCTGCCGCGCTCCCTGCGGCCGCCGCCGCTGTACCTCGATCACGATGCGCCGACCGACATCGACGTCGACTGGGTCAGCGGGGCCTGCATGATTCTACGCACGTCGATGCTCGGCGGAAAACTGTTCGATACCGCGTTCTTCATGTACGGCGAGGACATGGAGCTTTGCCACCGTCTGAAGCTCGCCGGCCACCGGGTCGTCTATACGCCGGTGGCGTCGATCATCCACTATCAGGGCGCCAGCATGAAGCAGCAGCAGGGCGACGTCCTGCTCTCCTCGCTCAAAGGTCCCCGGCAGTTCTACCGCCAGATGCGCGGCGAACGTGCGCTCTGGTGGATCGACCTGATGACCATCACGGGATTCGCGCTGCGCTGCGCGCTGTATACGATCTGCTCGTGGCTGCGTCCGCGCGCGGGATACGCGGCCAAGGCGGCTTCGAGCAAAGATCTGATGCACCGTGCATGGCGCATCCAGCAAGGGTGAACGCGCACACCGGCATCGCGCTATTGAGCGCGCTCCTCGCCGTCGGCTGTGGATCCGGGGCCGCCGGCGGGACCGCCGGCGGCGCGGCGCACGGCGCGGATGCGAACTCCGCACCCGTCAAACCGGCGGGCGAGTTCGACGAATTCCGGGTCACGCTCGACGCCGCGCGGTCGGTCAGGCCGGTCAACCGGCAGATCCTCGGCAACAACGTGCAGTGGGTCGATCGCGGCGATGATCTGCTCGACGCGACGGGCGCCGAACGTTCCGACCTGCTGCAGCTCGCCGCGGCGCTGCATCCGAGCGTGCTGCGCTATCCCGGCGGATCCCAGGCGGACACCTATCACTGGCGCGCAGGCGTTGGGTCGCTCGCCGCTCGCGGCGAGAACGAGCACTTCAACGCCCGCCGCCTGCAGCCCACGATCATGGGCACTCAAGAGTTCCTCGAACTCTGCGAGGCGACGGGCGCCACGGCGCTGATCAGCGTGAATCTCGCTTCCGGTACCGCCGAAGAAGCCGCTGCCTGGGTCGCATTTATCAACCGCACCGGCGTGGTCTCGCGTCGCACGGGCCGACGTCTGCCGGCGGTCCGATACTGGGAACTCGGCAACGAACCGTATCTCAAGGATGAGTCTCAAAAAGCGCTCTGGCTCACCCCCGCGGAGTTCGGCCGCCGCGCAGAAGCCTTCCTCGGCGCGATGCGCGCCGTCGATCCCGGCATTCTGATCGGACTTCCACTCACGAACGATCGACGCAACGGCTTTCCGGCGACGCCCTATCCGGGCTTTACGCGTGAAGTGTTGGCACACGTACGGGCGCCGATCGATTACGTGAGCCTGCACAACGCCTATCTGCCGTACGGGATGGAGCGCGAGCACACTCACTCGGAACTCTATTGGGGCGCCATGGCGGCCAGCCGTTCCGTCGCGGCAGACTTCGAGGACATGCGCTCACTGCTCCGTAGCGTGCGTCCCGGGCCGCCGTGGCCCTTCGCGCTCACGGAATATAATGCGCTGTTCACGCTCGGCCGCGGCGCGAGCGACGATCTCGTCGCCTCGCCGGTCGCGGCGCTTTACATCGCCGATCTGCTGCGCGTGCTCGCGCAAATGCCCGATCTCACGATCGCCAACTATTGGTCCTTGTCGGGAAATTGGCGTTTCGGTGCAATCCGCAGTGACGGGACCACGCGACCGAGCTATGAGGTCCTCGCGCTGTACGACGAACTGTTGCACGGCGGGCTGCTCGATATGACGGTCCAAGCTGAGCGGGTCGATACGCCATCGGTCGGCGGCAGTGCCGCGGTTCATGGTCTGCCGCTCGTCGAGGCGCTCGCGACTCGCGACGGCAGAATGCTGCGCGTTCTCATCATCCACAAGGACGATACGCGCCGCGGTCGCGGTGTGCTCGATCTGAGCGATGCCGCCGCGCGCGGCGGCGCGATCACCGTGCTCGACTGGCCGGATCCGTGGGCCGTCGAACCGAAGCCTGATTCGCTGGTGCGCGAGCGCACGCCGCTCGCGCCCGGGACACACTTCACGTTCGATTTGCCGCCGCATAGCCTTGCGCTCGCGACCATCGAACTGACCGAGGATCGGTCCGCTGCCGCACCCCGCAATGGTACGGCCCGCGGCAACCCGGAGCATCCATGAAGGCGGCGCGCAGGATCCGTCTGGGTGTCGATTTTCATACCTTCGACGGCATCTTCCAGGGCAGCCGCAGCCACTTGCTCGGAATCTACCGCGCGGCGATCGCCCAGGCGCCGGACATCGATTTCGTGTTCTTCCTCGCGCGTCCGGACGCGCTGCTAGGGGCGTACCCCGAATTCGCACAGCCGCACGTGCAACTCGTGACGATGCCGCACCGCCCAGGCCCCTGGCGCCTGACCTGGCAGCTCCCATTCCTGCAACGCCGGCACCGGCTCGATTTCCTGCATGTGCAATACCGGCTGCCGCTCCTGCCCGCGGGTGCCTGCCTCGTGACGCTGCACGACGTCTTGTTCGAGACCCACCCGCAATACTTCGGCAAGTTGTTCGTAAAAATGGCGAGTTGGAGCGCGCGGCATGCCGTGCGCAGGGCGCGCATCACGTTCACCGTCAGTGAATACTCGCGCGCCGAGATCGCGCGCCAGTATCACATCGACGCGGACCGCGTCGTGCTCACGACCAACGCGGTCGACCGCGACCGATTCCATCCGCGCGCCGCATCGCCCGCTTTGCAGCCGGCCGAACTCGCGACGCTCGCGCGCTTCGGACTTCGCTCCGGCGGCTTCATCTGTATGCTGGGGCGGCTCGAACCGCGCAAGAATCATGCGACGCTGGTGCGCGCGTATGCGCAGCTGGACGGCAACCCACCCATGCTGGCCATCATCGGACAGCGCGATTTCGCCTATGACGAAGTATTTGCGCTCATCGAGCAGCTGGGACTCGGCGTGCGTGTGCGCATCCTCGAGGACGTCGACGACGACGCGCTGCCGGTACTGCTGCGACATGCCGCACTCATGGCGTATCCTTCGCAGGCCGAAGGCTTCGGGATGCCGGTGCTCGAGGCCCTCGCAAGCGGCGTGGCTGTCGTCACGAGCGATACGACCTCGCTGCCGGAAGTCGCGGGCAACGCTGCATGGCTGGTCCCGCCGGACGACGTGCCGGCACTCGCGGCAGCGCTCGGGACGGCGCTCTCGGAATCGGCGGTCGCGCGCAGCGCCCGCCTCGCGCGCGGTTTCGCCCAGGCGGCCCGCTTCAATTGGAACACGGCCGCCGCAAATCTCCTGCTCGCCGTGCGGGCCGAATGGGACCACCCGCGCGAGCGCTGAGCCCGGCATCTCGGGCGGATACAACCAACCTACCCGACGAGCGTGCGACGTCGCGCGCATCCACCGTGATTAGGTCAAGAATGCGCTCTGCGCTTCCGGCCTGCCGTACGAGAGCGGTCAAAACCGAGGGAGGTCCATTCGCGGCACGCTAACGTGGCTTCCGGCACAGACCGAAATAATTGAAATTCTTGGCGATGAGTCGCGTCTTGGAGCTCGTTTATGCACCAACTATACTCAAGCCGGGTACAGGCCACCGAAGAGGGGCCTTTCCATGGATACCCGCCCTTCCTCGCCTGAGGCCGGATAAGGCGAATGCCTGGACCTGACCTGAAGGGGGCCGTCCCAAGCGGCAGCTTCGGCGGTAAAGATTCCGCGAGAGGAGGTAAAAATCAATGCGCGACTTACGTTGGCCTGTTTCATGGAGACCGAATACGAATCGAGACGTTCCCTGTGGCAATGCCGACGAAAGCCTGCGTCCAGCCCACAGCCCGTCAGTAGCCGCTAAACTTTTGCTCCAATCTCCTCGTTCAGGCGCAGACCGCAGTTCGGGCAGCCACCTAACTCCTCGAGCTTTCGGCGATGCTCCGCAGGATACTTCGATGACCGTACTGCGGCAGCCTCTGTAGCCAAACGCCCGAGACGGCCGTGACAGCGAGGGCAACGTGTTGTATGGGAATCGCGACTTGCCTTTAGGGCGAAAGCGACAGCGCCGGCAGAGGCCACCCCGTGGTAGGGCGATGGCACGCACAACCATACCAGACCCATCGCCAAGAAAACTATAAGCATCCACCCCGAGCTTCGGGTTCTCTGATCAAGAAATTCCCTCAACGTCGCGGTCCTTGATTCTATTATCTGTACTCGAATTGTGCATCCACACGGTACCAGCAATCTTGATGGCGATCCGGGACTTCCCGATCGACTCTGCGCCGTCGGGGCCGTGCCATCCACTGCCGTGAATTCGATGGACTGTCCCCTTCGATTCGAGGATCGAATTGGCTACATGTATGGTGAGCGGCTGATTCTGATTTTCTCTGAGAATCTGCTGGTGGAGGCCGATGCCTGGGAGACCGATCCGAACATGGATTTCTGGCACGAAGTCAGCAACAATTCCGGCCGCGATTCTCTGCGCCAAGTCTTTTCAGGTCAATCGAATCGAGTTGTCATTTCAAGCGTCTCGGTCCGCGATCATACGTCAGCGACACAAACGGAGCCGATCGGTCAAATCTGGGAATGCCGGGTCGAACAGGTAAGATCGAGGAATTTTCACAACATACGAGGCGACTCACCCCGTACCCACCATATATCACGATCGGCTCGCCCTGGTTTTCCTCTCATTTTTTGAGCGCAGGGTCAGCTCCGGCCATCAGCCTGCAACCTCTTCGTGCGACAAGCCTAAGTGCTCGAGCTTTTCATTCTGGCGATTGATGTATGTGGGACGAATCGGTTCTCGCTGCCGGTTCGGATCGGTCGCCGCCTGCACACCGACCATCACCTTGCGCCGGGATTCAACGAGTCGACCTCTTTACATATTTTCTTTACATATTGTGATTTGATTTTCCATTTGGCCCGGATGTCGGTGAAATACCCGGCACTCGAAGCGGCGGACGCCACGAATGAATCGCTATTTGCATGCGCGCAGTGTATTTTTTGAACATGGTGGATCGTCGTCCGCCGACAAAACTATTGGGGTCACTGTGTTGAAAATGATCGGCTCGCCCCAGCGGGCGCTTTTCGCGTGTCTGACGATTGCAATGGCGGCACTCTCCGTCCTTCTCATCACCGCTCCGGCAGACGCACAGGTCAACGTCACGACGTTTCACAACGACAACGCCCGGACCGGCCAAAACACGCTCGAAACGACCCTCACGCCGCAGACCGTCAACAGCGGCGGGTTCGGCAAGCTGTTTACCGCAGCCGTCGACGGCTACGTACATGCACAACCCCTTTACATGAGCCAAGTCTCGATCGCCGGCGGACAGCACAATGTGTTGTACGTCGCGACCGAGCATGACAGCCTCTACGCCATCGATGCCGACACCGGCATGCAATATTGGCAGATCAGCCTCATTCCGGCCGGCGGCCGAACGGTCATCGGCGATACCGACATAGGCGCCGGCTGCGACGACATCATCCCCGAGATCGGCATCACGGGGACGCCGGTCATCGATCCGACCACCAACACGCTGTACGTCGTGGCGCGCGCCATCGTGCACGGCAAGGCCGTGCAGCAATTGCACGCGATCGACATCGGCACATCGCTCGAGAAATTCGGCGCTCCGATCGCCATTCAAGCCTCGGTCGCTGGAACCGGCTACGACGCGAAGAACTCGGTCGTGAGTTTCAACGCGCTCCAGGAAAACCAGCGCGCCGCGCTGCTGCTCGAGAACGGCCACGTCGTGATCGCCTGGGGCTCGAATTGCGACTTCGACCCTTGGCATGGCTGGGTCATGTCTTACAGCGCCGCGACGCTCGCCCAGGAAGCGGTGTTCAATTCGACGCCCAACGGCCAGGAGGGCGGCATCTGGATGGGCAGCGGCGGCATCGCCGCGGACACGAGCGGCAATCTGTACCTCGCCACCGGGAACGGCGACTGGGACGGCGTGACGGAATTCAGCGACTCGATTCTCAAGTTGGGGCCCCCGGCAAACGGCGGCTTTCCGGTCGCCGATTTCTTCACGCCTTACAATCAGGCGTATCTCGGCGGCAACGACATCGACGTCGCATCGAGTTCGCCTGTCCTGCTTCCGACCTTGACGGGCGGCGGCGCGGGGTCAGGAACGACGAACGCGAATTCCGGTCAACTGCTCGCGCACATGGGCAAGTCCGGCACGATTTTTCTGCTCGACCGTAACAACTTGGGTCGGTACTGTGTGACCCAGACCGCGGGCTGTACCGCGAGCGATCCGCAAATCGTCCAGGAAATCCCCCACGCGACCACGGGTGTCTGGGGTGCCCCCGCTTACTGGAACGGCAACATCTACTGGGCCGGCCAAAACGACGCGCTGAACGCGTTTTCATTCAACGTAGGCACCGGCGCAATATCGACCGCGCCAACATCGATCAGCCCCCAGGTGTTCGGTTATCCGGCACCGATGCCGTCGATTTCCGCGAACGGCACGAGCAATGGGATCCTATGGGCGCTCGAGGCTGACACCTACGGCGCCACTTGCAAGAATGGCAGCAATTGTCAGACGCTCTATGCGTACGATGCGACGAACCTCGCAAACGTCCTGTACTCGAGCAACCAGGCGCCGAATTTCCGCGACGTGCCCGGCTCGGCGGTCAAATTCGCGACGCCCACGATCACGAACGGCAAGGTCTACGTCGGCAGCCAATACGCCGTATCGGCCTACGGCATGCTCGGCACTTCGACCAATCCCGGGTCGACCGTGGCAACGCCCGCCTTGAGTCCCTCGCCCGGTTCCTATCATTCGATCCAGACCGTGGTAATCGGCGATGCGACGCCCGGCGCGGTCATCTATTACACGACGGACGGCACGCCGCCGACGACGAGTTCGGCCGTGTACTCCGCGCCGCTCCTGGTGAACTCGACGAGCACGATTCAAGCGATCGCGACCGCGCCCAATCTGACGAACAGCGCCGTGGCGAGCGGCACCTACACGCTGACGCCGATCGGCGTGAGCCCGGCGGAGGCGGCGAACATCGTCGGCATCGTCACCGACGGCAGCCCGGTCGCCAACGGCGGCCTCGATACCTTCGGGGATGCACTGTCGGGCGTATTGCTGGGCACGAGCCTGACTTGGTCGGGACAGACCTTCGCTCTCGGCACGAGCGGCACGACGAACGCGACCAGCAATACGACGATTCCGATTCCGGCCGGCAGCTACGGGAGCGTGAGCCTTCTGGCGCTGGGCGTGAACGGCAATCAGAGGAATCAGACGTTCACCGTGAACTACACCGACGGTACGAGTTCCGTCTTCACGCAGAGCGTGAGCGACTGGTACTCGCCCTCGAGCAATCCGGGCGAATCGATCGCGATTAAGATGCCCTATCGAGTCACGCAGAACGGGAGTCTCGATTCCGTATCGGGCCCGGTATACCTGTACGGCTATACATTCGCCGTCAATAGCGCGAAGTTCGTGGCGAGTTTGACGCTGCCCGCGAATCGCAATGTCGTCGTGTTCGCCGTGAATGCTTCTCCGAACATCATCGCGGCGCCGATCGTCGCGGCGCCAAGCTTCACCCCCTCGCCCGGCGTCTTCAGCTCGGCCCAGACCGTGACGATTTCCGATGCGACGACCGGCGCGCAGATCTTTTACACGACCGACGGGTCGCAGCCGACCGCGGCCTCGAACGCCTATTCCACACCGCTGCCGATCACCGGAGCCACCACCCTGAGCGCGATCGCAATCGAGCCGGGCTACACGAACAGCCCGACGACGGTCGGGGTTTACACGATCAACCTGCCGCAGACGACACCGGTACCCAGCTTGAATCCGGCGCCGGGCAGCTACGCGGGTCCCGTCAGCGTCACCCTGGCGGATGCGAACGCGGGCGCATCGATTTACTACACGACCGATGGATCGATTCCGACCGTAAATTCCACACTGTATACCGCGCCCTTTGCCGTCAATGCCTCGACACCGATTCAAGCCGTAGCAATCGCCAACGGCCAGGCGAGTGCCGTCGGAACGGGCGTCTACACGATCGCCGGTGCGTCGAACACGACGCCCGTGAGCCTGAGTCTCGCCGCGAACGCCAATGTCGTTGCAACCGACACCGACGGTACGCCGGTTCCAGGCGGCGGCCTCGATACGTTCGGCGACGCCTATTCAGCCCTGCTCACGGGCACGAGCGCGAGCTTCGTCGGCCAGGCTTTCACATTCGGGCCTCCCGGAACGCTCAATGCTTTGAGCAATACCGTGCTGCCCTTGCCATCGGGTAATTTTGCGACCTTGAGCTTTCTGGGCACGGGCCTCAACGGCAATCAGACCGCACAGTCCTTCGTCGTTACCTATACCGACGGCACCTCGACGACGTTCACCCAGAGCTTGAGCGATTGGTTCGCGCCGGCAAGCAATGCGGGCGAATCGACCGTCCTGACGATGGCCTACCGGCTGACCCAAAGCGGCGCACTGGACAAAGCCTCCGGAACTGTTTTTATCTATGGTTACAGTTTCGCCTTGAATCCCGCCAAGACGGTCGCGAGTCTGACACTGCCCGCCAATCGCAACGTCGTCATACTTGCCGTCGATCTGAGCTCGAGCGCGGCCGCGACCGTTGCGATGCCGACGTTCTCGCCCGCACCCAGCGTCTATACGTCCGCACAAACCGTGAGCCTTGCGGATGCCACTCAGGGCGCTTCGATCTATTACACGACGAATGGGTCCACCCCCACGTCGAGTTCGACCCCGTATTCCACGTCGATCGCGGTCAGCACGACCACAACGATCGAGGCGATCGCGATCACATCGAGCGGCAGCAGCGCTGTTTCTGTCGGCACGTTCACGATCCAGCCCGGCGGTTCGTTCACGCTGTCGCCGGCAACCGCCGGCCTCACGATCGTCGATGGCCAGAGCGCTACCGATTCGGTTGCGGTCACGCCACAGAACGGCTTCACAGGCACCGTGAATTTCGCGGTCGGCGGGTTGCCGAATGGCGCAACCGCGGTCTTCAGCCCGACGAGTTCGGCAACGGGGACGACTTTGAGCCTCGCCGTTGCCTCGACGACCGTGCCCGGAATCTATCCGTTGACCGTCACGGGCACCTCGGGTTCGGTCACCGCGGCGGCGAGCGTCACGCTGACGGTCGCGGCGCCGCCGTCGTTCACGCTGGCCTCCGGCCTGAGCAGCCTCAGTATCACTCAAGGCCAGATCGGCACCGATGGCGTGACCGTGACGGCCCTCCATGGATTTACGGGAGCTGTAACTTTCAGCGTGAGCGGACTGCCAAACGGTACGAACTCCGGGTTCGCCCCGGCGAGTTCATCGTCGTTCAGTTTGCTCGGTATTCTCGTCGGAAGCACGACGACGCCCGGTAGCTATCCGCTCACGATTACCGGCACCTCCGGCGGTTTGACCGCATCCGCCTCGTTGACGCTCGTGGTTTCCGCCGCTCCCAGTTTTTCGCTCGGCGCCGCCGCGACCAGCCTGAACCTTGCTCAGGGCGCGAGCGGCACCGACGCCATCAGCGTAACTGGGTCGAACGGCTTCACCGGCTCTGTGGGCTTTTCGGTCAGCGGACTGCCCACGGGCATTACCGCGACGTTCGCGCCGACGAGTTCCGCCTCCGGCACGACCCTGAGTCTTGCGGTTGCCTCGACCGCGGCCGCAGGCACCTACCCGCTCACGATAACGGGCATCTCGGGCAACTTGTCGACGACGGTCAAGGTTTCGCTCGCCATTTCCGCCGCTCAAGTCTTCAGCCTGAGCGCCGGCGCGAGCACTCTCATCGTCGCACAAGGCCAGACCGGGAGCGACTCCATCAACGTCGTGGCACCCGCCAGCCTCTCGGCCGCGGTGAGTTTCAGCGTCACGGGCCTGCCCTCCGGTGCGACGGCGACTTTTACGCCGCCCAGTTCGTCGAGCGGAACTTCCCTGAGCATCGCGGTCCCGACGAGCGCAACGATCAAGACCTACTCGCTCGTCGTCTCCGGCACTTCAGGAACTGCGACCGCCTCGGTCGGCGTTACCCTCAACGTGACCGCCGCACCGTCGTTCAAACTGGAATCCGCTTCGAACAGTGTGCCGATCGCGAAGGGCGGCAGCGGCACGGACGTAATCAACGTCAACCCGTTCAACGGCTTTTCGGGCACGGTCAACTTCGGCGTCTCCGGATTACCGACCGGAGCGACCGCGACCTTTACGCCGACCGCCAGCGGAACGAGCCTCGGTATCGCGGTCGCATCGACCACGACGGCCGGCAACTATAACCTCACGGTCACCGGTACGTCGGGATCGACGACCGCGACCGCACTCATCACCTTGCAGGTTACCGGAAGTCCTGCGTTTGCGATCAGCGCAGGCGGCTCCACGCTCACGATCCCTCAAGGGCAGAGCGGTAGCCAGCCAATTGCCGTCGAGACGATCAACGGATTCAGCGGCAGCTTGAGTTTCAGCGTGAGCGGCCTGCCGACGGGTGCCACGGCAATATTCACGCCCGCGAGTTCGAATTCAGGAAGCAGCTTGACGATCGCGGTCGCCTCGACGACTTCGATCGGCACCTACACGCTGTCGATCAAGGGGACGTCGGGCACGACATCGGTAACCGCCAATCTGTCCCTTGTGGTCACAGGTCCCGCGCCTTTCACGCTCAGTTCGAGCACGAGCAGCTTGAGCGCGGTCCAGGGCCAATCCGCCACCGACGCCATCAGCGTCACCGCACTCAACGGGTTCACGGGCAGCGTGAGCTTCTCGGTCAGCGGCCTGCCCGCCGGCGCGACCGCGACTTTCTCGCCGACGACGTCGACGAGCGGCACGACGTTGAGCATTGCCATAGCCGCGACGGCCGCGACCGGCACCTACCCGCTCACGATCGCGGGTACCTCGGGTTCGATCACGTCCACGACGACCGTATCGCTCGTCGTCACGGCGGCACCGACGTTCAATTTGAGCGCAGGCAGCAGCAGCGTGAGCATCGTGCAGGGGCAATCCGGCACCGATGCGATCAGCGTCGCCGCACTCAATGGGTTCACGGGCACCGTGAGCTTCGCGGTCAGCGGCCTGCCGGTTGGCGCGACGGCGACGTTCACGCCGGCAACGTCCACCTCGGGCACGAGTTTGGGCATTGCGGTGGCTTCGACGGCCCTGAGCGGGACCTACCCGCTCACGATCACGGGTACTTCGGGTTCGATCACCTCCAGCGCC
>Ga0302320_10005959_pt1 | contig 27190 bp, 19 predicted proteins | sample Bog_T0_3_FD_202130 | JGI IMG/M metagenome (GOLD analysis project Ga0302320, IMG submission 202130) | Peat permafrost microbial communities from Stordalen Mire near Abisko, Sweden - Bog_T0_3 | ecosystem: Environmental > Terrestrial > Soil > Wetlands > Peat | place: Sweden: Abisko, Stordalen Mire...
CTGCGCATCGCCCTGGGTCAAATGGCGGACGAAGCGCTGCTGGCCAGCGCACGGGTCTTTCCCTCCCGGCTGAGCAGCGCAGGCTTTCGATTCGCGCACCCCACACTCGAATGCGCACTGCGATCGGTCTTGATGCCGTCGACTTTTGACACTCCGACCGCAAGCTGAAACGGCGGATGCGGATTTCCCTGCATCCAACCGCTTCATGAAGCGAACTCTCTTGCCCGGCCGCCCTTACCCGCTTGGTGCAACCGTATATAAGAACGGCACCAACTTTGCAATTTTTTCCCAGGATGCCACGCGCGTCGATCTATGCCTCTTCGATGAAAACGGAAAACAAACCGACTGTGTAACCCTGCGCGAGCACACCGCCTTTGTGTGGCATGGCCAGCTGCTCGACATTCGCCCCGGACAGCTGTATGGCTATCGGATCGATGGGCCGTGGGATCCGGAAAACGGCCAGCGCTTCAACTTCAACAAACTTCTCGTCGACCCGTACGCGAACGCCATCGCCGGCGAAGTCGATTGGAAGGCGCCGATCTTCCCCTACGACCTGGCATCGGGAGATGACACCCAGATGGACAAGCAAGATAGTGCGACGGGCGTGCCGAAGTGCGTTGTCGTTGACCAGCATTTCGATTGGGGAGACGACGCCCCGCCGGAAACCCCGCTTGCGGACTCCGTGATCTACGAAATGCACGTGCGCGGATTCAGCATGAGAAATTCGCAGATCCCGAAGCCATTGCGTGGAACCTACGCGGGTCTGGCGCACGAATCAAGCATCGACTATCTCAAAAAGCTCGGCGTCACCGCCGTCGAGCTCTTGCCGGTTCATCACTTCATTGACGAAGGGCACCTTGTGGACAAGGGCCTGCGGGACTATTGGGGATACAACACCCTTGGCTTTTTCGCGCCGATGTCGCGTTACAGTTCGTCAGGCGACAACGGAGGACAGGTTCGCGAGTTTAAAGAGATGGTGAAGGCCCTCCACTCCGCAGGCATCGAAGTGCTTCTCGATGTGGTGTACAACCACACCTGCGAAGGCAATCACATGGGGCCTGTGCTCAGCTGGAAGGGCGTGTGCAACACCACCTACTATCGTGCCGTCGAAGGAAGCCCGCGCTACTACATGGACTACACCGGTACCGGCAACACACTCAATGTGCGCAATCCCCAGGTGCTCAAAATGCTCATGGACTCATTGCGCTTCTGGGTGACCGAAATGCACGTCGATGGATTCCGCTTCGACCTGGCGGCGACACTCGCGCGCGAACTGCACGATGTGAGCCGCCTGTCTTCCTTCTTCGACACCATCCACCAAGATCCGACGGTCGCCGATGTCAAGCTTATCGCCGAGCCCTGGGACGTAGGCGAGGGCGGCTATCAGGTGGGGCAGTTCCCCGTCCTCTGGGCGGAGTGGAATGGCATTTATCGCGACCGCGTGCGCCGCTTTTGGAAGGGCGACGAAGGCCAGCTCTCCGACTTCGCCAACCGCCTGACCGGCTCCAGCGATCTCTATCAGTTCGACGGACGAAAGCCGTACGCCAGCATCAATTTCATTACCGCCCACGACGGCTTCACCTTGTGCGACCTGGTCAGCTACAACGAGAAGCACAACGAAGCCAACCAGGACGAGAACAAGGACGGCGCCGACAACAACGACTCCTGGAACATGGGCGTGGAAGGGCCGACGGACTACGCGGAGATCAACCTGCTCCGCGAGCGCCAGACGCGTAACTTCCTCGCCACGCTGATGCTGTCGCAAGGCGTCCCCATGCTGGCAGGCGGCGATGAGGTCGGTCGATCGCAACGCGGAAACAACAACTGCTACTGCCAGGACAACGAGTTGACCTGGTTCGATTGGAATCTCGACGCACCGCGCAAGCGGCTTCTGGACTTCACCCGCAAGCTGATTCGGCTTCGCCTCAATCACCCGAACCTGCATCGACGAAAGTTCTTTCAGGACCGCGTGATCCGACGCAAAGACGGTCCTGCCACGATCCAAGATATCGCCTGGTTCAACACGGACGGCAGCCAGGTCACCGACGATGTCTGGAACGCAAGCTGGAATCGCTCCATAGCCCTCCTTCTCAATGGACGCACTCTCGAAATCACGAACGAGGAAGGCGCACCGGTAATCGATGACAGCTTTTTGATCCTCGTTAATGCTTCGCATGAGGGGGTTGAGTACACGCTTCCGCCTTCTCCGAGCGGAAATCCATGGAACCAGCTCATGAGCACAGAGAACATGGACGCTCCTTTTGAGAACGTCACCACAGGCGAGCGTCTCATTCTCGGAGGGCGCTGCTTCAAGTTGCTCAGCGATGCCCGGTGAGATGCGGAAGCCGGGGGCTTGCGATCCCTCGCAGAACTGGTCCGGTGCGGAACGGCAACTTCTCTTCGCAGCCTCGCATCGGATTGCAACGTGGAACTCCGTAAAGGCGACAGCCATCCTTCGCACGACAGCGCGGCGATTTTGGTGGAGGACCTGACCGAACACGGCGCGAGAGGCTGAGTCAGGTCGGCGCTATCCAGACGAGTCTTGATGTGATCCAAATCACCAAGATATAGGGCTTCATAGCTTGGACGCGTGCATGGATCACAATTTGCGGGGCCGACTTATTTAGCGAGGCTGCCGAAAAGAACTTCGATGAGCTATGCTTGACACCACCGTCGAAGTTGATAGTCATGAACGTAACTCTGTGACAAAAGTATTTAGTAATACATGACCCCATTACTGGTACTTTTTCCCATCGACATTCCTACGAGCGCACGGCACATTTCTCCATGAAATGAATGAACTTGCACCGGATTTAAGGATGCTCGATGGGTTTCTATTTGCTTGCATCGAACTCTGAAAATAACTCGGAGCAAATGAAAGACGGATGTATACTCCTTGTATCTGAGAACGAGGTAAGGCACGGAAGATAGATAGGTGCACCTCGGCGGACAATATTAGTTAGCGATCCAAGCGCGGGTGTTTCGCCCTCTCCTCACCGACGAAACCGAAGTCTTAGATGCTATCTGAGACCTGTCCAGTTGATAAGATGCACTCTTCCCGCCTTTTCCGGGAGGGTAGTTTCAATGAAATACTGTCATCTTCCAGCTTTGGTTATCCTTGGCTTCGCACTTCACGCATTCGCAGGCGTCACGGTCACAAGTCCCACCATTGGTTCCACGGTCACCTCTCCCGCGCAATTCGTTGCCACCGCAACCGCGCCGAGCTGTGCCAAGGGAATCAGTGCGATGGGCATCTACATCAACAACAAACTTCTTTACACGGTGAACGGTGCGAAGTTGAATACCTCGTTCGCGCTTCCTTCCGGGTCGCCCAAAACCGTCGTTGAAGCATGGGACAAGTGCGGCAATGGATATCCCGTCTCTCTCAATCTGAAGGTCGTGTCAGCGAACGCGACAACCGTTTCGATTGGCGCATCTCCGGCGTCGATCGCGCCTGGGGCGACTTCTACCTTGAATGTGACGGCCATCAATGCAACCGCGGTCACCCTGACCGCGCCCGGCAGCGTCTCGTACCCCATGCAACCGAACGGCGGCACTGCGACCGTCTCTCCCACAGCGACGACGACCTACACCGCAACTGCGACAGGATCGTCGGGAACCGTCACCGCGACCTTTACTGTGACGGTGGTTAGCTTGCCGGCTGCCACGGTGACTCTTGTCGCCAACCCGTCTTCCATCGCCGCCGGCAATTCATCCACGTTGACTGTGGTCGCGACGAATGACACTTCTGTGTCGGTCATCGACTCCGAGGGAAACCTCTATCCTTTGAAGGCGAGCGGCGGAGGAAGTTTGACCGTGACCCCCACGGCGCCCACGACCTATACGGCCACCGCGCTTTCATCGGGAGGCAATGCGACCGCGACCGCGACGGTGACCGTTGGGCCTGCGCAGACCAGCGAGCCCATCAACCACGTGATCTTCCTGCAGCAGGAAAACCACACCTTCGATAACTACTTCGGCATGCTCAATCCGTACCGCAAAGCCAACGGCTGGAACCGTGGCGACGATGGCAATGAGTACGATGTGGACGGCATCGACGACAAGCTCACCAAGATCAAGAACGTGTCCGCGGAAGGCGTTACCTATGCGCCGTTCAAGTTTGTCAGCACGTGCACGGATGACAACAGTTCGGATTGGCTGGCGAGCTTTGGCGACGTCAATCCGTACAGCCGCGGTGCGAGCCGTCCCATCTTGATGAATGGATTTGTGCACAACGCGGAGGGCTATGCGAAGAGCTGCTACGCCTCCGGCACATGTTCCGGCAAGTTCACCGATCTGACCGGCCTGCGGGCGATGGGCTACTACGATCAGACCTACTTGAACTACTACTACTGGCTCGCCTCGCAGTTCGCCGTCTCGGACCGCTGGTTCTCCCCGGTTGCCAGCAAGAGTGTGGATAATCGTCTTGCCACTTTCTCCGGCGGCACAACGCAGGGCCTGATTCGGGATCCCGGCGGCGACGACCATCTCTCCGCGCTCGAAATCCCGACAATCTTCCAGGAGTTGGATAAAGCACACGTGTCCTGGAAGGTCTATTTCACCGTCACCGAGGGCTTTTGTCTGGAGGAAGACGAGTGCGCAGGCGGTTTCGCCTCTTATCCTGCAACCTTTTTCTCCAACTTCACCTATTCTTGGCAGTACCTGCACACAAACCCAGGCACCTGCACCGCGCCCTTGGTGGAATCCAGCGTAATCGGCGACGCTTCCAATTCCTTCTGCATCAATCTGGCGCACGTGGCCCCTATTTCCACTTACTACACCGATCTCATCAATGGGACGCTTCCCAGTTTCTCGTTCATTGAGCCCGGCTACGGCAACAATGACGAGCATCCCGGCTCCGGACAGTCTGTCCTGCTTGGACAAGCTGAAGTGGCAAAGTTGGTGAATGCTCTCATGAGCAGCTCCTCCTGGAGCGACTCTGTGTTCTTCCTGACCTACGACGAAGGCGGCGGTCCGTACGACCATGTGCCTCCGGTGCCCGGCCACTCCAACGACTTCACCGACGCTGCCTTGGGATCCATCCCCGACATCTCTACCATTGCCGTCAATCCGGACAGCTATATTCCTTGTGTGCCCGTGGGCGGAGTCCCCACGACGCATTGCGACCTGACCGCAACCGAGCAGGGTTCGCAACCCACCGACGTTTCCTACACGCAAGGATTCGCCGCGCAAATTGGTTTCCGCGTGCCCAACGCAATCATTTCGCCGTTTACGCGCCGCCATTATGTTTCTCACACGCCCATCGATCACACCGCGATCATCAAGTTTGTGGAGAATCGCTTCATCGGCCCAACCGCCCACCTGACCGCCCGCGACGCCGCTCAGCCGAACTTGATGGAGTTCTTCGACTTCACGAATGTGCCCTGGGCCGCGCCTCCCACTCCGCCCGCACCCGTCACGAAGGAGACTCTTGGCTTCGATCCGTGCACGGCATCCAAGATGTAGTTTCCGCGCGGCGGTTGCCCGGTAATGCCGGCGTTTGTTTCCGTTGAAGCGGCGCCGAAACGAGACGTTCGCATTTTCGTTCGCCGATTCACACTCAGGGCGCGAATCTCATTCTTGAGACTCGCGCCCTTTTCATCGCCGAGGAGGCCTTGTGTGTGAAAAGAAGGCTCAGAAAGCCAGACCGGCGGATTTCTGCTTTGAAAACAATTCAATTGACACTTGATTCGAGTGCACGCTAGTATTTTCAGCGCGATGGAAGCTCTCTTATCTCGCTCTCTTCTTGCGAATTCCCCCGTGGCTCGTCTGCGCATTTCAATCGGGATCGGCTCGCCTCCCGCATCGATTTGTTCCATGCGTTCCGCCTGATTCTTTCAACATCGGCATTCCCCATCGAGGTTGGCAAAGATGCGCCGCTTGAATACTCTTCTCATCGTCTTCCCTTTGGCCTGCGCATTCGCCGTGCCCCCCTCCCCGGCGCGCGCTCAGGCCTCCTCGGAGTGGCTGACCAGCAGCGGCGATGCCGCGCGCGACGGATGGCAGCGCATGGAAACCCGGATCTCCCCAAAAAATGTCAAGAACCTACAGCTGCTTTGGAAGACGAAGGTGGCCAGCAAGCCCATGGGCATGCTTTCATTCCGCGAGCCGCTCATCGTCTCCGGTGTCAAGACCGCGGAGGGCGAACATACACTGGCCATCCTCGCCGGCGCCGCGAACGATGTCTTTGCCCTCGACGCCGAGAGCGGCAAGGTCCTGTGGCAAACCAAGCTCAAGTGGTCTTCGGAGAAGCCGCAGGAGCCCGGTGAGGGAGAGGGCTTCATCTGCACCAACGCACTCAGCGCCACGCCGGTGGTGTCGCCCATCGATGCACCGGCGCGTCATCTCTACTTGCTGGCCAGCGACGGGTACTTGCATATCATCGATCTATCCACGGGCGCGGAGAGCGATCCCATCCAGGTGCTTCCGCTGCCCTATGGGAAGCCATATGGATTAAACCTTGTCAACAACGTGGTGTACACGGTCACCGGCCAAGGTTGCGGTGGCGTTCCCAACGCCCTGTACGCCGTCGACCTGCAAAACCGCAAGGTCAGCGTCTCGTCGCCGCCACAGGCTGGTTTGTGGGGCACCGCCGGGCCGGCAGTGGGCTCCGACGGAACGGTCTACTTCGCGTCGGGCGATGGCTCCTACGATGCGGGCGCAGGATTGCTCTCCACCAGCGTGGAGGCCTTCACCTTTTCCAACGACCAACTCACGCTCAAGGACTACTACTCGCCCAGCAACCATATTTGGCTCACGCGGCGGGACCTCGACATGGATGTCACGCCGGTGGTGTTCCCTTTCCAGGGCCGTGATTTCGTGGTTGCCTCCGGCAAGGAGGGCCGCTACTTCCTGCTGGATAGCAAATCGATCGGCGGGAGCGACCACCTGACGCCAGCGTTCCGTAGTGAGCTTCTCTCCAACAAGAATGTCAACTTCCAGACAGAGGGCACCTGGGGAAGCCTGGCAAGCTGGCAGACAAAGGACGGCACGCGCTGGGTTCTTGGTCCAACCGGCGGCGATGCCGCAGTGTCCATTCCTCTTGCCTACGGGCCAACGCCGCATGGCGGAATCATTGCCCTCAAGCTCACTGAAAATGAAGGCAAGCCGGTGTTGGAGCCAGCTTGGCATTCGCGCGATATGATCACCGCCGAGCCTCCGGTGATTGCCAACGGCGTGGTCTTCGTGCTCGCCGGCGGGGAGTTTACCGGGCAGGCCAACGATGCGGTTGGCGGTCTGTTCAGCGCATCGGAGCGCATTGCGCGCTCGGTCCCAGCCAGGCTCTATGCACTCGACGCAGTCACCGGCAAGGAACTTTATTCGAGCGGCGAACAAGTAACATCCTTCCTCCACCAGGCCGGCCTTTCGGTGGTGGAGAACAAGGTCATGTTTGGAACATTCGACGGAACCATCTACTGCTTTGGTCTCAAATGATGAATTCCAAACGGGTCTTGGCGAGTCCGTTTCGATTTCTTAACTTCGGCAGATCAACCTTGGCAAATCACCTGTGAGGATGGAAACGTGAGAATGAGATGGGTCGTCCAGATCGCCGGATTCTGTTGTGCCGGCGCCCTTCTATGCACCACTACATCGAAGGCGCAGGAGGAGAACGGCGACTGGCATTTGACCCGGGCGGATGTGGGCCACAGCGGTTGGCAAAGAGGCGAGCTTACGCTGAGTCCGGACAATGCCGCCACCAGCTTCAAGTTTCTGTGGAAGATCAAACTCGGCGAGCCATCAAAGGGGCCGCACACCTTCAGCGAACCCTTGCTGGCCGGCCGCCTCATCAATGCGCAGGGCTTCAAAGACATCGTGTATTGGAGTTCCGCGGATACGCTGTTTGCCGTGGACTCCGAATTGGGCAGCTTGATCTGGAAGAAGAAATACGAGGTCAAGCCCGCGGATGTGTCCCACAGTTGCGCAGTCTCCAGCCTGGACATCCTGATGGAACCACCTATCGTGATCAATTTCAAAGCACGCCGCAAGCGCACTCCGGGAACTCCGCGCCCCCCGCAAGCGCCGCCAGCGGATCCCACCGAGCGTCGGCTTGGCGTAGCCCCCGGAGGCGGCTATTTTGGCTTGAAAGGCATTTACGCTCTCACACCCGATGGCCTGTTGCACGAACAGGTCATGACCACGGGCGCCGACTTCGCCCCACCGGTCAAATTCCTTCCTCCGGCGAGCGACGCTGCCTCGGCGTTGAACTTCGCCGACCATATGATCTACGCTGTGGCCGGTGCCTCGTGCGCAAACGCAGCGACCCGCGTATCGGCCATCGACCTTGCCTCAGGCGATTACTCTGTCGACAGCCTTTCCGCCGGCAAGGTCCGTGCGCTCGCTTCAACCGGAGTTCCGCTCACTCCCGACGGAGCGGCGATTGTCGTCACCGACTCCGGCGCTTCCGACTCGACCGCTGACGTGCCACCCGCCAGCGTGGTCTCCATTTCGAAAGAGATGAAGGTCCAGGACTGGTACACCCCGACGGGCGGCATGGCGAGTTATAAAAATGTCTCTCCCGCCGTCTTCGAATACAAAGGAAAGCAGTTCATCGTTGCGCCAGGCAAGCAAGGTGGCGTAGCGCTTCTCGACGCGGCATCGCTCGGGGGCGTGGACCACCACACTCCGCTCTTTGAATCGGCTCCCTTCACCAAGGCCGGCGAAAAGCATAGCTGGGATGGCTTCGCCGTCTCGCAGGACAAGGCAGGCGCTACGTGGATCTTCGCGTCCATCTCGGCCGGCCTTGCAATGCCCGACGGCGTGCAAGGCAACGGAACCGCATCGCATGGAGGCATCGTTGCTTTTAAGATAAATGACGCCAACGGCGAGCTGGCCTTAACTCCCGCCTGGGTTTCTCAAGATATGGTGAACCCTGCTCCACCCAGCATTGCCAATGGCCTGGTCGTCGCGCTTGCCGGCGGTGACGCCTCAACGCACGCCGTGTTGCATGTGTTCAACGCCGCCACCGGCGCAGAGATTTACTCCAGCAAAGATCTCATTCCCACTTATTCGCAACTGTCCGGTGTTTCCATCGGCGACAGCCACGCATTCTTTACCGACCACGACAACGTCCTGTATTCCTTCGGAATCGGACTGGAGCATTGAGACAGATATGTTGAATCGAACTGTAGTGCAGGAAGCCATCCACGCAGGCAATGGAGTTCTTCGACTTGAACCCTCGTGGGTGCCTCGCTCCTTCATGATTCCCGGGCGCAGGTTGAAGCTTCATCCCGACGATCTCTACGCATTCGGCGCGCATCGTGGCGGCATCAACGAGCGGTGGTTTTCGTCCACGACCAAAGCCTCAAACGGACCGGCAACCACCGCGGACGAGGGCCTGAGTTATGTTCATCCCGTGGCCGGCGAACGATTCCTGCTCAAGGATGCAGTGGAAGCGGCCGGCGACCTTCTGCTGGGCGGCGATGTCATGGAGCGCGAAGGCGGTTGGAATTTGCTCTGCAAGTTCTTTGATAATCTGGGCCCCATTCCGCACCACATGCACCAGAGCGATGAGTATGCCAACAAGGTTGGCCACAAGGGCAAGCCGGAAGCGTACTACTTTCCGCCGCAGTACAACCAGATCGGCAACAACTTTCCCCACACTTACATGGGCCTGGAACCGGGCACAACCAAAGGCGACATTCACAAATGCCTGGAGCGTTGGAACCAGGGAGACAACGGCATTCTGTTTCATAGCCGCGCCTATCGCCTCGAACCGGGCAGCGGTTGGCAGGTCGATCCCGGCATCCTGCACGCTCCCGGCTCCCTCGTCACCTATGAGCCGCAGGTCAACAGCGACGTCTTTGCCATGTTCCAGTCGGAAGTGGAAGGGCGCATCGTGGACTGGAGCCTGCTCACCAAAGATGTGCTTCCCGAGTATCACCACGATCTCGATTACCTGGTCGGCATGCTCGATTGGGAAGCCAACGTGAATCCGGAGTTCGCCAAGAGCAACAAGCGGCCGCCAGTTCCTGTTCGTCCCTTCGAGGAGACAACCGAGCAGGGCTATCGCGAAGTGTGGATCACCTACGGCAACCGCTTTTATTCAGCGAAGGAACTCACCGTGCTGCCCGGCCGCAGCGTCACCATTCATGACGCCGCGGCGTACGGACTCATCGTTACGCAGGGCTACGGCACGTTCGGCAAGACGCCGGTCTCCACGCCTTCGATGATTCGCTTCGGCCAACTTACCGAAGACGAACTGTTCGTGACTTCCGATTCAGCCAAGGCTGGCATCGCAATTGTGAATCCCAGCACGACAGATCCGTTGGTCATCCTTAAGCACTTCGGCCCCGGCAACCCCGATGCCGAAGCACTGCGCAGAGATCGTTGAAGAGAGAAATCCCGTGAGCGCTTCAAAACATTCATCCCCTGCCATTCACAACGCAATGTGGCCGGGCATCGTCGGCAAAGGCTCAGACGCCGAGCCCGCCATCGATCTCGACACCATGCTGGACTTGACTGCTTCCGCCGAGGTGGATGGAGTCAGGTTCGATGGCGTTGATTTGTTTTTATCCCTGCCCCATACCGACATCGATGCTACCGACGACGACCTCAAGCAGCTGGCCGACAAGCTTGCAGCGCACCACTTGGTGGCAGGCTCGTTGGTCGCGCCCATCTGGCCTCCAGTCGGCGGCGGTTCGGCCATGGGTTCGGAAGACGAACGCCGTTTGTTCCTCACCCAGGTACGCAAAGCCTGCGCCATCGGCAAGAAGCTGAAGGAGCTGGGAGTGCGCAATTACGGAGTGGTCCGCATCGACTCAGCTGCGGGTCCTTCCGCGTGGGCTGAGGATCCCGCAGGCAACACCAGGCGCATCGCGGAAACCTTTCGCGATGCCTGCACCATTGCGGAAAACCACGGCGAGCGCCTTGCCGCCGAAGGTGAAATCTGCTGGGGCGGCATGCACGGTTGGAAGCACATGGTGGAATTGCTGGAACTCGTAGATCGCCCAAAGACACTCGGCTTCCAGGCCGACATGGCGCACACCATGCTTTACGCGCTTGGCTACAACTCGCCGGAGAGCCGCCTGCTCCCGCAAGATTACGACTGGTCCGACCGTTCGCTGCTCAAGGATGCACTGGACCAAGTGGCCCATGCGTTGCGTCCCTGGACCATCGACTTCCACGTTGCGCAAAACGACGGCACCGTGAAGGGTTCCGGCTCTCACGATAAGACGGGCCGCCATTGCCCGCCCGATGACCCCAACGGAAAAATGGAGATCGTCGAAGTCGCCGGCTTGTGGATGCGCGACGAAGACGGAACGCCGACGCGTGCCTACAAGCACATCTGCTGGGATGGCTGCATGTTCCCCAATGCCACGATGACGCAGCCCGCAACATGGGTAAAGATTCTGGCTACCATGATCCAGGTGCGCGACGCGCACGGCTGGGACTAACCCGCGGAGACAAGGCCTGTGCCCACAAAGAAGAACCTGAATATTGGAATCGTCGGCTATGGTTTCATGGGGCGCACGCATTCGAACGCGTATCTGCAGGCGCCGCGCTTCTTCGACCTTGCGCATCGACCGGTCCTGAAAGCCGTGTGCGCGCGCAACGCGGATCGCGCAAAAGGTTTCGCCGAAAACTGGGGATACGAGTCCATCGAAACCGATTGGCGGGCGCTTGTAGCCCGCAGCGATATCGACCTGATCGACATTGCCAGCCCCAATGATACGCACGCCGAGATCGCCATTGCTGCCGCGAAGGCCGGCAAAATCGTCATGTGCGAAAAGCCGCTGGGCCGCACCGCAGACGAAGCTAAAGCAATGGTCGACGCCGTGGAAGCCGCAGGCGTCCCCAACATGGTCTGGTACAACTACCGCCGCGTTCCCGCTGTGACCATGCTGAAGCATTTGCTCGAAGAAGATCGCTTCGGCCGCATCTTTCACTATCGCTCGCAGTTCTTGCAGGACTGGACCATCTCCAAAGATCTTCCTCAAGGCGGCGAAGGCCTTTGGCGCCTGGACAGTTCCGTTGCCGGCAGCGGAGTGACTGGCGACTTGCTGGCTCACAACATCGATATGGCCCTCTGGCTCAACGGTCCCATTATGGAAGTCTCGGCGATGACCGAGACCTTCATCAAGGAGCGCAAGCACAGCCTCACTGGCGAGGTGCAGGCCGTCGGCATTGACGATGCCAGCGCTTTCCTATGCCGTTTCGCAAACGGATCAACCGCCCTGTTTGAAGCTACGCGTTATGCACGCGGACACAAGGCCTTGTTCACGCTGGAGATCAACGGCGAGCGGGCATCGGCATCGTGGGATCTCCACGACCTGCATCGGCTCGAGTACTTCGACCATCGCGATGAAGGCCAACTGCGCGGCTGGAAGAGCATCCACATCACCGATGGCGATCATCCGTATATGAAGAATTGGTGGGTTCCCGGATTGCAAATTGGCTATGAGCACACGTTCATTCACCAGTTTGCCGACTTTGTTCTCGGGCTTGAAAGCGGCCAGCCCGCCGCGCCCACCTTCCGCGATGGCCTGGCCACGGAGTTTGTCACCGACGCCGTTTTGAAATCCGCAAAAACAAGACAATGGGAAACAGTCGCAGTTTCCTGAGCTTTAGAACGCGTTGGTTGCATGGAGGAACTATGACGTTCGCATCTCGTACTCGCACTCGTGCAATTCAGCCACTGTCTGCGGCAATCGCGTTCACTGCATTGCTGCTTCTTCCCAGCAGTTCCGCGCAGCAGGCCGCCACCAAGCCCCATAAGCAGCCTACCTGGCACTTTGTTCAACCTGAGCCGATCGACTTCAACGACCATGCAGGTTGGACGCAAATCTTCGATGGCAAGACTTTGAGCAACTGGGACGGCGACACCGACGTCTGGCATGTGGAAGATGGTGCCCTAGTGGGCGTATCCAGCCCGGTGCATCCCTCCGGCACCACCAACATCATTTGGCGCGGCGGCGAGCCTGCCAACTTCGAACTCAAACTCGAAATGAAGCTGGAAGGAAACGGCGCCAACGGCGGCGTGCAATATCGCAGCTATCACGTCGAGCCGGATTTCGGCCCGTTGCCCGCTGACTTGACACCCGACCAGCGGCAACGGCGTCAGCAGCAACAAGAGTTGGATAAGAAGCACGCACAGTGGAACCTGGGCGGCTACCAGGCTGACTTCGACTTCGACAACAAATACACGGGCCAACTCTACGAGCAGAGCTCCCCGCGCGGCATCATCGCGTGGCGCGGCCAGGTTGTGGCCACCGAGCCTGACAAGAAGCCCACGTTATTGGCCCTTCTAGGCAGTTCCGATGAATTGAGGGCCGCCATCAAGCCTGGCGAGTGGAACCAGGTAGAGGTCATTGCCGAAGGCAACATGCTGACTCACATCGTGAATGGCAAGGTGATGGCCGTTCTCGTCGACACCGATCCCGAATACAGCCGCGCCAAGGGCGTCATCGCCGTGGAGATCGAAGGCCCGGGCAGCGTGAAGATTTCTCACCGCAACATCTGGTTGAAGACGCTCCCTTAGACTCGAAAAGAACCGAGTAACGCCCTCGCTGCCTCCGCACTTCTGGAGAGTCAATCAAAGATTTGAGCGAGACCATTTTCCATGGCCGGCAAGCGGTACGCATCGAGAACGATGCGCTGCGCCTTACCGTGCTGAGAGAAGGCGGCCACATCGCGGAGGTCTACGACAAGCGCGCAGGCATCAACCCGCTTTGGATTCCACACTGGCCATCTATAGAGCCGTCCAGCTTCGATCCCACACAGCCAGGCATCTTCGGGACAGGTGCAGATGCCAAATTGCTGGCCGGCATCATGGGCCATAACTTATGCGTCGATTTGTTCGGCAGTCCGTCCGCGGAAGAAGCTGCCGCCGGACTTACAGTGCATGGCGAAACATCTGTCGATCCGTATGTCATCGCAGAATCGCAAGGCAAGCTCAACCTCGGGGTGACGCTTCGCAAAGCGCAACTCCAGTGCTCGCGATCCATTGAACTTTGTTCTGAACACGTACGAATTCGTGAGACCGTGGAGAACCTGAGCGCCATCGACCGCCCGCTTGCATGGACACAGCACGTCACGTTGGGCCCACCGTTCCTCGATCCCGCCCGCACGGAATTCCGCGCCGCCATGGCGCGCTCCATGGTGGCTGAATTCGATCCGGGCAACAAGGCCTACCTCAAGGCGGGCGCGGAATTCGATTGGCCGATCGCGCCCGGCATCGACGGCGCCTCGCACGACCTGCGCAAGATGCACGGCACTGCCCCAGCAAGCGGCTATACGGCCCACGCTGCGGACCCGCGTTCCGATCACGCATACTTCGTTGCATTCTCGCCGAAGTTCCGGCTGGCGTTCAGCTACATCTGGCGACGCGCCGACTTTCCCTGGCTTGGCATCTGGGAAGAGAATTGCAGCCGGCCCGGATCCCCCTGGGACAGCCGCACCGTGACGCGTGGAATGGAGTTCGGTGTCTCGCCGTTTCCCGAAACACGCCGCGCGATGGTGGAGCGTGGACGGCTTCTCGGCACGCCTGCGTTCAAGTGGCTACCGGCGCATGGCCGCCTCGAAGCGGAGTACTGGATCACGAGCCAACTCGCGGGTGAAGTACCGGAAACAATCAGCTGGCCCGATTCTGAAACCGGCGTCGCTTAAAACACCAGGTTTGCCTTCTTCGCTTCAATCTTCTTCACATCCACATTCGGAACCTGCTCCATCTCTTCGATGGACTTGAAGTTTTTGTTCTTCACCTTATCGCGATACTCGACAATCGCCTTAGCGTCATCCAGGCTGATGTCCAGGATCCCGGCCAACTGCTTGTCTGTCGCCATGTTTACAAAGACCTTCTGGATCGCGGAGGGCGGAAAGTTAGCCGTCAGATAGTCGGAAATATCAGAAAAATCGTCGTCGTTTCCGATTGCTCCCAGACGCACCATCTTGGTGATCGTGTTTTCCCAACCCTGGCGTGTCTGCCCGTTGGCTAGGATGATGTTGGGCGAGTGGCATCGCACGCAAAGCCGCATCACCGCGTCTCTTCCTTCTCCCGGAGGGAACTCGGGATGAGCGTCATGCGGATCAGTGGATGCGGTAGCTTGTGTTGCCGAGACAGTGGTGCGCACAAATGCCGAGAGAGCGAAGATGATGGCCAACATCGAAAGTACAGGCAAGAAGAATGAACGAAGATGCATGCGTGTTCTCAAACTGAAAGACTCCTGGAGGTTGTGAGAAGTATGGAATGGGTTTTGCATACACTGTCCACCTTCACCTCCGATGCGAGGCGAAGGCCCATCGCTCCCTCTTCAAGTGACTCTATTTTGCCAGACTTGCTGTTTCCGTGCGACCGCCGCGAATCCATTCGAGGATGGTGCGATATTCCTCGCTTGATTCGTTGCCATGCCAACGTTGTCCTCCGTTGTGCGTGGCGAGATAGTCGCCTACGTTTCCCACGCTATCGGTCGGACGCGTCGGCTTGACCACTAACAAGCTCTTATCGGGATTGGTAATGTCCACCACGCGCATGGCGTACTTGTAATTCTCCTCGCTGTCCTGGTCGGAGAAAACTCCCTGCGCATTGGGCGGCTGCAGCTTGAAGATCACGTGGCTGGCGTGGCAGAAGACGCACGCCTTACCGTCCGGGCCTTGTTTGGCCAGTATCGGTTCGATGCGCGTGACGAAGTAGCGGAAATCCAGTACCGAGCCTGGTTGCACATCGCGCAAAGCTTCGCCCAGATCCTTGCCCTTCATCACGCTGGTGGCAATCAGCTTGAGGCGCGGATTGGTGGAGCTTTGTAACTTCTCCATCGCCGCACGGAAGTCAGGCCGCTTCTCTACATCTTTCACCTGACGAAGCGTGTCCAGCGCTGCGGCGCTCACGTTTGCGTCGGGGTTCAGCAGGCTGGCAAGCACCGTATCCACCACCAGCGGATATTCCAATGGCTTCTTAAGCTTCAACGCTCCCGCATGGCGATTGAGATAATCCTGATCCTGCGAAACCGCGCCGCCCGCTACTCCCAGACGGCGCTTCAGATACTGCGGATTGGAAGCTTCCTCCAGGAGAATTCCAAGGGCGGAAGCATTCATGTTGGCGAAGGCTGCTTTCACCAACGGCTCAGTTTCAGGGTTGTCCATGAAATGTTCCAGGGATACCTCGACCGCGGCGCGCTGAATCTCAGGATTGAAAGAATGCAGGCCCGCCAATACTTGCTCCTGAAGCTTTGGCTCGCGCATCAACGTGCTGAACGACGAAGCCGCATCCAACACCTGTGCATAATTGGCTGGACGCGGCTTTGCCTGCAACATAGTCCGCAGCGCTTGCAACACGTCGGACTGCTGTTCCCATGCGGAGTTCGCCGGCAGCGCGGCCAGCAGCGGCAACACCACCGCCTGGCTGTCCGGGTTACCGTGCTCAAGAATCTCCACAACTTTGCTCACCAGCCTGGGATCGGGCGCGCCGGGAGCAGCACTCGCAGTGGGTTTCATCAGATCGATGGTTTCGAGGTTTAAAATGCCGCGTTGGCCGCCTTCGTAGACATAGCGGACGGTCTGACGCACTTCGGCGCTTGGATCTTCCGACAGCTTCAACACGGCGAGCGTAAATCGCGCATCGCCGGCTTCACTCAGAGTACTGCCCGCCTTCAGTACGTTGATCTTCATGGCATCATCGGCACCAGTGAGGCATGCCATCAGCGCCTCTTCCAACTCCGGACCGGAGCTCTTGAAGAAGTGAATCAGGTCGCTATCGTTGCCAATGCGCGTCTGGAAGAATCCATTGTGCACGTCATACTTGAAATCGACCGCTTCGCGATACGGCGGATACTCATAGCCTGTGCGATGCAGATCGGGCACGCCGGTTACATACTTCGTCAGCACGGCAGGAAGGCCGATCTGCACGGTGTCTGCCTTGAGCGCCGGCAACGCGTAGTGGCGGATATGAAAATCCCAGAGTGCCGTCAGAATGCCTTCACGTCCTAGCGGCGTTCCTTCGCGCAACACCTTGGCCAGCACCTGCGCCTGGTCGCGCACGGCCTCTTCGTAGCCCGTGTTGATGCGGTCCTTGTCTTCGTCCTTCGAACTCGCACGCACCCATGCGGAGAGGTAGCCGGTGTTTTCATCCAGCAGATCGTACACGCTCTCCTGCAATCCGCGACGCACCATTGGATTGGTTTCCGTATTCAGCCGCATTGCCAAAGCCTCCAGCGTGCCGCGACGCACTGCGGGTTTATCGACCTGCCAGTAGTACCAACGCCACACGCCGCCGGCAGCCTCAAAACGGACGTACGGAACTGGATCGTTCAGCGTACGTTCGAGTGCGGCCAGTAACTCAGGATCGCTGGTTAGTTCTCGGAAGTGCTGATTGAAGACGCGTGCAGCGCCCCAACGTGTTCGTGGATCTGAAGACCCCAAAGCCGCGGCGAGCAGCCTGCGGCCTTCAGGCGCTGCCGCTTGCCTGCGTGAAAGCACCATGCGCAACGCATACGCAGAGCTGGTCTGCACCATCTTGGCAGGGTCGCCCAGGCCTTTGATCAATGCAGGGATGGCGCCTGGATCCGCCATGTGGCCCAGTGCGCGCGCGGCCGCCTCGCGGGCCAGCGGTTGATCGCTCTCCGTCAACACGGCGCGAATCTGCTGCAACACAGGCCCCGCCGCCAGGTCCCAGAACTGGTCGAGTTGCTGCAGTAACAACGGCAGATCGCCCTTCGCTAAAACAGCGGGCGGTGGCGCGTAACCCGCGTCCCAGTTCTTGGCTTTCGTCGTGCCCGGATAGAGCGTGGACAACGCCATGACCGCAAACTGCGTGGCACGGAAGGGCGTATTGAATCCTTGGTACACCGGATCACCTTCCCAGCTTCCTTCGGGCCGCTGTGCCGCCAGCATGGCCTTGACTGCGCGCTCCAGATGCTCATCCGTCTCCGGGCGATGACCCGCCTCAGCCAGCGCCAGCACGGCGTTGTAGCTCACAAAATCAGCTGGCTTGGCCGACTTGTCGAATGGATAAGGCCAACCGCCTTCCGGCGTCTCATACTCGTAAAGCTTGTCGATCAACGACGCGATCTGGCTCGCATATTTCTGCTTGTCGAGTTCAGCAAGCATCATGATCTTCCAATTCAGGTCGATCATGTTCTTCGGTTCGTCGGGAAGGGCAAGTGCTAGAACATGGTCACGCTCGGCAATCCAGTCTTCCTTGTGGCTCTCCTTGTACGCGAGGTCGAACGTCTGCCAGCTTTGCAGCGCAATCTCAAACGGGCTCACCTCCGGCTCGCACCCATCGGCCTCGTCGCCCGGCATCTCCGTCAGTCCCTTGTAGTGAATCTTGAGAAACTTCGCATAGGGCAGATCGAAGTCTTTGCGCGGTGCATCGTGCGTCACGTTCTGCTCATACGCATGCGCAATCAGCGGCAAGCGGCTGGCTTCTGTCCGCGCGGTGTAAATCATGCGCACCCAGTTGGTGCCCGGTTCTCCATACAGCGGCCGGGTGTTGTTGTAGATGCGATCGGCAATGAACTCGAGGCCGGCGCGCTGCGTGGGCGCATAGCCGTTCTGCACGGCCTTCAAATAGCCGCGCGTGGTGAACTGCGACGGATGGCACGCAATGCAGAGCTGCGTCTCCGAGTGCTGCATGGTGGTGCGCAAGGCAATCGCTCCGCGCCGCGGCGTATTGGAGAGCCATGTATCGCCCATGTTGATAAGGAAATCCATGCCGGAGCGCACCGCCTCGTGCGGATCCTTGCTGGGCGGCACGCTGTATTGGTAAGTGTGCAACTGGTACGCGGGATGGTTGCCCGCCACGCGCACGCAGTATTCCTGGCCCGGTTGCAAAATGCGCGTGCGGAACTTGTACAGACCCGGATAATTCTGCGTCGCCTCCACCTGGTATACAAACTGGCCGGTGGTGAAAGGCACCATGTCAGCTTGACCCGAGCTATCTTTACCGGCCTGGAAGATGTCTACGTCCAGTGGCACATCGCGGTCCGTCACGTTCAGCACAAAGTAAACGAGGCGCGGTTCCTTCTCGCGGAAGGTGAAGCGGAACCACTGAAAGCCCTTGATCATCGCCGCGTAGCCGTCCTCGCTTTGCGAAGGAGCATACGGCCGTTCGTCGTCGCTTCCAAAGATGGTCTGCCCCAGTTCAAAATGCTGGGCCTCCTGCCAGGTTCCATTCGGTGTAGCAGCAATCACCCCGCGGTGGGCGTCAGGAGGCTTTCCCGCTGCGACGGCGGAAGGCTGCAAGATCTGGCTCATGTGCGTGCTGATTTCAGGAGTGGCGGCGCCTTCGGAACTCGGAGTGAGACTCACCGTCAAGGGGCCGGCCAACCGGGGGCGCAAGGTCAAATAGAAATCGAGATCCGCCGCATGCAGCCACTTCGATTCCACCTCGCCCTTCGCATCGCTTACGGTCACGTGTACCGCATCCGCTCCCTGAAGCTTGGCAGGGTCTTTCACACCGAGTGTCAGGGCGTAAAGCGACCCGGGCCGAGCCGAGCCCAGCTGGATAGTGCGCGTAGAGGGTGCCTTGGCCTGATCGGCATGCACAAAGCGCCGGGTACGGATCGTCGCACCGGCGAAACAAATGGCGACCAAAACCGGGACGACCGCCCAGCGCAGAATTCTTGGCGTGCTCAAGCCGAGCTTCATGGATCGGACCTCGCAAAACAGGGAAAATCTGGGCGGGATTTTGCTGCCCAAAATATCAAGACAGAAACTATATACCCATTGGGGTACGATGGAACACTGACATTTTTAGCTGGGTTGCAAGTCCAGACGTCTGCAACAGATTGCGGAGACAAACGACGATGAGGAGTCCGATTGCGCTGTGAGTCCTGCGGCAAGGGGAGTGGGGTATATTGATCCCTGGCCGGCGGCCCGATCGGGGACCGGAATCCTGCGGCACAACTCACAAACTGAACTCGACGCGAAGCCGGATGGAGCTTTGCGCCAGTTGTGATAGCGAGGAATCAGTCGCAGCATCGTTCTTAAGGATGATCGAATGAAACTCAACGTTTTTGCGGCCGCCGCCGCGTCGATCCAAACCAGCCACCTGATCTCGCTCGCCCCGGCGGACATTCTCATCATCGTCATCTATTTCGCGGTGGTGCTCGGCATCGGCGTCTACCTGAAGCGCTACGCGAATACCGCGAACGACTTCTTCATGGCCGGCCGCGAGATGTCTGCGTGGGTCGCGGGCCTGAGCTTCCTCTCCGCAAATCTCGGCGCGTTGGAGCTAATGGGATGGGCCGCGGCCACCTATCAATACGGCATCCTCGCGGCGCACTTCTACTGGATCGCCGCCTTCCCTGCCCTCCCGCTGATGGGCCTGGTCATGATGCCCTTCTATTACGTTTCCAAGACACACTCCGTCCCCGGCTATCTCCACTTGCGTTTTGGCGAAGCCACACGCGCGCTGGGCGGCATCTCCTTCGCCGTCATGACCATCCTCATGTCCGGCATCAACATGTATGCCATGGCCATTGTGATGAAAGTCGTCCTTGGCTGGAACATTCACTTCAGCATCTGGGTCTCGTCGCTCACCGTAGCGGCCTATGTCACCCTCGGCGGACTCTACTCCGCCATCTTCAACGAGGTGCTTCAATTTTTCCTGATCTGGGTGGGCGTGCTCACCGTGCCGGTGTTGGGGCTCATCGAAGCGGGCGGCTGGTCCGGCCTGGTCCTCAAGATCCACCAGCGGTTGCAAAGCGACGAGTATGTCCACCTGTGGAGCACGCTGGGCACGTTTTCCGGAAACCCCATGGGCGTCAACTGGGCGGGTATGCTGCTCGGCCTCGGCGGCGTCATCGCCTTCGGCTACTGGGGAACGGACTTCCTCGTCATTCAGCGCGCCATGGCCGCGAAAGACCTGCGTTCCGCCCGCCTCGCGCCCATCATTGCCGCCTACTTCAAGATGATGGTGCCGGTCATCGTCATCTTGCCGGGGCTGTTAGCTTTGGCGGTGCTGCCCTACAAACTTGTACCCGAAGGGGACGCTGGTCACGGGCTGCATAGTTACAACGAAGTGCTGCCTTTGATGCTGGCTCGCTACTGCGGTCCTGGCTTGCTGGGCCTGGGCATCACCGCGCTGATTGCCGGTTTCATGTCCGGCATGGCGGGCAACGTAAGCGCCTTCGCCACCGTGTGGACGTACGACATCTACCGCCCCTACCTGGCCAAGCCAGCGTCTGACGCACATTATGTGCTTGTGGGCCGCTGGTGCACCATTCTCGGCGTCATCCTCAGCATTGGCGCCGCGTACTTCGTCACCCAATTCAAAAGCATCATGGATTACATGCAGGCGCTGGTGAGTTTCTTCATCGCCCCGCTTTGCGCCACCGTCCTGATCGGCATGCTGTGGAGACGCGCTACGCCCAAGGGCGGATTTTACGGACTACTCGCCGGGACCGTCGGATCGGTCGCGATGTTTACGCTGGTCAGGGTGAACCATGCCTACCTTGCCGTCATCGCGCTCTCGCCCAACGCCAAAGATATGGCTGAGAATCTCTATCGCGCCATCTGGTCGTGGCTGATCTGTGCCGTGGTCACCGTTGCGGTCAGCCTGGTCACCACGCCCAAGCCCATCGCCGAACTCAAGAATCTTGTCTACGGGCAAATCGAGTTTCCGGCCGAAGCGTCCATGCCACTCTACAAGCGGCCCATCTTCTGGGCTTGCGGCGTCGGCGTCTTCTTCGCCATCCTGCAATGGAAGTTTTGGTAAGTCGACTTAGAAACAGCGGAGAGACATCATGCAGAAACAGGGACACATGTTGCCGGTATGGTTCTTCATCGGCCTGCTATTGGCCGCGTATGGAGCGATCATTCTCACGGTCGCCGTCGTGGACTTTCATCATCCCGCTGACGTGGTGCTGGCGCAGTATCATCCCGACCTCTTCGGCGGAATGATCTTATTAGCGCTTGGCGGGGGCTATACGTATTGGTTTTGGCCCGGCAGGCGTACGAAGTAACGCAAGCTGATTGTCGGATATCGAACCAGCACGGAGCTCTCTGTGTGAATAAGAGTCTAGCCTTGAGTCACCGCGCCAGCACAGCAATGCCCCACGGTCCGCTACCAGCATGCGCCGTTCCCGTCACAGCATGGGTCGCTAAATCGACGATCGACACATCGTTGGAGGGACCATTGGCAGAGTAAAGCGTCTTCGCATCCGGTGAGAGCGCAATGCCCCACGGCCGCGCCCCTGCCGTCACCGTTGCCACCACGGTGTTCGTCGCGGTATCCAGAATCACAATCTGATGCCCCCGTCCGGTGCTCGCATACAGCCTTGTCCCATCCGGCGACATCAGCACCGCCATGGGCTTGATCACGCCCGGCTTGCCCATCGGGATCGGCTTGAGCATCTTGTATTTCTTGGCATCCACCAGCACCACGCCGCCGTCATTCTCCGCATTGACATACGCATGCGCCCCATCCGGCGTGAAAGCAATCGAACGCGGACGATGACCCACCTTGAAGGTGGAAACAATCGTGGCCGCCGTGGGGTCGAGCACCGCAACCGTCCCGTCTTCTTCCGAAGTAATGAACACGTGCTTGCCATCCGGAGCGACCTTCACGCCTTCCGGTTCGCCACCAATCTTGATGCTCTTGAGTACCTTCTCACTGCCGATGTCCACGATGCTGACCGACGACGTATCTTCGTTGGAGATGAACAGCAGCTTGCCGTCTTTACTCACATCGAAGTTTTCCGGGTCCGATCCTCCGGGAATAATCTTGACTAACTTATTCTGCGCGACGTCGAATACGCCAATCCCATCGGCGCTCTTGTCCGGCGGCGGCAAGGTGGTTTCATCCACACCTGGACCGGCAATGGGCGAGCCGCTCAAGGCCACGTAGAGCGTCTTACCATCGGGACTCGGGTGAATGCCGCGCGGACGCTTGCCCAGGGGAATAGTGGCAATGACCTTGGCGCTGGCGGAGTCGATCACCGTTAGGTCGCCCGACACTTCGTTGGTCACGTAGATGCGCGGAGCCGTCGATTGCGCAGCCAGGTCAGCTTCTGGCGCAGCGGGCTGCTTGGCGGGAGAGCACCCAATGGTCAACACGGCAAAAGCGGCCATGAAACCAAAAGCAACGAACTTAAAACCTGGCTGTTTCTGCATACGTCACTTCCCTTTGAAGACGACATTCATTTGCGCGTTCGCGTGCGGAGCCACGGTCACCTGCTGCTCAAGGGTTCCGAGCTTTTCCTGCCAGATGCCTATGGTATATGTCCCGGGCGGCAAGTTCGGAATCGTGAAGGTTCCGTCGGCTTGGCTGACCGCAAAATAAGGATGCTCAAGCACCCCGATATAGGCATGCATCCAGCTATGAATATTGCACTTCACCGGAATCATGACCTCCGGCTTGATGAACTTGCGGATCAGCGGAGGATCGCCCGCTCCCTGGCTATGATTCCACTCACGGTTCGTCATCGCCATGGGATGAATGTTGTGCGTCACCGGATCGGAGTTCACCACCTGGAAAACCTGGTTGGTCTGGATGCCCAGGATGCGCGGCTTGAACCAGCAACCTGCCTGGTCAATGACTACAGCTGAGGTGGGCGTTGCAAAGTGTTTGCCTTCCAACCCCGTCTTCACATAAGCAAACGCATTCTCCAATAGGCCCTTCGGCGAAACCAGTACCGATTCGTCGAATGCTTTCCCATGATGCGCTTCCACGCATGCCGGATCGTTGCTCATATCGACCAACTTGGGCGCAGGTCGATGACCTGCGTAGCGAATAACACCGGAGATCGAGCCCGCCGTGGCAGCGTCTACCTGAAAAACCGCAACGGCCGGTTCCCGTACCTGCCCGACCGCCGGCGTGCTCTTTCCGCTGTGCGAGCAGCCGGCGATCAAGGCCCCGCAACACGCAACTCCGATGATTCGTGCAAGTTCTCTAGTGCGCATGGTGCTATTCCTTTCCGGGCGGCCCCACGTTGGGGGGCAGTTCGCCGGTCAACGACTTCAAGAATTCCACCAGGTCGCTGCGATCCTGTCCCGACAGGTTGATCCTCTTCATCCGTTCATCGAGATTCGGATTGGAGTTTCCCTGGCCGGCGTAAAAGTCCACCACGTCCTTCAGCGTCTTCAGCTTCCCGTCGTGCATGTACGGGCCGGAAAGCGCAACGTCGCGAAGTGTCGGCGTTTTGAATGCACCCCTGTCGATGTTGAGCTTGCTTTGCGTGAAGCGCCCTTCGTCGCTGAGTTCTTCGTTATCGCCCACACCTTCACCTGTGTTGTGAAACTGACCGTCGGTAAACAGAGCGTACTTGGGTCCCATGCTGTGGCAGGCAGCGCAATTGCCTTTCAACGGATCCTTGAAGACGGCCAGCCCGCGAATCTGCGCGGCAGAGAGAGCGTCTTTGCGGCCCTGATACTCATACCGATCGAAGGGCGAATTGCCGCATAAAATGGTCCGCTCAAAACTGGCAATCGCGTTTTCGACCCGCTTCATGGTGATGCCGTCTGTCCCGTACGCCTCGCGAAACAGCTCCTTGTAGACCGGATTGGCCTTGAGTTTGGCAATCGACACGTCGTGCGACTGGTTCATCTCCAGCGCATCAGCCATCGGTCCGCCCACCTGGGCTTCCAGGGTCGGGGCGCGGCCATCCCAGAACAGCTCGTCGGCATAGGCCACATTCACCAGCGTCGGCGCGTTGCGATGGCCAACAGTTCCGCCCACGCCCAGGGACCGCTCGCGTCGATCGGCAAAGCCGTGCTGCGGATCGTGACACGACGCACAGGCAATCGAATTGTCCTTCGACAGGATGCGGTCGTAGAAGAGCCGCCGCCCCAGCGCAATGGATTCCGCTGTGGGCCGGTTGTCCTCGGGAATAGGGACCTCCGGCAATCCAAGAGGCGCCTTGATGGCCACGGGAGCACCCACGGCCTTCGCGCTCACCGGACCTTTGCATCCACACAAACCCGCCGCCGCCCCACAAACCAGTAAAACGCCCGCGCGCGCACACTGCCTTAGCGCCCCGGCCAACCCTTTGTCATTGTTTGAATAGCGCTTGCACATGAAAAAATCGCTGTAGCTGGACGAACAGTCCATCTATTTAGACGGTAGCAGATACTCGGCAGTCATCTTCTTCAAAAAGCCCACTCCGTCAAACGCGACCGAATCGGGAGTAACCGCAAGATCGCGCCAAATGGCAGCGGCCGCCGCAATCTCCGGCAGGTTCGACGCGAAGCTTTCGATGGTCAGCCAGCCGTCGTAGCCAATCTCCCGAATCGCCGCGAAGACCTCAACCCACGCTACATGCCCACTTCCGGGTGTTCCCCGGTCATTCTCACACGTGTGAATATGTTTTAAATGCCGGACCACCCTGCGCAAACCGTCTGCAATGCTTTTCTCTTCGATATTGGCGTGAAACGTGTCCAGCAAAACACCCACGTTTGGGTGGCTGACCTCATCGCAAAATCGCGCTGCGTCTTCGGCCGTATTCAGGAAGAAGGTCTCAAAGCGATTCAACGGTTCGATCGCCGCAGTCACGCCGTGTTGATCCAACCAAGTACCAAGCTCGCGCCAGGCATCCACGGCATACGTCCATTCAAGCGCGGTGCGCCGGCGGCCGGGAAGGTAGCCAACCGGCGCATAAAGAGGCCCGGCAATGATCCTTGCTCCGGCCTCCGCGGTGGTGGCAATGTTCTCGCGTAAGCGGTCCACGGTGCGGGCACGCACCTTTGCATCGTCGGAAAGCAAGTTCAACCCGTCCGTGAGGACGGAGCAGACCGTGCATTCCAGGCCATTGTCGGCAAGGCCCTGGCGCAACGCGGCAACGGAAAGATCCCGGCCCCGATACATCGGTACCTCGACGCCATCGAAACCGGCTGCGCGAATCCGCGCGAGAAGTGGCACGTGGGATGCTTCGAAGTTGGCGGTCCAAAGAAGCAGATTAATCCCGAATTTCATTGCCTTCCTTCTCTCACCGAAGTTCAAGCTCCGCGCGATGAAGAGCGCGCGCCGTCTAGGCAGTTACACGGGCCAGCTTGGTGACACGGCCGGTATGATTCCAGTCGGAGACATAGATATTTCCCTGTGCATCGATGTGGCATCCATGGGCCGCGCTAAAGGCGGTTGGCGAGATGTCGGCCAGATCGACGCCGTAATTGGCCCATTGCGCTCGGCGCGGATTGTCGCCGAGGAAAGCCACCGGGACATTGTCTTTGTCCACTATGGTCACCCGACCCTCCAGTTCCGAGATCACGGCGAAGTCCCCGTGAAAGCTGATCTGGCAGGGCCGGCGCAGGTGCTGGGTTACCGTCGCGACAAACTTGCCATCGAAATCGAAATGGCACAGCCGGCGGTTTTCACGATCGCAGACCAGCAGCAGTGGCTGGTCGTACCGCGTGTCCACGGCAAGGCCGTGGCTGCAGTCCATCAGGCCATCCGTCTTGCCCTTGCCTGAATAACTCGCCATGTACGTGCCCTTTTTGTCGAACCGAAACAGCCGCGAATCTCCATAGCCGTTGGCGATGAAGATGCTTCCATCCGGCGCCGGAACCGCAGACGTCACGCGCCACTCGTTCGGCGCTTTAAATCCCGCCTCGGGGGGCGCCGTAATCTTCTGCACCACGGTCCCGTCGGTCTTCATCTTCACAAAGAGCCAGTTCTCCTTCGGCGTTCCCTTCTGCACAATGGTGTAAAAATACTCCCCGCCGCCTTCTTGCACATAGACCATCGAATGAACTTCGGGATACTCGCTGCCGATGGTTTTGATCAATGCGCCATCCGCTCCATAGACCAGGATTCCCGTTTCACTCTGCGTGCTGACGTATACGCGGCCGCCCGTGTCTGTTGCGATGGCTCCGTGCGTCCCACCAAAGCTTCTGCCCGCCGGCAAAGCTCCCCAGCCCGAAACGACTTGGTAGATCCACTCGCCGTTGCCTGTCTGCAGCATGGCATCCGTTCCAGTGGTAGCTGCCGCGGCTGGAACCGATCCGGGCATCGTCAGAGCGGCCAGACCGCCGATTCCGGAAAGAGAAACAAAGCGGCGCCTGTCGATCGATCCAGGAGCATTTCGGTGAACTTTGAATGTCATGCAGCACTCCTCGCAACGCCAAACTGTTATAGTCCCCGGGACGCAGGGTCGGCAAATGCAGGGCGAAGCTCTCTGGCAACAATGGCTCTCGACGACGCCTCGAACAGATCGGATGGTCTGATGTTATGCTGTCTACGCCAATTTTCAGGTTCCCGAATCGCGACGCAATCCCTGCCCCTTCCACAGTCAGATTGCAGATGCTTCGGAATGGAGGA
>Ga0302320_10005960_pt1 | contig 27190 bp, 18 predicted proteins | sample Bog_T0_3_FD_202130 | JGI IMG/M metagenome (GOLD analysis project Ga0302320, IMG submission 202130) | Peat permafrost microbial communities from Stordalen Mire near Abisko, Sweden - Bog_T0_3 | ecosystem: Environmental > Terrestrial > Soil > Wetlands > Peat | place: Sweden: Abisko, Stordalen Mire...
GTGCGGCAACCGGAGGACGTGCTGGAAATGTTCCAGCTCGCGCGTGTTCATCCCGATCTCGTCCAAGCCCCGCAGCGTGGAATTTTGCCGCAGCAGGCGCATCACCACGGCTTCGCCGTGCAACATGGGGATCACGGAAACGCGGATGTCCACCTCCGCGTCCTCGATGCGCACCCGGATGCGGCCATCCTGCGGCAGGCGTTTTTCCGCGATGTTGAGATGGCTCAGAATTTTGACCCGCGACACGATGGCCGGCTGGAATTGCTTCAATTGGCCGGGCACGGGCACTTCCTGTAGCTCGCCGTCAATCCGGTAGCGAATTCTGAATTCATCCTCGAACGGTTCCAAGTGGATGTCCGAGGCGCGCAGTTCGATGGCATCCTTCAACACCTGGTTGACAAAGCGGATGATCGAGGCTTCGTCTTCAGCGCCATCGTCGAGGTTGGTGTTCTCGGCGTCGTCATCCACCACCTGAATGCCCTTTTCTTCTTCCAGCGTGCCAATCGTATCGGCGCCGACGCCGAGGCGCTTTTTGATTTCGCGCTGGATGGCTTCGGTGGTGGCTAGCACCGGCTTAAGGTTCAGGCCGGTCAGGGTTTTGAGTGTGTCCAGCCCCTGCGTGGAGAACAGGCGGCTGGTGGCCACCTCCACGTGGCCGTTGGCGCGCTGCAGCGGGAGCAATTCCTCCTTCAGCAAAATGCGCGCGGGAAAAAGGGAAAGCAACTGGCGATCCGGCTCGGCGTCCTCGAGCGTCGTGTAGCCCAGGCCGTATTCGGCGGCGAGCCAGCGAAGCACGTCCTCTTCGCTGGCGATGTGCGGCTTGGCGCTGAGCAAGGCGTCCGCGTCCAGCGACGACAGTTGCCGGGACGCCACCATGCGTTCCAGCAACTGTTTCGTCGAAGCATCTTGAAGCGTGGGGGCGGGCATGGCTCGTCAGCTTTCTGGTGAACGATCGTTCAGCGGACCAGCCCCAGCAGGCAGGCCTGCGCCTCCTGCTTTGAGGTCAAAACCGATTTGAGCGCGTCCTGCGCCGCTTCGAGCTTGGCCTGTTTGGCCTGTTGCGCGGATTTGTATTTGGCGAGCAAATCCTTGACCTGGCTTGAGGGCGCGTTATCGTCCAGCGCCTTCTGCAACGCCTCCTGTTCCGGGCTGGGCTGACCGAAGAAACCGCCGCGTCCGCCGGGGCCCCCTTGGCCGCCGCCTTGACCGCCGCCCCGATTGCGGCCGAACAATCCGCGCATGCCAGGTCCGCTGGCATCGCGCCGCGCGTCCAAAACTTTCTGCACCAGCGGCTGCACCGCGCTCCAGTCGGTATCGTTGGTAAAGCCCAATTGGTCGCGGACGTTGTCCATTATGCGCTGTTGCATCTGCGCCGGGTCAAATCCGCCGCCAGGGCCGCCGCCTTGACGATTGCGTGTCCGGATGCCGCCGTTGTCGTTGCCGTTGCCGTTATCCTGCGCGAATATGCTGCCTGCGCTCAAAGCCAGAGCGGCCGCCACCGCGCACACTGTAATAATGCGATTCAGTTTCATCGAATAGTCCTATGTTTTGGTTATTGGTTATGTCTTGTCGGCAACGCACGCCCACGCGGTCGCCGGGTTCAAGGTGCCTACGCAAGTGGTGTGCCAACCGCAAATAACGACTTTCCTATTGAAATGGGTGCAACCAACTGCGCAAAGCCTGCGCGGCAAACGGCGATTGCGCAGGATTTGCGCAGCGCCAACGCAGGGCAAATGACGATTGACGAATGAAGAAGAAGCTCGAATGCGCAACCGCGCGGCCAGCCCGGATCTAGTGTAGTCCGTCAAGCAGATTGCATATTATGAAGCTTGGCGCGACCTCTTTTGACTTTTTCGAGAATGTCTGAGGCTGTGGCCGTCCAGACGAATGGCTTTGGGGCCGAGTTATGCACCGCTATATGCTCTTCGATAGCTTGGGTTAGCTCCTCGACGCTATGGAAAACACCACGCCGCACACTGTTCACCGTGAGATCTCGAAAGAAACGTTCAACCATGTTGAGCCAAGAGGCACTCGTCGGGGTGAAGTGGAAGTGAAACCTCGGGTTGCGTTTGTGCCAGCGTTTGACCTTCTCGTGCTTATGAGTGGCGTAGTTATCGCAAATGAGGTGGATTTCTTGGTCGGCAGGTGTGTTACTGCGAATCAGGTCAAGAAATCGAATCCATTCCTGATGGCGGTGCCTGTTCCTACACGTTCCAATGATCTTGCCGTCGGCGGTGTTCATGGCCGCGAACAGCGAGGTGGTTCCGTTTCGCTTGTAATCATGGGTCATGGTCTGGCAACGTCCTTTCTTGAGCGGCAATCCCGGTTGCGTGCGATCCAGGGCCTGGATCTGACTCTTCTCGTCGCAGGAGAAGACCAAGGCATGCTCCGGCGGATGGAGATAGAGCCCCACGATGTCCTCCAGCTTTTCTTCAAAGTGTTTATCATTGGAAAGCTTGAAGCCTTTGACGCGATGAGGCTTGAGTCCATTGGTCGCCCACACCCGTCCGACACTCGAGGGGCTAACCCCGACCCTTTTGGCCATCGTGGTTCGACTCCACTGGGTGGCTCCGGCAGGTTTTTCGTTGAGAGTTAATTTGACGATGCGCGACTTAACCGCCTTCGACAACGGGCGGATGCGGCCGGGCCGGGACTTGTCTTTAAGGATCGCTTCCAGCCCTCCCTGCGCGTAGCGAGCCCGCCATCGCCCCACCTTCATCTTATCCTGGCCGAGCCTACGGGCGATCTCCTGGTTCTCCAATCCATCGGCGGCCAGGAGAATGATCGCAGCTCGTTCCCGGACCCGCACCGCACTCGATCGCGCTTTTTGCAGGGATTCCAGTTCCGCTCTTTGCTTGCTCGTTAGTTCGATGGCCGGGGCAATTCTCATGCGCCAAATATAGCACTTGTCCTATAATATGCAATATGTAAGACGCACTACACTAGGAACGCGGTAAACGTGTTTGGACCTTGGGCCGTGGATGGGGCAGTTGACGATATTGTCATCTTATTGACTGGATTTGTTGACCGATTCCGTAACTGGCACCTTATCATTAGCCCCTCCTCCGGAAAAACCAGTCGTCTGCGTCTGCCATCCGCGCACGAGTTCCGGAAAGCGGCAGTCGGCACAGACGGCGTTCGAATGTTCGCAGAAATCGCGGATGATTTGCATCAAACCCTGTTGCTGGGCTGCGCCCTTTAAGACGCGGGCGCTGGAGGTTCCGAGCAAACGCTGGCGGGCCAATTTTAAAAGTGAATTGTCCTCCGCCGCCGGCCAGGCGAAAAACCGCCGCTCGACTTCGCGCAGAACTTTTTCATTGCCGCCTTCCCGGGCGCGAACCCACAGCCACGGCAGGACCACGTTCACCGCCAGATCCGTCATCCGCGCCTCGCCGAGGAGTGGCTGCGCTTTGGCGAGCCGCGCGGATTTGAAGGTCCAGTGCCACGACCAGAAATCATCGCGCTCCACCTGGAACAGGGCATGCAACGAGGCCAGCCAGCCGCCCTCGGGAATTTCCGCCAGGCACCACTCCTCGATCTTTCCGGCCAGGTCGCCGGATACCAGCCAGTGCGACGCCAGCGCCAGGCGCCGCTGCGGATGATTGGCCGGACGCAGCCCGTGAAATTTCCAGACCGTGCGCGGCAGCACGCAATCGGACAATGCATCGCGGTCGCGCCACCACACATCCCACGCGCGGCGCAGAAACGTGTCCGCCGATTTCTGCGCGCGGGTCAGTTCCGCCGGGAGCAGTCCGCTGACGCCAAACAGCCGCGCCTGAAGCTCCAACGCCGAGTCCGCGCCGCGCGCCCACCGCGGTTTGGTCTCCGCCAGATTTTGCATGGGCCAGACATTGTGCTTGTACCCCAGCGCGCGAAACAACTGTTCCCAGAGCGCCTGCTCCCACCCGGAATTTTTGGCGCGGGCGAGCATGGCCCCGGCCTTGTTTTGAAAACGCACTTTGGCGGCGGCGTACAGCAGTTCCGCGAGCTGGGGCGCGGAGAATTCGCGCAACGGCGCGGAACACTTGCCGCGCAGGCTGGCCGGCAGACCGGACTCGTTTTCCAGGGCGAGCGCGAGTTCAGCCGGCGGCGCATCGAGAACATCTTTCAGGGCGATTCTGGCCTGCGGGCCCTGGGCCGCGGCCTTTGGAGTTTGGGGTTCATCCCAAACCACGTGCAGGATCACGCTTTTGAAATTGGGATTGGTGTCGTGGCCGTGCGCATGCCAGCCGGAGGGCTGCACATCAATTTCCACGTCGCCGGACACCGGCGTGGCGCCGTCGAATTGCAGCACGGCGCCGCGAAAATCCGGTCCGCCTTCGGCACTAATGAAGCCGGGGTGCAACACGCGCACGCGCGTGCCATCGGCCGTCTGGAGTTGATCGCGCTGGAGCCGCTGGTGCTGCCAGACCGCCTGCAGCAGTTTTTCCGGCGGGGTGGCGCCGCCATCGCGCAGCAAATTCACCGCGCGGCACTGTTCCCGCCACACAGCGTAAAAATTCTCCGCGCGGATGTTCTCGCTGCCGTGTTTCATGCCGGTGTTTTTGCGCGTTTAAGCGGCAAAGTCAAGCCGGCAGTGCCGGCAGGCCCTGTTTCGGGTGTGAGACAGAATTCTTCGATCGGCGGTTTCTGCCTATTTTTCCGCGAATTGGTATCTAGACGACGAGGCGCTTGGGTTGCTTGACCCGGTTCGGTCGTCCCTTCAGGACGAATTCACTTTTGCCGCGTTGCCAGACACTGGCGTGTCTGGCTAATATCCGGAGCCCTTCCAGGGCCAAGCAATGCCCGCGAAGAATCTTGTCTCGCACCCCCGTGTTTCAATTTGCTTTCGGAATGCGGCTCTGTGAGCCGCAGCAACTTCGCAAAACAGAAAACGCTTGAAATAAAATGGATGCAGCTTGGAGTAGGCCCATTGCTTTCGGACTAAAACATCTACGTTCATTTTACGGAAGGGTCATTCTGCGCAATTTCAAGGCCAGATTCGACGGTTGACAGCGGGACACATTTGGGCCACATTAGGTCCATGAGCGCAATAGCCAAAAGCCGAATTGACCCTGAATTGAAACGTCAAGCGGAAGCCGTTTTGGAGGAAATCGGACTTAAACCCCGGGCCGCCTTGGAACTTTTTTATAAACAGATCATTAAGCGCCGGGCGATTCCGTTCCCGGTTCAAGCCGATAGTCCCGAGGATGAAGTGCTGAGCACTGCCGCCCGCCGCAATCAGTTGGCTGATGAGTTTTAAACATGAAAACTGTCCCGCAACCCGGCGACGTTTGGTTTATCGATTTGGGCCTGGTGGCCAAACAGCGTCCTGCGCTCGTGCTGGCGGCTCAAACCGATGCCCGGCTGGCATTGGCCAGCGTGGTTTTGATCACAACGAAATTTGAAAGCACGCCTTACGAGGTTACCTTGCCTCGCGTGCCGTGGTTGCAGAAGCAAAGCTACATCAACGCCCAAAGTATACAGCCGGTGAAGTTCACTGAATTTATTCGCACAGCTCCCGGAAAGTTTGATCCTCGCGTCATTGGCGACGTCGAAGCCGCGCTCAAACGCTGGTTGAAGCTCTAAATAACATTGGACGGCGTCAAATTCGAATTTCCAATGCGCAGCAGGTTCACCGCCCGACACTGTTCCCGCCACACAGCGTAAAAATTCTCCGCGCGGATGTTCTCGCCGCCGTGTTTCATGCCGGGGTTTTTGCCCGTTTAAGCGGCAAAGTCAAGCCGGCAATGCCGGCAGGCCGTGTTTCGGGTGTGAGACAGAATTCTTCGATCGGCGGTTTCTGCCTATTTTTCCGCGAATTGGTATCTAGACGACGAGGCGCTTTGGTTGCTTGACCCGGTTCGGTCGTCCCTTCAGGACGAATTCACTTTTGCCGCGTTACCAGACACTGGCGTGTCTGGCTAATATCCGGAGCCCTCCCAGGGCCAAGCAATGCCCGCGAAGAATTTTGTCTCGCACCACCCGCGTTTCAATTTGCTTTCGGAATGCGGCTCTGTGAGCCGCAGCAACTTCGCAAACCAGAAAACGCTTGAAATAAAATGGATGCAGCTTGGAGTAGGGACAGGGACGTGGCTGCGGGTCACTGACCCGTGCTCCGAAAATTGAGACAAGTCCGTACCGCCTCAGGATTTCAACACCAAGCCATATCGGTTGCCTGGCTGGCGCGAGTCCGGGCGCGGTTCAACAGCGCCCCGCAGTTGCGCTTCCGCTGACAACCAATGTTCCACGGCCCGGCCATCCGGCCGGCCGGCAGCTTCCCAAACCAGATACGCCTGCATGGCGATCTCCTGAGCGGAGGGATTCGATTCAATTTGAACGAGTCTGATCATTCGTGCATCGCTGTATTCGTGGGCCGTAACGTACGCCAATATGAGCCTCGCGCCAAACCCAAAAGATGCCCCTGGCGAAAGCCCGGGGGACAAGCAGAAATTTGAACTCCAACGGGGGGGCACCCAAAGGCACTCTATTTGTCCTCGCCAACTTCCACCGCGTCGGTTCACCATGCTCGCATTTATGGCGTCAGCCGCCACAATTGCGAATGAAAAACATGCGTGAGATTGAGTTTGTGCCGCCCGCCCCCTGAGCCCGGGAGAGAAGCGAATATGAATAACGCCCGCCCCATGAACCCCAGGGCAAATGAGTATGAATAACGCCCGCCCTCACCCCAGCCCTCTCCCCCGGGGAGAGGGAGAAACGGGTGCCGCGTCCTGGGAATACCGAGGCTCTGGATTGGCGTTGGTTCATGGGTTCAATGCGCGAAATTTCTCTTCGGGGGAATTCTCACCCCGTTCCTCTCTCCCGGGGGGAGAAACAAAGGCCGGGTCTCGACAATATCAGGGCACCAGATGGGCTGGGTTCAGGGGTTCAATGCGAACCTGTTTGGGGAAGTCTTTCAGGGCTTGATTTTGTGTGGGCGCGCTGCCCGGGCGCTGCTGGGCTGTCAGGTTCTGGCGCCTTCGGCGCGGCAGTGAGCCGGCCTCATGCCAATTACAATCCTCGAGCCAGCGGTTTTGCTTTAGAGCCGCCAGATTTGACCGATACAAGGTTGGCTTGATGTTAACCTAAAATGCCGGCGTCCGGAAGACGAGGCTGCGAGTCTCCGACCGCGTGCATTTGTGAGCCCCGCGTAAAGCTGCAACCTAATGTGACAACTCAAACGATAACCGCGTCCGATGTCCGGGACTTCCTGGTCCGGCACCTGGCGGAAATTTTTTCGACCATGCTTGCTTTGCCGGCGCTGCCAGTAACGGAAGCGGTCTCAGGCAGCACGCTCGAACGCGTCAGTGGTTCGGTGGGTTTCGTAGGCGCGGCCGTTGCCGGCGCAGTCTATCTGCACGTCCCGGCTGCGTTTGCCGGGCGCATCACCTGTGCCATGCTGGGAACGCCGCCCGAGGAGGTTCCGGGAGACGCCGACGTGAACGACGTGATGGGTGAAGTCACCAACATGCTCGCCGGCGGGCTGAAATCCTGGCTGTGTGACGCAGGAGCCCCTTGTGCTTTGGCCACCCCCGCCATTATTCGAGGCTCTTCCTTTCGAATTCTCGCCAGCGAAGGGGTGCAGCAAATTCAATTCCCTTTCGCCAGCGACGCATACCGTGGACTGCTGGAGGTCCATTTTAAATTTAGCGATTAATCGTCTTCAGGCGCCTTGGATATGCTGGCGGTATTCCGAGGGTGATTCACCGGCGATTCTTTTGAAGACCCGGTTGAAATGGGTCAGGGATTTGAAACCCACCTCAAAGGCAATCTCGCTGACCCGGTAGTGGGGGTTTAGCAAAAGGGTCTTCGCTCTTTCCAGCCTGACGCGAGAAACAAAATCGGTGTAGTTTGCACCGGTGGCTTGCTTGAATTTTTTGCTGAAGTAAAACCTGCCCATGCCGACCTGTTTGGAGATCATGGCAAGGGTGACGTTTTGCCGGTAATGGGCCGTGATTAATTCCCTGGCCTGGGCGATTTGCGCCGGTTCCGCATCCGCTTGGAGCAACACAATTTGGTTGGCCGCCGCGCCGAGTTGCTGGGCGAAGATTTGAAGCAATTTCACCCCCGCCAGGTGTTCCCGCCGGTGAACCACCGGCGTGGCTCGATAGCGCTGGATGGCTGCTCCCGGTTCGAGGTCCGGCGCCCACTCCCGGAGATGCTGGAGCGTGCGCTGAGTTTGTTCCCGTGTCGGCGTTTTGCAGAACGTCAGGCCGGTCTGGAGATAAGCGACGATCTCCTTGCCGACTTTTACCCCCACCGCTGTTTCATTAAGCCCGAACGCACAATCCTGCGCGGCGGGCGCGTCCTTCGCACCGTCGCAGGCGCGCGGCTGCGGTTTCAGGCAGACGGCGCAGCAGCGGTGAGTCTGGGACAGCAAGGAACAGCAGCGGGCCTGGTTTCGATTCTCTATTTGGGCCTGTGGCGGGCTTTGCGCCGCCCGCAGCGTCAACGGCAGCGCCGTGACCACTTCGAACGCCTGCTGAAATTGGCGAAACAATAGCGACCCGGCCATCTTCTCGACCATGGTCGGGCTTGGTTTTGCAGTCATGATTTTATGCGGTTTTGGGTTTGCGGTTGGTTATGAGCCGCCCGTGCGGCCCCGGCAATGGCAGGCCGGGAGTTATCCGGGAGGGATGGCCCTTTCAAGAGGCAATCAAGGCCTGGCAAACTTAACTGTACTGGCATCCTCACCGTAGGCCATAAGCCAATCGGAACAAGTTAATTCGTCATAAATCGCCCGTCCGGCGGGGGTTCCTCCCCGTTTGACCAAGGCCAATGCATCATGTTTTGGATGAAGCGGCCGGTGGCAGCGCCCGATGCACGGTTTCCCCCAATGTCCGGAGGGTGCAGGGTTTGCTTAATAATTCCCGGAAACCCAATTCGCGCACTTTCTCGGCGGTCATTAATCCGCTATAGCCGGTCGTGAGAATGATGGGCAAATTCGGTTGCAATTGCAGCAGTTGGCCGCCGAGCCTGGCGCCGTCCATGCCGGGCATGGTCAAATCGGTGATGACCAAGTCGAACGCCTCCGGTTGAGCGCGCACGGCCGCAAGGGCTTCGGTTGGGCTGGTTGTGGTGGTGACGGTGTAGCCCAGCCTTTCGAGCATTTTTTTCGCGGCGCCGGCCAGGGCGTCTTCATCATCCACGAACAGGATGTGTTCGCCGTTTCCGCGCGGAATGGGCGCGGCTTCCAGCTTCTCCTCGGCTATTTCGGTTTCGATGACGGGAAAATACAAATGAAACTTGGTGCCTTGGCCCGGCTGGCTATAGACGGAAACGCCGCCGTCATGACTTTTCATGATGCCATGCACCACCGCCAGGCCGAGGCCGGTGCCCTGGCCCACACCTTTCGTGGTGAAGAAAGGCTCGAAGATATGTTCCTGCGTGGCGCGGTCCATGCCGCAGCCAGTGTCGCTGACGGACAACTGCACATAGCGTCCCGGACCAAGGTCGGGATGGGTTTTGACAAAATTCTCATCCACTTCCAAGGCGTTCATTTCGACTTTCAGCACCCCGGTTTGATCGCGCATGGCCTGCCAGGCGTTGGTGCCGAGATTCATGATCAGCTGGTGGATCGCCGTGCGGTTGGCCAGCACGGCCGGCGTTTCGGTCAATTCCGTTTGAATCCGGATGGTGGCCGGCACGCTCGAGCGCAAAAGTTTGAGCGCCTCCAGCACGACATGGTTCAGCTTCAACGGCTCGCGCTCCGGCCGGTTTTGCCGGCTGAACGTCAGGATTTGCCTGACCAATTCGGCCGCGCGCCGGCTGGCGTGCGAGATGTTCTCCAAGGGTTCCAGCAGAGCCGGATGCCCCGCCGCATCCATTTTGGCCAGCTCGAGATTGGCGACGATAGCGCTCAGAATGTTGTTGAAGTCATGCGCGATGCCGCCGGCCAACTGGCCGATGGACTCCATCTTTTGCGCCTGCCGGAAGGCATCCTCCAATTTCCGGTTCTCGGTGACGTCTCCGGCGGTGCCGATCAAGCGGTGGATTTCGCCGGCGGCATTGCGCAGCGGCACGGCGCGGTCGTGAATCCAGCGCAGCGAACCGTCAGGGCGGGTGATCCGATAAACCTCATTGTATTCCCCCGTGGCCAGCCTGGTCGCGGCCCTTCTGATCACCCGCTCGCGATCCTCGGGGTGGACGGCATCCAGCCAGGTGTGGGGCGCGGCGTAGAGACTTTGGCGGGTGCGGCCCCAGATTTTTTCGTAGGCGGGGCTGACGTAGATCATCCGCCTCATGGTGGGGTCGGTGATCCAGAAGACTTCGTTGATGTTTTCGGCGATTTGACGGAATTTCTCCTCGCTTTCGCGCAACAAGTGCTCCGCCTGTTTTCGGCCGGTGATGTCCCGCGCCACTTTCGACACGCCGATGGCGCGGCCGTCGGCGCCCTTGATCGGCGAGGCCGTGACCGAAACATCAATCTGCCGCCCGTCCTTGGTTTGTCGGCGCGTCTCGAAATGCAGCACGCTTTCGCCCTGCCTTATCTTTTCCAGAATTCGCTTCTCCTCCTCCTGCCGGTCGGCGGGTATCAGCCGCAGGATGGAGGTCCCCAGCATCTCGCCGGCGGTGTACCCAAAAATCTTTTCCGCGCCTTTATTCCAACTGGTGATGCTGCCGTTCAGGTCTTTGCCAATGATGGCGTCATCCGAAGATTCCACAATTGCCGCCAGCAAATTCGAAGTCAGCTCCGCGTGCTTGCGGCGGGTGATGTCGCGGATGTTGCACTGAATCACCTTCAGGTCGCCGACCTGATAAATGTTGCTGACAAACTCCACGTCAATGTCGCGGTGGTCCTTCGTCTTCAGCGGCATGTCTTCATAGCGCACATAGCCTTCCAACTGCAGCCGCGCCAACATGGCTTGGTTGGAAACCACATCCTTGAATGGACTGAGTTCCCCGACGGTCTTGCCGAGCATTTCAGCGCGGGAAAACCCCAGCAGATTGACCAGAAACGGATTCACATCGGTGATGCGTCCCGTGGCCACGTCCAGGATTAGAATGCCGTCCTGAGCCGCCTCGAACAGCCGCCGGTAACTCAGTTCGGAGGCGCGGAGCGCCTGTTCCATGGACCGCGTCCTGGCTTGCTCGAGCTGCATCGCCGCCTGGACGATCCGGATTTGGTCTTGCCCGGTCTGCGTTGCAGGCTGAGCCAGGCGGGTATTATTCTGGTCGGCCCTCGTCTGCGACTGCTCCGCGCGGATGCCGGCCTGCTCCGCCTGGGGTTCGTCCTGAGCGCAGCGCGTTTTGGCTTGTTCGGTCTGTGTCTCGGCCTGCGCCGCGCGCGCCGCCCGATCCGCCGTATTCTCGTGTTGCTGGTCGCTGTTCATATTTGTGCCATTACCAATGGTGTCTGCCGCACCAATCAATTCTCACCGTGGCTGGCAGGCTTCCTCATTTGTCATTGGGGATTCTTTCGTCATGGGTGATGCGTCATGGCTGGCCAATGGTTGGCTGGCTGCTTCAATGGTGAAATAGAAAGCGGCCCCCTGGTTAAGCTGCGCTTCGGCCCAGACACGGCCTCCGTGCCGTTGCACAATTCGCTGCACAATCGCCAGGCCAACGCCCGTGCCCTCGAACTGATCCGCGCGATGCAGCCGTTGAAACACGCCAAATAACTTGTTCGCGTACTGCATGTCAAAGCCCGCGCCGTTGTCGCGCACAAAGTAAACCGTCGCGCCCGGTTCAGGCAGGCAGCCGATTTCGATGATGGCCGGCTCCCGGCCACGCGAGTATTTGATCGCGTTGGACAGCAGATTGACCCAAACCTGTTTTAACAGGACGGGATCCGCCTGGCACGGGGGCAATTCCCCGAGCCGCAGTTCAATCCGCCGGCCTTCCCACTGCGGTTTCAATTCCTCCAGGGTCTCCCGCACTAACTTGGATGAATCCACCCGCCGCCGATTTACGGACTGCCGGCTCAAATGCGAGAAGGCCAGCAGATCGTCCATCAAGACTCCCATGCGCTGGCCGCCATTGCGTATCCGCTCCAGATAGCGCCGGCCTTCCTCAGGCAATTGCGGGCCATAATCTTCCAGCACGATGGCCGCAAATCCATTCACGGCGCGCAACGGGGCGCGCAGGTCGTGGGAAACGGAATAAGAGAACGCCTCAAGTTCCTTGTTGGCGGCCTCCAGCTCGGCGGTGCGCTTGACCACTCGCTCCTCCAGCTCGGCCTTGAGGTCTTCAATTTCCTTGAACGACACTTTTAATTGATTTTCCGCCTGTTTCCGCTCGGTGACGTCCCGCGCCACTTTCGACACGCCGATGACGCGGCCGCCGGCGTCATTGATCGGCGAGGCTGTGACCGAAACATCAATCTGCCGCCCGTCCTTGGTTTGTCGGCGCGTCTCGAAATGCAGCACGCTTTCGCCCTGTTTGATTTTTCCCAGGATTTGATTCTCCTCCTCCTGCCGGTCGGCGGGTATCAGCCGCAGGATGGAGGTCCCCAGCATCTCGCCGGCGGTGTACCCAAAAATCTTTTCCGCGCCTTTATTCCAACTGGCGACGATGCTGTTCAGGTCTTTGCCAATGATGGCGTCATCCGAAGATTCCACAATTGCCGCCAGCAGTTTCGACGTCCGCTCCGCCTGTTTGCGCCGGCTAATGTCGCGGATGTTGCATTGAATCACCTTGCGGTCGCCGGCCTGATAAATGTTGCTGACAAACTCCACGTCAATGTCGCGGTGGTCCTTCGTCTTCAGCGGCAGGTCTTCATAGCGCACATAGCCTTCCAACTGGAGCCGCTCCAACATGGCTTGGTTGGAGACCACATCCTTGAAAGGGCTGAGTTCCCCGACGGTTTTGCCGAGCATTTCAGCGCGGGAAAACCCCAGCAGATTGACCAGAAACGGATTCACATCGGTGATGCGTCCCGTGGCCACGTCCAGAATCAGGATGCCGTCCTGCGCGGCCTCGAACAGCCGGCGATAGCTCAGTTCGGAGGCGCGCAGCGCCTGTTCCATGGATCGGGTCTTGGCTTGCTCGAGCTGCATCGCCGCCTGTGCCGTCCGGGTTTGGTCTTGGTCGGTCTGCGTCGCGGCCTGAGCCAGACGGGTATTATTCTGGTCGGCCTTCGTCTGGGACTGCTCCGTGCGGATGCCGGCCTGCTCCGCCTGGGTTTCATGCTGCTCAGTCCGCGTTTTGGCTTGATCGGTGTGCGTCTGGGCCTGGGCCGAGTGGGTGATGGCTTGCTCAATCCGGGTCTCGGCCTGCGCCGCGCGCAAGGCGTCTTCAGTTACGGGATTGCTTCTTTGTTCATTGCTCATGATGACGTCATTGCTTGGGCCCCGACCCAGTGGCCTGGGCGAAATTACAGCCGCAACACAATGGCTGATGGACCGACCGAGCCTTCCGCGCCAGCGCCGGCGATGGCCAGGAGAACCATTTGCACCGCGCCCACCAACTGGTTAAAGGTATAGGGCTTGAGCAGGGTTACGGCGGGCTGGAGCCACGGGCGGCGCGCATATTCATTCAGGGGATATTTTCCAGTGGCCATGATCACCGGCAGGGCCAGCCCGGCGGCATGAACTTTCTTGATCAGTCCCACGCCGGACAGTTTTGGCATGTCATTATCCGTCACCAAAAGGTCATAATGGTGCAACTGCAACTCGTTCCAAGCGGCCTCCCCGTTTTCGGCGGTGTCCACGTCGTAGCCGGAGAACATCAGCATTTTGCTGTTGAGGCGGCGGATCAACACATCGTCTTCCACCACCAGGATGCGCTGGCGAGGGATCGGGTTCGCACTGGAGCTGGGCGCTGGCCGCTGCTCTGCTTGCGAGTTGTCTTTGGCAAACATTCTAGCAGCCTACAACTTGGATTAGCTTTGGTATATGGGGTGTTCACCCCATATCGCTGTGCCTTTCCAAAACGGCTGCCAAGTCTGGTCCGTACTGGCGTTTTCAGCCCTCCGCCCACCATCGTTTTACGCGCCCTATCCGAGGTCGGTCGTTTTCAGGTTTCAGGCGCTGGGGTAAAACGATGCTCCTCTGTCCCCGCGGCCACGGGCTGCACCGGCGCGGAGGTGCCGCTGAGCAGGCCGGTGAGGCTCTGGAACAGCGCTTGGTTTTGGAGCACATAGAAGGTGCCCCCGCGGCCGTTCTGGGAACTGGCACACGATGCATCCAAGCCTTTGCCGTCGCCGTCAAGCGTGCCCTGCTGATTCATGTCCCCGAAAATGCACAAGGGCCGAGCAGTCAACAGCGAAACTCCGACTTTGGCGTGGTTGAACGTCGTGCCTTCGCCACCTTGCAAGCCGATGCTCTTCCCCTGCCAGGTGCCGGAAGTCGCAATCTGCACCTCCCCCGGCTGCCCCAGCGTGGGCTCCCAGCACTTTACGGGAGTGGCGGCGGTCGTCGAATAGATCATCGGATCGGCCCACCAGTTTGCTACGCGGATCGGCAGGCTGCCCAACTGGGCGGAAACCATTTGCCAGGGCGGCACGTGAAGCAATGACGGTTTGGAGATGAACGTGACGCCGCTGGAAAGCACCTGTGTCATCAGCGTCTTGCCCGGCGACAGGGCGCCCAGATTCTTCGCCAGGGCCTGAAGGTTTGCCGGGCCGCCGGCATTTACGATTTGAAGATCCCCGGGTTTGGTCACCACGCTCGCGTTGACCAGCCCCGCGAGAATCGTCGCCACATCCGCCGCCGTCAGGCTCAGCGCAAAGAAATGCTGGCTCACCATCGAGTCGTCGTCATGCACGCAGCCCAGCGTGTTGCCATCGGTTTTGCGCGGATATTTGGCGTTGCCGGAGGCCGGCCAGGAAGGCGTGCTCACCTGGATCACGAAACCGGCTCCGGTGTTGTCCCACGCAAGCACACCCTTCGAGTGACCCCACGGTGAGTCCTCATTGGGCATGGGATCATTGTTAAATTGGTCGTTCCAGAGCACATAATTGCAACTGCCCTGGTAAATCTGATTGAACGTCGCGCCGAGCGGATCATTGAGCGAAGTTCCCAAGTAACCCGTCCCCATTTGGAGCGAGGCGCTGGCGCTGCTCGCACAGGCGTAATTCAATGAGAGGCCGCCGCCGTAGTCCATCGGCGTGCCCCCGAAGATGCCTGGATCAGGCTCCTGGCTCTCGACGCAGGGAAACGCGGCCCCGTTGAACTTGAACACAAACCACCAATCCACCGGGGTCCCCGCGGCCAGCAACGGAGAAAGTGCGTTCATAATGGGCAAGCCTGATTGTTGGGTGCTCCCACGCGGCCTTCTTGGCGGGCCTGCTACAGATAAGCCTAGGGCTGCAATTCAATTCCCCTTGAGCGCATTCATCTGGATTTCCAGTTGATCCAGGGTAAAGCCGCCCGGAGTCGTGCCCTTGCCCGCAATCCATTCCGCGTCGGCAATGGCATAGACTTCATCCACGAACTGCGCGAAAAACTGCCAGGTCATCGTGTAATACTGCCCCCACGAAATCACCCGGGCGCCGTTGGCATCATATCCGGCCAGAACCACCGCGTGTCCGCCGATGATATTCGACTGGCTGGGAACATAGTTCCAGACTTGCGGCGGCAGCTGGCCGGGAGGCTGAACGCTTTGCGGCACATTGAACCCGATATAGGCGACGCCGCAATCATTGATGGTCTGTTTCACATCATTCACATTGCGCGGATCAACTTCCACAAACGCGGCGATCTTCTGCGTCGCCGCTCCGGTCGGGCCGATGGGCGCTCCGGTTTGGAGCCAGTAAGTGAGGACGTGCTGCTCGTTGCCGCCCGGCCCTTCGCCGGGCACTTTCGGGTTGTAGCCGTCGGCTAGAATGTACAGTTTTTCCACGTCGGCATCCGGCTGGGTCACTATTTTGCCGCCGGCATTGAAGCTCCAGACCTGCATGGCATGATAGACCGCCGCGCAGGTGCAATCGCCGAGCGTATCGTTCAGCATCATGCCGAGGTTCGCCGGCATGCCTTTGGTCCAGTCCACCGCTGGCGGCGGAGTGGCGGGCGGCTGTCCGGCCAGCAGCGTGCTCAGGTGTGGCACGCGGGGATCGTAGGTGCGGTACCGCCGGCCGAATTTGTAGGGGCCGGAAATGGCAGTGGCTTGCTTTTTCATTTTTTATCCTTGGTTTGGTTGGTTTGGTAAGAATGGGGTGGCAACCGGAATGGCTTTGATTGTACTTTCAGTATGATTCACCATGCTGCGGATTACCACCACGCATCGTTATCTGGCGCGGCCATTTGTTATCTGGCGCGGCCAGACCGTCACCGCAGGACACAAGGAGGGATCAAGCAGAACCGGGATGCCGGCTTGAGGGTGCGTTGGCCCAAGATCCTCCCTCGGGCGGGGCAGCGTCTGGTGGTCTTCCCGATCAATGAAGCTCGTGGGACAAAGGCCGTAGTGCAGCTTGAATTCGCGGGAAAAATGCGACACCCGTTTGAAGCCAAGGTTAAAGGCGACGATTTTAATGCAACGCTGCTGCTTCAGTAGATCGGGGGCCAGGCGCAGCCGCTGCTGGTTTAGCCAAGCCTGCGGGCTGCACCCAAAAAGGTCATGGGTATGGCGGCGGAATTGGCGCGGCGAGATCTTGAGCGCCTTGGACAAGGCCCTTGCGCTAAAGCCCGAATGCCGGGCCATCGTGAGCAACTGTGTCACATTCCGAATTGCCGCCGGAACCATGTTAATGCCAAATCCTTTTGATGAGAATTAGGCAATTTCACTGCTGATGCAACAAAAATTTTGCAGGAATTTGGGCTGGCATCCCCGGCCCAAGTCCTGAGGCAGCCGAGGCGCGTTGGCCCGGTCTGATCTCCGGCCTCCGACCACTTCCATCTTCTGTCCCTGCTCCGTACTGTGGTGCCCCTCGTCACGCCCCGCGCACTCGCCGCGCCGTCCGGCCTCGTCGAAGTGCAACGAAGACGGAAGCGTTGCGCAGGCCGATCACGCGACAATTTTTGTGTGATTTTGTCTCCCGAACAGGTTAGGTTGAGGTTGAGGGGCTTGCCGGCCCGTGTTTAAGACATTGCTGATATTATGAAGTCCCAGGAAACCATCGCCACTCAAAGCGGCTGGCCGCTGTCGGTCGAAACCCGCGCCACCAATGGCTGCTTGGAGGTCATCTTCGAATCGGCGCCCCCCAAGCCATGCGTGCTGCATTGGGGCGTCCGGCGGGCAACGGAGAAAGAATGGCAAATCCCGCCCCAATCCAGTTGGCCGGCGGAAACCCAAGCCGCGGGGAAGAATGCCGTGCAATCTCCGTTTCCGAAACCGGGCGCCGCCAGTCCCTTGGTGATTCGTTTGGCCCCGCAGGCGGATTTTGTGTCGCTTGATTTTGTGCTCTTTTTTCCCGGTGAAAAACGGTGGGACAACAACCGTGGCCGCAACTACCGGATTCCGCTCACGGAGTCGGCTCCAAGCGCAGTCTCGCCGCTGGAGGCGCTGCAGGCACAAATCGGCGGCGGCGAGGCGGCTGAGCGGACATTTGAGCGCGCATTTGAAGTCAATGGGCGCGGACAACTGGCGGCGATGACCACCAAACGCGGGGACCGCTATCGAGTGTCGCTGTTGAGTAACCTTCCTGGAAACCTGGTATTGCACTGGGGTATCGCCCGGCGTTCGCCCCAGGAATGGCTGCTGCCGCCGGAGTCCATGCGCGGGCCGGAAACCGTGCTGTCGCAGGAACGCACGGCTCAGACGCCGTTTGCCCAGCGCGAAGGTTTTAACGCCCTGAATCTGGAGTTTGCGCAGGCGGACGCGCCGCTCGGAATCCAGTTCGTATTGAAGCAATCGGACAATGGCGGGAAGTGGATAAATTATCGCGGCGGGAATTTTTATGTGCCCATCCACGCGCCGCTGTCCAAACCGGCCTCTCCGGGCATCGCGCAATTTCACGAGCTGGCCGATGAAATCATCTGCTCGGAGAGGGACCACAATTCATGGACGCTGATGCACCGGTTCAACCTCTGCCACGATTTGCTGGATCGCGTTGCAAATGACGTGGAGGGGCTGGCGCTGCTGTATGTATGGCTGCGGTTTTCGGCCATCCGCCAGCTGACCTGGCAGCGCAATTTCAACACCAAGCCCCGCGAGCTGGCCCACGCGCAGGACCGGCTGACGCACAAGTTCGCGGAGCTTTTCCAGCGGGAAGCCGCCGCCCGGCCGATCCTCCGCAGGCTGCTGGTCACCGTGGGCCGCGGAGGGGAAGGCCAGGAAATCCGGGATGAAATTCTCAACATCATGCACCGCCATCACGTCAAGGAGGTCAGCGGACATTTCCTGGAGGAATGGCACCAGAAGCTGCACAACAACACCACGCCGGATGACGTCGTCATTTGCGAGGGGTACCTGGAGTTTCTCCGGAGCAACGGCAATGTGGATCTCTTTTACCAGACGCTGGAAGCCGGCGGGGTCACCCGGCAGCGATTGGAACATTTTGAACGGCCCATCCGCTCCAGCCCGCAATTCGCGCCTCATCTTAAAGACGGCTTGATCGGGGATTTTGAGCATTTCCTGAAGATTCTCAAGGCCAGCCACTCCGCCACGGATTTTGAAACCGCCATCAACGCCACGCGCAATCAGTTGGGCGATAATCTCCGCGGCGTGCTGGATCATCTATGGTGGCACCGCAATGATCCGGGCGAGCCGCTGGTCCCGTTCGTCAGCGGGATCACCGAAGTCCGCCGGAGCCTGCCGGCGCATTTTCAAGCCGGCCAGAACGTGCGCGAATTGCTCTATCTCGACCTGGCCTTGGAGCAATTGCTGCGCGGCGTGGTGGAGCGTAATATTCACCTCCAGCTTGACGGCGATCAGCTCACCGAACTCATCCTCCAGGTTCTGGAAAATGTGACGTTTTCCAATCCGGACGCGGAATTGTCCGCCTGCTGCCGCCACTGGGCGAGGTTGCAAAGCCCGCCGCGATTCAGCGTGGATTGGGCGCTGCGCGCCAAGTCGGTCACAGAACGCGCCAGCCGCGCCCTCGCCTCCTGGATTGACCGAATTTACCAGTTATTCCAGCCCAAAGCCGAGTATCTCGGACACGGCTTCCAAGCCGAAGCTTGGACGATCACGCTTTTCAGCGAGGAAGTGGTGCGCGGCGGAAGCCTGGGCTTCGTCCTCTCCCTGCTGCTGCACCATCTCGATCCGCTCCTGCGCCAGGCCGCGCAGCTCGGCGACTGGCAAATCGTCAGCCGCGGCCGAGGCGCCGGCAAGGTCGTGGTGGTGGATTCCTTGCGCTCGGTGCAGCGCACTCGCTTCGACGAGCCGACGGTGGTGCTGACCGACCAAGTAATGGGCGACGAGGAAATTCCCGAAGGCGTCACCGCCGTCATCGCGCCGGATGTCACCGACATTGTCTCGCACGTTGCCGTGCGCGCGCGCAATGCCCACATCCTCTTTGCCTCCTGCCACAACCCCGCCACGTTGCAACGCCTCAAGGCCATGAAGGGCCAGCTTTTGCAATTGGACGTCAAGTCGGACGGTGAAGTTATCGTGGCGGAGCACGCGGCCTCCGCTGCCGTCCCGCCGCCGCAGGCCAAACGACTGGCGAGCCCCCCGGTGCCGGGGAAATGGTCGGAGAAATACGCCGTGACTTCGGAAGAGTTCAACGACCGAACCGTGGGCGGAAAATCGTGCAACCTCGCCCGCCTGCGCCGGCAGTTGCCCGAATGGATTCACGTGCCGGTTTCGGTGGCGCTGCCCTTCGGCGCCTTTGAGCGAGTGCTGAAACTGGGCATCAACCAGGAACTGGCCGGACGTTATCAAGCATTGACCCGGCAGGGTGATAAAGCTGCCGACGAAAAAACGCTCGCCGCACTGCGCGAATGCGTGCTGGCTCTGCCTGCGCCCGAAGAACTGCGGACCGAGTTGCACGAGGCCATGAATGCCGCCGGCCTGGCCTGGCCGGATAAATGGGACAAAGCCTGGAACCGCATCAAGCAGGTCTGGGCCTCAAAGTGGAATGACCGTGCTTTTTTGAGCCGGCAGCGGATGGGTATTCCGCACGAAAACCTGTGCATGGCAGTCCTCGTTCAGCAAGTCGTGCCGGCGGATTATGCCTTTGTGATTCATACGGTGAATCCGACCAATGGCAACCGTGATGAATTATACGCCGAGATTGTCCTGGGGCTGGGCGAGACGCTGGTGGGCAATCATCCCGGCCGCGCCCTGCGTCTGGCGTGCAACAAGACCACCGGCCACCAAAGAATCCTCGCTTATCCGAGCAAGAGCTTCGGGCTGTATGGCGGCGGCTTGATATTCCGCTCCGATTCAAACGGAGAAGACCTGGCCGGCTATGCCGGCGCCGGACTTTACGACAGCGTGCTGCTGGACCCGCCAACTGAAAAGCTGCTGGATTATTCGCAGGAGCGCCTGATTTGGGATGAAGGGTTCCGGCGGGATTTGTTCGCCGGCATCCTGCGCCTCGGCCTCGAAGTTGAGCGCGTGTCCGGTTCGCCGCAGGACATTGAAGGCGCGATTTCCCAGGGCAAGAGCTATGTGGTCCAAACCCGCCCGCAAGTCGGCGCGGAAACGCCAAGATGATTCGCATTGGCAACCAGACCGCCGGTTATGCCGCCACGCCGCGCGAACCGTTTGATTACGCAGTCGCCAGCGGCTTCGACGCCTTCGAGTGGTTTCCCGACAAGAAATCCGACGGCGGCTGGGACGAAAAGGATCTGGACGGCGCGCAGCGGCGAAACCTCCGGGAAACCGCCGTCGCTCGCGGCCTGCGGGTGTCAGTCCATGGGCGGTGGCAGGCCAACCCATTGCAGCTGGAATCGCATGTCCTATTTGAACAGGACCTGGAGCTGGCGCGCGATTTGGGAGCGGCCTTGTTCAATATTCATCTGTACCACGAACAGGGGATCTCCGCTTACGTGGAGGCTATCCGGCCATTGATTCGCCGCGCGGACGAGGCAGCTCTCCAGCTCTCGATTGAGAACACGCCCCATCACTCGCCGGAGGATTTCAACGAATTGTTCGCGCAATTGCGCCGGCTGGATTCGCCTGCCCTCGAAAACGTCGGGATGTGCTTCGACTTGGGCCATGCCAATCTCTGTGCCGCCACGCGGAACGACTACCTCCAATTTCTGGATCGGCTCGCCCCGCATGTGCCAATCATCCATTTGCACCTGCATGAAAACTACGGCGACGCCGACACGCATCTCCCGCTGTTCACTGGGCCGGCCGGGCGCGATGACTCCGGCATTCGCGGCATGCTGGAGCGGTTGCGCCGCCGCCATTTCTCTGGCTCGATCATCCTCGAGCAATGGCCCCATCCGCCCACGCTGCTAAACCAGGCCCGCGACAAACTGCTGGCCCTGATCGCCGCGTTCCCCCCCGCTTCCGGCAGCTCAGGCGACCCGCCGGACGGAACGGGGGCAACGTTGCCCGCCGATAAAGACAGCCCTTCCGAAGCGCCGCCTCCAGGCATTCCTGCCGGCGAGCTTGCCGGACTTTCCAGTCACGCAGCTCGCAAACGGGCGACTGGAACGTCGCCCGAACCGGCAGGCTGGAAAGCCTGCCCCACACCACCCAGTCCGCTGGACGATTTCGCCCGGAAGCTCGTGGAGGGCAATCAACGTTGCCGAAGCTGGCGGGAGAAACTGGATTTCATCCGGGAACTGCTCGCAAATGAAACCGGCCTCACGGCGGAACAACTAGTGGACCTGGCAGTGTATCTGCGGTTCCTCGGCACGGGCGAAATTCCCTGTGTCGAAGACGGACGGCACTTTCGTCCCGCGCACCACGCCCGCATCTCCCAGCAAATTCAGGAGCGGTTGGCGAACGTCTCCACGCCGGAAACCGCCTTCATCATCCGGAAGATTTATCCGTGGCTGCCTTCCACCGCGCGGGAATTCCAGCGGGCCGAACCGCTCACGCGCATCCGCGACATCGCGCACCGGAACGACATTCCCTCCGCGCTGAAGCAGGAGATCAAACACTCGCTTCAGAATAAACTGCATCGTTGTGCCGGACCGGAAGATCTGGCCACCTCGACCGCGCTGCTCGAACGCATCACCGCCCCCGGCGCCGGCTACGCGCCGGAGTTCGTCGGTCAATTCCGGATTTTCCACGAGGAGTTGAAGGAGTTTTTCAATGCCCGGTCGCTGGATGACCGCTTGCAGGCCTTGCTTCCTGCCGTCAATGGCGTGAACGCCCGGCTGATCCATCAGTTAATGGTGGAAAAAGCGCGGACCGCGCCGGCCGCGCAAATCGCCGCATTCAGTTCCCTCACGGAATTGCGCCGCGGTCTGCTGGCCGAAGCCGGGCAGATGCCGGGCCTGGAAAAACAGGAATTTCTGCTGGCCGACATCGGGCTGGAGGATTTTGCCTTCGCGTTGCTCAGCGGCATAGTTAATGCCCTTGGCGACGGGGCGCAGCACCCAGTTAGCGCGGACGTCCCGCCTGCGGGTTCGCCAGGCGCCTCGCCCGGCGATGGAACTGGCGGCGCGGCCTGGAAAGCCAATCTGGAAATCCTGCTGCTAACCATTGCCAACTTGGAATTGAGCCAGGTCGAACTGGAAGAGTGCCGCGTGCTGGACGCCGAGTTGCGCGCCTGGCAGCCCCTCGATCCCGCCAGCCGGGACCAATTGCTCCGCCTGAAAGCCACGGTCAGCCGCGCCCGGCGACTCGCGGAAAGCTACAGCGAGAAGATCATGGCATGGTTCCCGCCGCAGGCGCTGGCTTTGGGCCGGGCACTGGCGGTGCCGGCAACCGCAGTCAAGGTTTTCGGGGAGGCCGAGATTCGCGGCCACCTGATTTTTCAACTTTCCAAACTGGCTTCCAGCCTGCTGCGGCGCATCCGCGAGGCGCTCGACCAGCCCGCGTGGGACGTGGTGGTAAGCGGCCAAACCACAGGACGCGTCATATCGGCGGATCAACTGGGCGGAAAATATTCAGAGCCGGTGCTGCTCCTGCTGAAACAGGCGGAAGGGGACGAGGAGATTCCCGCCGGTATCGCCGGTTTGGTGCTGGCGCAGGACCTGCCGCACTTGTCGCATTTGGGTGTGCGAGCGCGGCAGGCGGGGGTGGTCTTGGTCGTGTGCGAAGAAACCGCCTTGCTCGAAGAATTGAAACGGTTCGAGGGTAAAATCATTTCCCTGTCCGCCACGGCGGAAAAAGTGGAATGGCATTTGGCGGCGGCAACCGGCACTGCCTCCAAGCGCCCCCTTCAGGCGAAGGTTCCCCAAGTTCGGCTCCAGCCCGAAACTGCGTGCCTTGCGCTGGAGCGGGCTTTGGCGGATCGCGGCGGCAACAAAGCTGACGGCGTCAGGCGGCTGGCGGAGCTTGCGAATCACCCCCAAGCCGATTTCAAAACTCCGCCCGCGCTGGTGGCTTCCTTCGGCGTGCTGGAGGCGGCTTTGCATGCGACCCCGGCAATCGAAACGGAATACCGGCGGATTATGAATTCCCTGATCGCTTCCTCTGAAGGCCTGTCCGCCGCCGCCAAGCGTCTGCGCGAATTGATCCAACAGCTCCCGGTGCCGGAGCAATTCGTCGCCGGCGTGGCCGCGAAATTCAGCCGGCACACACGGCTCATGGTTCGTTCCAGCGCCAACGACGAGGACCTGGCAAATTGGGCGGGGGCCGGACTTTATGAATCGGTGGCCAATGTGGCGACGGCCGAAGTGGCTCCCGCCGTGCGCGAGGTCTGGGCTTCCCTCTGGACCCGGCGCGCGGTGTTGAGCCGACAACAGGCCGGCGTGCCCCAGACGCAGGCACACATGGCCGTGCTCATCCAGCAGATGCTCGTCCCGGATTTTTCCTTCATCCTGCATACGGTCAATCCCATCAACCGCCAGCGCCGCGAAGCGTACGCAGAATTCGTGGTTGGCTTGGGCGAAACCCTGGCCTCCGCCGCCACGCGCGGAAATCCTTACCGGCTCGTCTGCGACCGGCATTCCGGCTCGGTCACCACGCTGGCCTTTGCCAGTTTCAGCGACGCGCTCTGGCCCGATCCGGACGGCGGCTTGCGGCGCAAAAAAGTGGACTACTCACAAGTGGCGCTTTCGCTGGAGCGGGATGCGCGGGAAATGCTTGGACGCCGGCTCGCCGCCATCGCGCAGTTTGTCGAGACGGCGTTCCAGGAACCGCAGGACATCGAAGGCGTCGTGAAAGGGGACGAGATTTTTCTCGTGCAATCGCGCCCGCAGCAGGGATTGGAGACTATAATATGAATAACCTCATACCGCCGGTTCGCCCGCGCACCCTGGGTCTGTTTGAAAAACGCATTGACGGCGACGATTCCCTGCTGGAACTGGCCCGCCTGCGCTTCCATCAGGCCGGCATGGGCACGGAAATTTACGCGGCAAATCCGGACATGCTGGAATGGATGATGGGCTTTCGTCCGGACGGCAATGCGCCGGTCGTCGCGCATCTCTCCCGGGACCTGAACCTGGCGGAAACCTGGTGCCAGCCGCAGATTGAGGATTTTGCCCGCCGCTTTGCCGGACGGATTCATGGTCTGGTCATTCACGATCACCCGAAGCTGGCGGAAAATCCCCGGGATTACCTTCGCGCGGCGCAGGAATTGAATACCCGGTTGCAGCGCATCCAGAACTGTCCCTGGCTGTTTGTCGAATACGCCGCCGGGGTGGAATTGGAGGCGTTCCAGCGTTTCGCTGAAGCGATTCGCGCTTTGGACCGCATCAGCGTGTGTGTGGACATTGGTCACGCGGGTATTCATGAGACCCACAAGGCTTACGCCCAAATCCATCCCGGGGTGGACGTGTGTGCCCTCAAATCGCAGCCGTCGCTGATTCCCCAAGCCCTGCCGGACATCGAATGCGCCATGGCGAGCGCACTGCCGGCGGTGCTTGGTTTGGTGGAGAAGCTCGGAGCCATCGGCAAGGCCGCGCATTTCCACTTGCACGACGGCCATCCGCTTTCCACGTTCAGCCCATTCGGGGTATCCGACCATTTAAGTTTTCTGACGGGAATCCCCCTGAACTTTGAGCACCGCGGCCAGCGGCGGGCCAGATTGCTGTATGGACCAGAAGGGCTTTCCGCGATTATCACCCAGGCCATCCGCGCCTTCGGTGGCGAACGCGTTTCGTGTACGCTCGAAATCCATCCCCCGGGAGACCGGCTGCCCCTGGGCGGCGACGCGGAGCATCTTTTCCACCATTGGCGGGACAAGACCAACGCGGAAAAAATGAACTCCTGGCTTTCGGCGTTGGTGGAAAACCACCGTCTCTTGAGCGGGGCAATCAATGCCGCGCTGAGCGCAGGGGGGCGGGGAAATCATCTTGCGTGATTTTCGGCCGCTCTTAGAGAGCTTGATTATGGTTGGAACAATACTGTCTCAAAAGGTTACAGTTTTGTACACATTCGCCGATAGTTATGGCGACAAGAACATATGAATGAACACTTTGAGCCGGGATTTTGCGGTGCAGCCGAAATCGCAGATGGCACGCGATTGCTCCCTGAATGCCAGGCGGCACCAACACTCCAGGATGAAGGAAGATTGAGAGTATGCGCTTGGTGCCGACGGTTTTCTTTGCGCGGGAATAACTGGGTGGATGCCGATTCGGTGGCACAGGTGGTGGAATTGATTTCGCAAGAAATAGTTGATGAAGCCACCCACGGTATCTGTCCCGATTGTTTTAATCATTTTCTTTCGGGAAGGCGAAAGACGAGCACCTACTTTCCCGCGGCCGAAGTCAGCCGATTTGCGTCGGCGTCTGCTTGAATCGCCGAAATCGCGCCATTCTCTTTGGCGCGGTTTTCTTCAAGCACCCAGCAGGTGCTCGATCACGTATTGGTCCAGGGCCTGATAATCGCGGTCGGCGATCAACCGGCGGGCTTTAACTTCGTCGTAAGTCCTGACTTTCTGCACCAGCTTAAGGAATGTGCGGCGGCTATTGTCCAAGTGGGCCAGCCAATGCTCCACTTTGGTGGTGCGGAAGGGGTGGACATCAAAGCAAACGTATTCGCCCCGGCTGCCATACTTGTTCTGTTCCAACACGCGCACTTGATCAAAGGCGCCGCGCAGATTACTGCTGCCAAAGGGCTTGTCCTGGTCAAATTTCAAACCGTTCTGGTCATTCAAGTGCAGCGACCACAGCTTGCCAAAGGACATGGCGAACGCAATTTCATCCGATGCATCCAGGCCGGCCAGCGTGCAGTGGGCGCTCTCAATCAGCGCCCCCACGCGCTTGGGATCGCGCGTGAGTTGCGCCACCGCCAGCGCGTGGCCGATGGTGGGCACATACGCATGATCCATTGGCTCATTCGGTTTGGGCTCGATGGCGATGCGGATGCGCTGGTCATGCGCCAGCATTTTGTCCAAGGCCTGCGCGAGGTAGTCCACGCTGCGCGTGGCATTTTTGGATTCGCGCACATAGCTGCCTTCGCGCGCCAGCCAGAGCACGACGAGGTCGGTGCCGAGCAGCCGGGCCAGATCAATGGTGCGCAATGAGCGGGCAATCGCGTACTGGCGGTGTTTGGGATCGTTGCTGGTGTAGGCGCCGTCGATGGTCTTGGGACTGAACCAAAGCCGGGGAGCGACCATTTCCGCCGCGATGCCCGCGCCGGCCAGCTTCTGCTTCAACTCGCGGGCTTCCTTGACGATTTGCGCCTCCGACTTGGTATCAATGTCCGGGACTATATCGTCGTCATGGAACATCATGGCGTCGAAGCCGATTTTTTTCAGTTGGGCGAGCTTCCAATCAAACGATTGCGCCGGGCGGGTGGGGGGGCCGTAAGGATCGGCGCCTTCACTTAAATTCCAAGGGCCGAAACAAAAACGATATTTTGTGCTCATGGTGTCCCCGATGTTAAATCCGCGGCTTGAAGGATGTAAATGGAAAACGCGGGGTGTTTCGGCGCTCGGGTGTGAGCGAATTCTTCGATCGGCGGTTTCTGCCTGTTTTTCCGCGAATTGGTATCTAGACGTCGAGGCGCTTTGGTTGCTTGACCCGGTTCGGTCGTCCCTCCAAGACGAATTCACTTTTGCCGCGTTACCAGACACTGGCGTGTCTGGCTAATATCCGGAGCCCTTCCAGGGCCAAGCAATGCCCGCGAAGAATTTTGTCTCACACCCTCGGCGCGGCTGGACCCGGAGCGCGGAATTCCATGGGATCGCGGGCACCAGGCCGCGCCGCTGGCGCCGGGGATTTTATCTGGGCCACGATTCTACAACGATGTCGCACCTAACCTAACTTCCCCGGATTTTGACAAAAAGCCAACAAAACCGCAATTGTGTAGCAAGTAATAATGCATTATGGTGTAAAATATAGCTTGCAACGTATGCTCCAATCATGTTATT
>Ga0302320_10005962_pt1 | contig 27184 bp, 20 predicted proteins | sample Bog_T0_3_FD_202130 | JGI IMG/M metagenome (GOLD analysis project Ga0302320, IMG submission 202130) | Peat permafrost microbial communities from Stordalen Mire near Abisko, Sweden - Bog_T0_3 | ecosystem: Environmental > Terrestrial > Soil > Wetlands > Peat | place: Sweden: Abisko, Stordalen Mire...
ATTTTTAAATATAAGTAGTAATTACGTATAATTGAAGAAACATATTCCCTTGTTTCCCTAATGGGCAATAAGTCTAAGAACAATAACATATTTCCATCAATAGGGTATCTTTTCAACCACTGCTTCACTCTTTCAGGTCCGGCATTATAGGCAGCTAAGGCTAATTCTACCTCTCCTTTATGAGATCTTATTAAAAAATTTAAATATTTAACACCTATCTGAATATTGACTTTAGGATCGACAAGTTGCTTCTTATTCACCCGCCTCATGAGGCGCGCTGTTCTTAATTCAACTTGCATCAAACCAAGAGCTCCAGTTGGACTTCTTGCCCGCTCATTAAAAGCACTCTCTTGCCTCATAATAGACAAAATAAGATAAGGATCTTGAGACAAATTGAGTTCTTCGATAAGCTTTAGTTGACGAATAGGATACATGAGCTTCAATGTTTCCTTAGAAATCATTTTTGAATTCAATCTAAAAATATTGGCTATTATTTGAAAGCTACTCAACTCAATCCCTGCTCTTTTTAGTAAAACTGCCCAGTAAAGTTGAAAAGAACTCTCAGATTTTAGGACCTTACTCAAATTTGCTTCTAATAAACTGATAGCAGGTTTTTTCTCACCATTTTCCAAAAGCAGCTCAACTGCTCGAGTAACATCAGAAAGATCATGATCCACACTCGCTCTAAATTGAATTTCTGGATCCCCTGACTCACTCGATTCATTCAAAAAAGTGGGACTTCTTAAAATCAGAGCATGTAAGCTTAGCGGATATTCCTTTAAAACCCACTCAACGAGAGTTTTCCTTAATTCAAGATTATTCAGTTGCTCAGCACAGTAGGTCCGCCAATATCCCGCCCTCATTCGATATTCAGAACTCTGATCAGAATCACCAATTTTTGATAAAGTCTCCTCAGCCCTATCGCACCTCTGCTCCCAGATCTGCATTAATCCCAAACGATAGGCTGCCTGCGCTGAATTCACTGAGTCTCCGCATTCAATAGCCTTAGAATAGAGCTGCATAGCCATCTCTTTATACTCAGGATTCGGAAATTCGCCCTCCACCCGCAGCCCTAAAGCTGTGTAAATCGGTGCCACCATGCACTGTTTCACATGAAGAGCCTGATCTAAACTGGATCTAATTTGACGTAGCTTCGAAACGCCCTTTAAAGACTGAATCAAGTCTGCCTCAGAATATTCAGACAAGGACCCCAATTTTCCTAACTTAAAATACCTTGTGGCATCTCGGATATCTCTTCGTTTTTTCAAACGGTTCTCCGACAGAGCTTTCCGGCTTTTTCTATCTATTGAGCTAAATAAAAGCGAACAAAAAGGATTTGACCCTAAATCTGAACTTAACACACCTGAACAACTGGATTGACAGTTGTCCATCCATTTCACACCCTTCCATTCAGTGTATTGCCTCTTACTACGATCAACCAATTCCCAATCATCCTCACTAACCCCATTGATTGCTGTATTATTTAGCACCTGAGAAAGTGTAGGGTATTTACTATCTTGTTGGACAACATCATGCGCACCTTGATTTGGATCAGAGGCCTCAATCAGCGTTATCGACACAAGCGATATATAAAATGTTTTACTAATAAACTTCACGCTACAGTTTCACTTTCGTCAAGCTTAGAAAATCGTGCTGTTTTAGGAATAGTTCCAACAACAATAGTGATATCGTCAGTAAGATTCTTTGAGGACTCACCTAAAAATAACCTAATTTTTTCAATCCCTTCTCTTGCAACAACCTCCGCTTTTCCTTCATACTGATCATAAAGATCAGACAAAAACGGAAAAATTTTATCAGAACTAAGAGAATCCCCTTGAAAATTAATATTTTTTAGAAGCCCAGGACTATACCAAAAAATCATGTCACCTGGATAAAGCTGATAGCTATCCGATTCAGCACGGTAATTACGAGTTGCCCCAAGTGCTGCACTTTTTTTCAAAGGCAGTGGACGAAATCGATTCACTTTTCCATCATCATCAAGTCCTTTGCCTTGTTCGTCTCGAAGCAGATACGGAATCAGATGACCTGCGTTGATCATCTCCAACCTTCCTGTTTTAAGTTCAAACACAGCTGAAAAACAGCTTAATTTCTGTGTACCCTGGGTAATTCCATAAATAACTGAATTTAGCTGAGTTATCATAGATTTTAAACTCAGGCTCTCCAATTCCATAGTCCGAAGAGCAGAACAGAAACTTGAAAACGCACCCCTGACTGAACCCATGATAATCGATGCTGAAATTCCGCCTCCATCAACTTTTCCTATAAAAACCACCACAAAACCCCGCACAACTTCATAAAACCACAAATCTCCGCCACAGATTGGAGCAAACAATGATTGCCCAGAGAAACAAAATTCCTTTAAAACTAATGGAGAAGAAGGCAATAAATAATCCCTCACCATACGAGTTGATTCATTATTAAGTTTTATCTCAACTTTGTTCGCTGCCTCCTCCATTAGTTCATCAATTCTACCAGCCAATAAATTAAACGATGTCGTTAGAACTCCTATCTCATCATTCTGAATTCCACGCGACTTAAGACGAAAACTAAATTCTCCAGCCTTCACTTTTTCAATAATTTCATTGATTGCACGAAGGCCTTCAGTAATTCTTCTCATCATGACAAGAATTACCCCTAGAGTTATCGCTAATATACTAAACCCAAGAGTAATAGCTCTCAAAAACCAACTCTGAGCTGCTTTAAAAGCAATTTTTTCAGGAATCAATCCGATCATGGTAAGCTCTCTAAAAGACAATCTCTGAAATGAGACCAAATAATCAAACCTTCCACTACTCCATCTTTTAATTCCAAATAAATTTTTTTCATCTAGTATTGGTTTTAAGATCTCAACAATCCGAGACCGATGTATTTCTGTCTCAGCATTTTTACTCTGAAAAAGAGGATCACCTAAAGCATCTACTAGATAGATCGAGCCTTCAAAAGAATTTTCTAACAAATTTAAATCTGGGGTAACTAAACAATAATAAGCAGTCCCTCCTCCTCCTTCTTCTGCTGTACCATTAAATACTCCTAATGCAATCTCTCCAGAGGCTGATTTATTCACTAGAATCTGATCATTAATAAAACGTTGACTATCCCATCCTAATTGATCAAGACCATGAACTAATGAATTGTCTTCATCTCCAATAGATGAAAAAGATCTCATGGTTCCATTTTTTAAGACAGAAAGTATTAAGAGTTTTTTCAGTTGAAGTGTTCGTTTGTTTTCTTCAAAAAGTTTTTTAATTGATTTATTGTCTCCTGCTTGAACAAAAGAATGCATTACACGAGTCATCAAAATAACTTTATTTAACTGATCCTCAACTGATCGCGATGCTGCTTTCACTACATATGAATTATTATCTATAAGGTAGGACTCTTTATTATCTATAAATGAAGCAACTCCCACTACGAGTACTGACATTAAACACAAAGTATATGTTCCACATACGAGAGAAATTATTTTTACTCTGAGTGACACACCTCTTCTCACGCTGGACAATCCAACCCCCAAAAATTACACATAAATTTATTATTATTAAATAAATACTTCACAGTATCTTATCGTTAAATAGAAATATATTCTTAATAGGTACAATACTTAACTATTTAAGGACGACCTACCGATACGAAAAAAGGATGAAAAAGCCTAAAAGAACCATTCGCACCATCAATAGCTTTATCATTACAGATTGGTTATGGATTGGACTGCTTTTTTTAACAGGAATAACAGGACTGCGAAAATCGTTTTCAGTTTCCTCTCTAAAACAAGAGGAGAACCAAATTCACCATTTAAAAACAGAGTTAAAATCAGGAAATCTAACAGGATCTCAGAGAAATACGCCTTCTATGCCTTTGCAGATATTGGGACCTGCCCACAAAGCCGTATTCATCTCCAATTCATCAGACCGCCAACAAGTATCGTTGCGGTGGCAATTTTTACCAAAGGACCTAAGACCTCAGCTTGAAATCAAGCGATTCGATAGCCCTGAGTTTCCCATTTACCCCATTCTCAACGCATCTGGGGCCATTCTCAACCTACCCGATGGTCATTACATATGGAAAGTAAGGAGCATCAATAAAGACAATCAACTCTCAGATTGGTCCTCTCCTAGAGAATTCACTATTCAGGAAAATGTCCGCGACGCTATACCTGTGCTAGTTTCTGTAGAAGTAAATAGCGAAAAGCAAAATAAGGAACAGCACTTCTTTCAAGAGTCTGAAATAACCAAAATGAAGGAAATTTCAAAAGAGAAAGTCAGGCGTTTAGCTCATGTACAGCTTGAATCTAAGAGATTGAAGCTAATAGCCAAAAAACGAAAATGGATGAAATACTCTTACCTGAAAGAAAAACTTCATCATCAAAACTTAATCAGAAACAAGTACCATCCAATCACTACTGCAGCAAAAGAAACCCTATGTCAAATCATGACAGAAATACAACCTACCCCATCAGAGCATATGCATAAGTTTTGCCATAAAACTGAAAAGTAGTTTAACCTTTTACTTATCGGAACTACGATCGTATTTTCGGGACAACAGCTATCACTTTTTTAAAAGTACCCATTTGATAAGTCTTTGATTTTTGTTCTATGAATTTGTCTAGATCCAGTCCCTTCTCCACGTTGGCACCTGCAATATCATTATCAAAAAGATATGTCACAATATCATGAGCAACAATAAATACTGTTGCCAATGGTCCTATTCTTAAATGGGTCAATCCTCTGGGAAATCCACTACCATCGGGACGCTCATGATGCTGAGCAATAATGGAATCTACATCAGGTGGCACTTCCGTAAAAGTTCTCGCAATTTCAGCTCCAGTCGAAGGATGATCCCTAAACTCCTTAATTTCCTCCTTAGTAAAACGCTTACTTTTTTGCGCCAGCTCGGATAATGTTTGAATTCTTGCAAGCTCCTGATTCTTCAAAACGATATCGTGAAGAAAAGAAGCTAACGTAATTTTTTGATAAGTAGTATCTGATTTCCATTCCATCTGACTTGATAGCGCACAGCCGACATACGCCAATAACATACTATGAGAGGAGATATATTTTTCCTTTTCTGTTCTTAGCTGTAGAAGTAACTCGGATAATCTAGGAGCCCGTCTCACTTCTGCAATGGTCTCTAACATACTCTGTCGAGTGATTTCTTGTACCATTTTATTGAATCCCAATTTTCCACTCATTTCCTGAACCACCTCAAGTTCAGCTCCCAACTCCCTCTCTAGTTTTTTAGCAACTACGATTTTTCTAATGTTCTCCTTGGATTCTTTTGCCTGAATTTCCTCTTCTTTTACTTTGGCTCGTTTGGCTGCTAACTGGTCAGCTTTAACCTTTCGATCCAATATTTCCTTGGCCTTAGCCTGGATCATTGCAACTCGTTTTTCCTCTAGCGATTTTGCATGAGCTTCTGCGATGGTATCTTGTTGCTTTTTTTCCTCCACTTTTTTAGGATCAATAGGAGCTTTTAACGCCTTTGCTCTCTCTTTAAGATACTCAAGACGTTTTTTCTTTGCCTCCAAAATTTGCTCAGCAGTTAGCTGCACTGTTGCAGTTTGAGCATTTTTTCCAGCTTCTGCTTCTTTAAATTTTTTAAAATAATTTTCTTGAATCTGTTTAGAAAACTCTTTGCAATGCATTTTTTTAATATAAAGCATTTCAAATTTTTTCTTCCGGCAGAAATAGTCGTAATCTGCCATTTCAAACGAAAACCCCTCAGGCATAATTCTTACAAATTTAGTATCAGATAGTCGTACGTAAACATGTCCCTTTAATGGATTTGCTGTTAATAGCGTCTGCGGATTAATCCTGCAGAATTCGGTAGCTGAAGGAACTACGGAAGTTTGAAATTCTCTAAATATTTTCCTAATTGTAGATTCAACTCCTTCAATGAGATTCGAACTCGAGAAAAAATGAATCCAATCCTTACGCCGAAGTATGATCGGATCGTCAGAAGCTTTGTCAGCAGCACAAAGAAAATGAAGATCGATATTTTTATTTATTGACAAAGTAATGAGGGGTTTTGCAGATTTATCATAGTTACAAACTAATATATCAAAGGCTTGTTCCTCATCACTCAGAATAGCTGTTGCTTCTTCCACTGAAGAGACTAAATGCACACCAATAAAAAAGACTCCCTCAAGAAAAAAAGCGATTAAGTCTCGAAGTTCTCGTTCCTCAAAAACAACCAATGCTCTCATCTAATAGACACCAAACATTCTGATGCTGTGCATTATTTTCACACTATTCCCCAGTTGACCTCTAGAGAACTTCAAATGCTTCTGACTTGCAACTTGCACAGGTTCATTTTAAAAAGGTTGAGTGAAACATAAAATTACAACCCTTTTATCCCTTCTCTTTATCATCGGAGTGGCTTTTGTCGGAATTGAGTACTACAGCTACATTTTTGCAAGAACAGTGAAAGGACGCATTTCAGCAATTGACCGTTTAACTCAACCAAATGCCATTATTAATTCTGGAACTCCAATACCAGCCTCTCAGGTATTTTCCTTTGCAGTTGCAATAAAAAACGATCAAGGAGAAATCGTCACTGCCAGTAGCGAGGATCGTCAATGGGGAGTCGCTGAGAAAGGACAGTGTGCAGAGGCAAAATTTTTTCCCTATCCACCCTGGCATCTAGAAAAGTCAGGAACCTACTTTGGAGCAAGGCTTTTAAGACTCTTTGATTGTTCTGGTAAGGATTCTTCTACCATCCACTAAAGGTTCCCATTTTATTTCCGACAGTATAATGTATGATTGAATCTATGGAAGCTCAAAAAGAATCTGCTCAAGTAGATTCAGAAACTACTTACATTAAGGAAAATTCAAAAGCTGCTGAAAAATCGATTCACCTAATCAGAGAAGCTTCACTTCTTCAATTAAAAACTCTTACTGTAAGTTCAGACGTTTCTATAAAAACTGATCTCACTTCTGACGGATTTTACTGGATGTCATTGAATCTTGTTGCCGGACAAGACTTTCGCCTTCTTCTCAAGTATCAATACAAATCACAGCCTATTATGCAACTTGCTGGGAATGTAATAAAAAACGAACAATTTAAAAATTCACCAAATTCTTTTATGAACTCATTCTGTACGAGCGTTACCCAATTGATTGCAGCCTCTCTAGAAAGACGAGGTATTAGAGTTCAGATCATCCCTTCAGTAATTACACGAGAATTTGACCAGGTATTTCTTCCCAAAGAAACATACAGGCTTTTATTTACAGACACTTGGGCTTTAGGCAAGGACAGTCAAAATATTTTATGTCACTCATCGATGGAAATCATTAATCCTGAAGTTTTAAAAGAATTCAGAAACCTAGCAGACGACTTATCCTTTTTCTCAAAGGTAGTCACCTGGGCCGACGGCATTATCCAACAGTAACTTTAAAATCCAGATTCTCAGTTCAAAAATATGTTGTTGAACTGACACCTATCCTTCGATGTCAGTTAGCATGAGCTCAACGTAGAATTCTCCAAATTCTCCTGTACACTTAACAATGTCCAATTTAGTTGCTAACTTCTTTGAATAGAATACTTCTAAATCCTTTCCAACAAATACAGCTGGAATGCCTGCATTAAAAGTATATCCCAAAGTTCGAAGATCTGATTTTACTCGACCTAAAATGGAATTAACTAATTCAGCGGACCAATCTGAAATCTTAGGCTCAAGCTGAAGGTGCTTCTTTTTTACAATGGAGGACACGATTTTTACGTAGCTCTCTTCTTTAAAACAAAGCATCAAGCTACCTTTTCGGTTATTGCAAAAGAATCCCCCAACGCCAGCAATATCAGCCATGGGTCTATCTTTTTGTAAACAAACTGTAGGCTTGCCAAAATCAGCATCCATTTTTGCGTATATTTTTAGATTTTCCTTAATTGCTGGAAGAGTTACCTTAAAAAAGAACTCAGGATTCATTTCAGAAAGAGTTTTACTTTTATTTTCCTCTGAAGGAACTGGAACTACACCAGTATAACAGGGAAGTACATCAGCTAACCCTTTATCACGAATAGCTTTAATAACTAATTCATCACCAATCACCATAATTCTGCCAGACTTGTCTTTTGAAAATACTCTTCCAATTTCTGCTAAGGTGTTCAGTGCTTCTGAATCAACGATCTTTACCTTGGAAAGATCAAGCATGACTAGACTAAATGTACTTTTATTCGCTAGAATTTCATTTTTACAGGCTTCAGCATCTGCAACTATTAGGTGATCAGTGGTGACTTGAAAAATTTGAGCCTTATGTGAAGTAACCAATCGGAAAGACATAAACTACGCTTTCTGATGGGTTCTTTTCCAAATAGAACTGAGTTTTTCAGACAGCAAGCTTTCGTCAAATGGTTTAACTATAAAGTCAGTTACTCCTAGGACGATTGCTTTAATTACATTCTCAGTCTCACTTTCAGAAGTAATCATCAGAAATGGAATAGATTTATATTTAGCATGAGCCTTCAAAGTCAGTAACAGGTCAATCCCATTCATCTCTGGCATATTCCAGTCGCAGATCAGCAGATGAACATCAACACCTACTTTGCTCAGCGAATCTAGCTTTTCAAGTGCTTCCTTGCCATGCTCTGCCTCTAAAACATTCCTAAAGCCTAATGCGGTCAGCTGTTGCTTAACCAACGACCGCACAGCACTTGAATCATCTATGACCAAAATATGTGAATCTGGTGAAAACATAGTTCTAGCATAAGTAGTTTCCTACCTAACCTCCACAAAAATGAATGCCTATTAGATATAATTAAACCAGGTAACTTCATAGCTGTCAAATTTCAGCTGAGAATATTTCTTCTATTGTCTTTTTTCTAAAGATTACGGTCAATTCTAGCCCACCTTCAGGCAAACTTCTGATTTTTGCATCACCTCCATGCATTCTTGCTTCAGCTCTGACTGCATCAAGGCCTACCCCCCTACCAGAATATTCGGTCACATGTTCAGCAGTTGAAAAATTTGCCTGGAATATCAATTCAGAAACATCATTGTCTGTAGGAATGGGTAGACCTTTTTTTTCAGCAATTTGCTTTATCTTCTCAGCATTTAATCCTCTTCCGTCATCTTTCAATTTGAGATGATAGTTACCTTCTTTAAGCTCTAGCTGAACAGTCAAAGTTCCGTGCTTTTGCTTTCCCGCTGTCACTCTTTCCTGTGCATACTCTATTCCATGATCAGCAGCATTGCGAACTGCATGCACCAGCATAGACAGAACTTTTTTGTATGGTTCAGCAAATATTGGAACCGAATCTTTCCATTGAATTGGATTGACCTTTTTTCCGAGTTTTTCCGCTGCAGTCAGCCAAACTTCATTCAACCAGGACAAACTATCCTTAATCGGCGATTCTAGTAGGTTCTCCATAAGAACCATTAACTCGGGAGGAGAATTGAGAGACAATGCTTTACGAACAAGGTTCTTAACCCGCTCCAAGCTAATTAGAATCTCATCCTCCTTGGCAGACCTAATATTAAGAATATCGTCATATTGGTCCAAAAAAGCTTCTAAAGCCAATCTAAGCTCTTTGACAAATTTTTGAAACTCGTCCGAATCAAAGTCATCTTTCCATTTATCTTCCCAAGCATGACAAAGATCAACGAGCTCCTGAACACCAAAAAAGGAAAACTCTCCTTTCCAGGTGTGTACCACTCGCCTTGCATCCGTCTGATCGAGGGTTCTAGAATCGATCCTACCGACTGAGCGAATTACTTCCAAAAAAAGGCTCTTGGACTGAAGAACTTTGACCATGGTTCTGTTTACTTGAGCGTTTTTTTCTGCCTTTTTTTGCAACTCAGTCAGCTGGGTCACATCCGTAATAGCTGCTAGAATACTTTTGACTTTTCCATCTTCAATAATGGGAACAAGCTCAATATTCAGAATTTTTCCATCAACCTCAGACTCTAACTTTGAGAAATTCTTAAGTAAGTCCCAACTGGTACCTAAAAATACCACAGTAGAAAACTCTGAAAACGATACTCGATTGAGCTTCAGAACATCACACACGTCTCTACCTGCAAGGTCACTTCCTAACAGGTCTGCTGTTCGTTTTGAAAAATCTTTATCAATTTTTAGGTTAGAACCGAATGTTAAAAACCCTTGCAGGGCGCTATCTAAAATAGCTTGAATTCGATTCATCTGAAACTCGAGTTGACGATTATTTTCTTCTAGCAAAACAGATACAGAGATGTCTCTTCCAACAACCGAAAACATTCGTCGTTGCGCTAAAGTTCCTTCTGAATGCATCAGTGGTTTAATGGTCCAAAACACCGTTCGATTACTATCTTTGGCCTTATCTAACCCTAACTCGAATTCCACCTGATGCCCCATGTCTCCCAGTTTTACCTCTTGACTCAAGGAAATCAGGCGTCTGACATTAATAATGAATTTATCCCAGCTCTCCGGACTGAATAATTCAGACAAGCTCTTGTTAATGACCTCTTCAGTGGAAGACTGAAACAGGGAAGTTCCAACCGAATTTGATTTTAGGACTTTCCCAGACTCATCAATTACAAAGAAAAAATCCCTAAAATCTTCAACTATGGCCTCAACCGTCGTCTTGGCTTGTTCTAGAAGAGAAATAATCGGATAACTGACATCAATATTATTTTCCATAGACAGGTGATAATTAGAGTTTATTCCTAAAGTTTCTCTACTTACAAGCCGATTCAACAAATACTTAACTTATGTCTAACACAGTATTACTTTTTTTTAGTCCTGACACAAAGATTGAATTGGAACCATCGCTTCCAGTGCCTAGCATTCGCGTCAGCGGTACTATAAATGAGAATTCTGATCTAACTATCATGACATGGGTCGTTAACAAACTTCGAAACAAAGTCGAGAGACTCAATTTTGAACTATCTCATCTCACTCACATCACCACCTTTGGAATCGAGAATTGGGTAAAAAGTGCTAAACAACTCAGTCTTATTGCTCCCAGCTCATACCACCAAGTAAGAGAAAATTTCTTAGATCATTGGAATGCAAAAATGGATTTCTTCTCTTTTGGAGCACTCAGTAAGGGCATCCGACTTGAATCAGTTGAGGCTCCCTATTTTTGCTCATCGTGTCAAAAAGAAAGGATGTCGTTAATCCGTACGGATGACCTCAAGCAAAATGGAGACCACACAATTGCCCCTACCGTTTCGTGTGAGCAATGCAAGGTTCCAATGAGATTTTCTTGGATTGAATCGGAGTACTTTCGTTTTCTCAGGAAACACCCATCATGTTAGCTGACCAAAAGATTGATCGCCTAATTGAATTGGCAAAACCTTTTGTAGACACATCACTGGATCCATTATGCATTGTTGATAATAGCAATAAAATTGTCTATTTTAACCACGAACTTAGAGTACTCTTTGATCTCGACCCGAAAGATCTGAGAGCAAACCCGTGCTTTTGCGATATTCTGAAAATGGATATATGCAACAACTCCTGTCAACTGGAAGAAGTACTGAAGCAAGGAGTTACCATTTCTCATGAGTGCATCTCAGCTAAACTACGGAATAAAGAAACTCGGATTAAAATAAAGGTTTTTCCAATCAAAAACTTTGAGCTAAATAGCGAAAATCCAGGCGGAGATTCAAAAATTGGGGCGGTTATTCAGATCAGAGACCTGAGTCAGCAAATATTGACTGAATCAAAATATAGGATTTTGGTTCGATATGCTGCTGAATTGACATTTAAAACTGAAGAAATTAAAAAATTAAAAGAGACATTAATAAAGAAAGCCGGATAACTGACTGGAATTATACGATTATTTATATTTACTGATTTAATTTAAATTGATGATAGAATGTTATAGAGAATTGTTTTTTAAGTGGAGGATTAATGGATCACAAAAAACTTGATATTAGCTTCATCAATCCATTCATTGACGGAGCCATTGAAACACTTAAAATTCAGTGCTCTTTCGAGGCAAAAGCTGGAAAACCATTTCTTAAAGGAAAAGGTCCAGAAATTAAAACGGACATTGCAGCTGTCATCGGTTTAACCAGCGCAACTTTTAACGGAACTGTAGCCCTCTGTTTTTCTGAAAGCCTTTTCTTGATAATGATGGAAAAAATGCTTGGTGAAAAAAACACGTCTATTACAAAAGAGTTAGAGGATGGAGCAAGTGAGTTATTGAACATTATTTTTGGACAAGCTAAAAAGGTTTTAAATGAAAAAGGGTATAAGATTGAAAAGGCCATCCCTACTATCGTTCGAGGATCAAATTTAAGCGTCAAGCACCTTTCCTCGAATCCGACTCTCGTACTTCCTTTTGAGACTGAATTTGGGATTTTCCATATGGAGATAACTACTCAAGACTAGAGTAGATGTTTAAGGAGAACTGATCATGTTTCCAACTGATACTAAAATCTTGATTGTCGATGACATGCTCACAATGAGGAAGTTAGTAAAGAAATCCCTAAATGGATTAGGTTTTACCAATATTACTGAAGCAGTTGACGGTGAGGCAGCGTGGAATGAAGTCCAAAATGCCCTTAAGTTGGGGGCTCCCTATAGTCTTATCATTTCTGATTGGAACATGCCTAAAATGACCGGCATTGATTTCCTTAGAAAGGTCCGAGCAACAGACCAAACGAAACATCTTCCATTTGTTCTTTTGACTGCCGAGTTTGACCGCGACCAAGTCATTGAAGCAATCAAAGCTGGACTGAGCGCATACATTACCAAACCATTTTCAATGGCCATTTTATCTGAAAAACTTCAAAGTGTTTGGGCACATATGGCCTCTGCTGCTAAATAGTGAATACCAAATCCATTTCGCCTTCCTGTTAACCTCCATCAGCAATTCGACCCAGTCGTATCCGACCGCTAAACTGAACTAACAACCGAAAAAATCATTTCATTTTTTATCGTACTCTGCCGATACCATTATGGATCGGGTGGAAGAACCTCTATGTCAACAGAAGATGAGAAAATTCTTGAACAGTTAAAGAAAGACTTTGTCGATGAAGTAGCTTTTTACTTGGAACAGTGTGAAGAGTCTTATTTAAAACTTGAACAACCTGAGCTCCGCACTGAAGAAATTGGAAAAATTTTCAGATTAGCCCATTCTATCAAGGGCTCTGGGGCAGCATTAGGATTTGCGGATTTCTCCAATTTCGCGCATCTCGTTGAAGACTGTTTATCCATTCTCCGCGACCATGTTGACTTAATTCAGCCAGAAATAGTCTCCCTTCTCTTGAAAACTACGGATGCCCTGAAAGAAAAAATTGAGAACATAAGACAAGAAGATGATAGCCCTTGGCTTATTGATGATCTGCGGGAAGAGCTCATTCGTGCCATTCATCAACTCGAGTCCCATGCAAGTCACCCTGGCACTCCAGCTCCAGTTGCTGCTGCTCCAGCTCCAGTTGCTGCTGCTCCAGCTCCAGTTGCTGCTACTCCGGCTCCAGCTGCTGCTACTCCGGCTCCAGCTGCTGGTGCATTAACTGAGTTCGATATTGACTTTTCAGACCCCAGGTTTGCTCCCAACCCTACACTCACAGCCCCAGCTCCCACTCTTGTTTCCAAGAAAAAGGAATCTCCGGCGGAAACACCAGCTCCAGTTGCTGCTACTCCAGCTCCAGTTGCAACTGCAGAACCAGTCTCCCCATTGCCTCCTGCCACAAAAGAGCCTGGGATTTGGAAAGAACTTGCAGACGACACCAAAAAAATTCTCGCCTCTCCAGACTCAGCTGAAAAGCCCTCAGCTGTCGCTGAACCCATGAAAGGGACTCATAAAGAACCCACGAAAGAGTCGGGACCCAGGGAAGCCCCCAAAGATGCAGCCCATAATACTGGCCAAAGCCAAAATAGTTCTTCTGTCAAAATTGAAACTGAAAGGATCGATAGCATATTAAATGTGGTGGGTGAACTCGTAGTCATTAAGAGCCAGTTAATGAACCAAGCAACTCGCCATTTATCCGATCTCAAGCTCAATGCAGTTGTCTCTCTCATGGATAAAACCATTCGAGATCTGCAAGATAAAACTCTCACCATGAGAATGACTCCGCTAAAAAGCTTGTTCTTGAAACTTCAGCGCACTGCCCGAGATCTCTCTACAAAATTAGGCAAACCTCTAGAATTTAAAGTCTCTGGAGAGGAAACTGAGATCGATCGAAACATGGTGGAACTCCTCGGCGATCCTCTGCTCCATATTTGCCGAAATTCGATCGACCACGGCCTTGAAACACCTGACGGCAGAAAACTGCGAAACAAGTCAGAACGAGGGGTGGTTCATTTGTCTGCTCGCCAAACTGGAGGAAGAGTCGTCATTCAGGTTTCTGATGATGGCGGCGGACTCAATGCAGAAAAAATATTAGATAAAGCAAAAAAACTAAAACTAGTTCCTGATACTCAAACTTTAGAAAATATGCCGGAGAAAACTATCCATAACATTATCTTCATGCCTGGTTTTTCAACTGCCGAAAAAATTACTGATGTTTCTGGACGAGGCGTTGGAATGGATGTTGTGAGATCGAACATTGAAAAACTCAGAGGTTCAATTGAAATCTCCAGTGAATTTGGAGTTGGAACTACGATTACTATTTCTCTCCCTCTCACTACATCAATTACGGATGGAATGTTAGTTGAAGTCGGTCAAAACGCCTTTGTCATTCCAATGAATACGATTCATGAGCTGGTGAATGCTGATCAGTCCTCGAGCATACGATTGCATGTTGGACAAAATGTACTCAATCACCGTGGAAAGTTTCTGCCTATTTTAAGTCTGAGAGACCTACTCATCAGACAATCAAAGCAAGCCCCAGAACTTGGACTCAATGTTCAAGGCAATCCCCCGTCGGCAGCAGCAGGACCAGAATCCATTGATAATGTGATTATCATAGTCGAAACAGGGACTCGATTTATTGCGCTTCGACTAGAAAAAATCCTCGGGCAAGTACAGGTGGTTCATAAATCGCTAGGCCCCACCTTTAATACCACTCGAGGCATCTCAGGTGCCACTATTTTAGGTGACGGGAAAGTAGCTCTAGTTCTTGACCCCATAGGCTTGGCTGATTATGCAAAAGAGCAGGATCTAGAAAAAAGAAATAAAAAAGCAGGAGATTCGTGGGTCGCATGAGTAAAAAATTTTCTGCACATGCTCGAACCAATGAACCCTATAAAAATGTTTTAGAAGGCATTCAGACTCTTAATAGAAATTTGCTTGCAGATCAAAACGGATTTGCGCGCCTAAGCAATTTACTCACTCAACTGACTGGAATCCATTTACCTAGCACAAATAAAAATCAAGCCTTAATGGCGAATCGACTGAGTTCCATCATTTCTAATCATGGACTGCATAGTTACGATGAATATTTCAGAGTCATAGGAAATGGCAATAAACAGATCCAAGATGAATTTATCTCTGCCCTTACCACCCATACAACACAATTCTTTCGTGAAAGTCCCCAAATTAGCTTATTTAAGGAGATTCTGCCTGATTACTTAAAATACAAAGAAAAAAAACAACAATTTGAAATTCGACTCTGGTGCGCAGCATCTAGCACCGGCCAGGAACCCTATACCTTAGCCATGACTCTGCGCGAAGTACTCCCTATCTCGGACTTTAGCAAGTGGAATATCAAAATGCTTGCAACGGATATAGATCCCCGCTCGCTTGAGTATGCTGCTCAAGGAAAATATACCAAATCAGAAATTGCTTCTCTACCTGAACAGCACCGTAAGACCTATGTCACTGAAGTAAATACAAACGGTGAAACCCACTATCAAATGGATCCTCGGCTCCAAAGCATGATTCGTTTTGCACGACTAAACCTATTAGACAATACTTATCCTTTTAAGCATTCTTTTGATTTTATCTTTTGCAGAAACGTCCTCATCTACTTTGATGAAGCAATGGGAATGAATGTTGTCAGAAAAATGGAGGCTGCTCTCGCAGTCGAAGGCTACCTCTTTATCGGCGCCAGTGAGTCGGGATACATGAAATTAAAATCGTTGCAGCAAGTACTGCCCTCTAGCTACCAAAAAAAGGTTAAAATTGGGGGACCCTGACCTTGGCTGTGATTAAAGTCTTAATTGTAGATGATTCTTCTGTCATGCGAAACCTCCTTACGGCTCTGCTTTCCAATGAACCTGATATTCAGGTAGTTGCAACAGCACCAGATCCCTATGTAGCTAGAGAAAAACTGGTTGAATTTTCTCCAGATGTCATGACTCTGGATATTGAAATGCCCAAGATGGATGGAATATCATTTCTTGAAAAAGTCATGAAGCACTTTCCCACCCGAACTATCATCATCAGCAGCCTTTCCACTCATGGATCTGCAGAAGCCCTAAGAGCCTTTGAGCTCGGCGCAGTCGATGTAATTGCTAAGCCTACTTCAGACATCTCCAATTCTCTTCATCGAATGAGGCGAGAAATTTTATCTCGAGTAAGAACCGCAGCAAAAGCAAAAATTCAAATTAGAAACACAGAACAGTCGATTCCTGTCGCAACCCATCAGTCAAGAATAATAGCTTCAAAGTCACCAGAACAGATCGCAAGCGCTGTCTCCCAAAAAGTAGTTGCAATCGCATCCTCAACAGGGGGAATTGAAGCACTCACGACCTTACTTAGCTCTTTGCCAAACGAAATTCCCCCTATACTAGTGGTTCAACATATGCCACCTGTATTCACAAAAATTCTCGCAGAAAAATTAAATAAGATACTTCCTTTTGAGGTAATTGAAGCAAAACACGGAGATCCAATTATCCCTGGACGCGTTGTTCTAGCTCCTGGTGACTACCACATGGAAGTAAGCAAGAAAAATTTGTCCTTCGAAATTAATCTCCATCAAAGCCCTCCCCTACACAATGTGAGACCTGCTGCTGATTATTTAATGAAATCAGTCGCCAAAAACATGGGATCTCAAGCAATTGGCGTAGTTCTTACTGGTATGGGGCGCGATGGCGCTCGAGGCCTCTCTGACATGAAAGCTGCCGGAAGTTACAACATTGCCCAAAATGAGGAGACCTGCGTTGTTTTTGGTATGCCAAAAGTTGCTATCGCCTTAGGAGGAGTTCATAAAATCCTACCCATTGAAGAGATTGGCCCTGAAATTATTAGCTATTGCCTATCTAAATAAATTGTTAAATTTGCATAAAAACATAAAGTCCACTGATACATCTGCCGATAAAGTCAGTAGATCGAATTGCCCTCACGATTTTTAAAAGCGAAAGAGCTGGAGTGTTAATATGGCAAAAAAACTATCCGTAGCGCAAAAACTATTAATCAGTAACATCCTCTACTTAATTCCTCTCATAGTACTCTTGGGTACTATGATAAATGAGAAAAATAAACAAATTAGCTATACAATAAATCAAACCTCTGGCAATGCCTACGAGCGTCCTTTAATTGGACTTCTGGAACAGATTTCCAGACATAAGCTCATAATGCAACGCACCTTGTCTGGGGATGAAACTAGCCGATCAACTCAACGAGGGATTGAATCTGATATTGATAAACTCATGGACACCCTATCTGCTACGGACACCGTGACTGGAGCATCTCTGAAAATTAGTAACGATAAATACATGAAAATTTCTCAACAATGGAAAGATCTAAAGTCTAAAGGTGTCACCCTAAATATTGAAGAAAGCAACGATCTTCACACTTCCTTACTTGCTAATATCAGAGGAATGATTACCCAAGTAGGAGAACTCTCTCATTTAAGTTTAGACTCAAATTTGGAACTCTCTCACCTGATAGACATGACGCTCATTGCATTGCCACAAGCTGAAGATCATATGCAGGAAATCATGACCCATATTGAAACATGGACAAAAAAAGGAAAAGTTTCCTCAGCTGAAAAAAAGCAGCTATTTATGCTAAGTGGATTATTGAAACACTCAGATCTCAGCCGAATCGAGACAGACTCTGAATCAGCCTTTAACTCTCACTCTGCATCCAATAGTTTGTCTTCTGTCCACTCTGAACTTAATTCAAATCTAGGAGAATTTATTTCCCTACTGCAAAAAGTTTCTACTCATGAAACTAAGCATGAAACAAATACAGAAGATCGAACTGAAAACAAATCTGAAGGCAAATTTGACAGCTCCTCAGAGAATAAGACAGAGAGCAAGCCTGAAACAAAAAAAGAAGAAAAAGTTTCCTTTGATAACCTAACTTCTTCAGCAGAAAGAGCATCGAGTTCCCTCTATAAGTACTCTTCCTTTGCCATGAGTGAACTTGATACCCTCTTAAATAAAAACCTCGACACCCTTCGCAGCGAGAGAGGGCTCGTTATTTTAGCTGGTCTATTGTCCTTAGTTTTATCAGCTATTTCATTCGTTCTATCTCAAAGTGTTAAAAATGGCTTTGCTGGCATTACAGAAGGACTATTCCAAGCCGGCAATCAGGTTGCTGTTACCGGGGGACATCTTTTGGACGCCAGTCGACAGGTTTCAGCAGGAACCTCCTCATCGGCAAGCTCATTAGAGGAAACCGCCTCAGCCGTCGAAGAGCTTTCAAGCATGGTCAAGCAAAATGCAGATAACGCAAAACAAGCAGCTACCTTAGCGCAAAATAGCAGCGCCTCTGCAGCACAAGGTGAAGTTGAAATTCAGAATCTCATTGGATCGATGACAGAAATTTCACAAGGTTCAAAGAAAATTGAAGAAATCATCAACGTAATTGACGACATAGCCTTTCAAACAAACCTTTTAGCTCTTAATGCAGCCGTTGAAGCAGCTAGAGCCGGGGAGCAAGGAAAGGGATTCGCAGTCGTTGCTGAAGCAGTTCGAAATCTTGCTCAACGAAGTGCTGCAGCTGCTAAGGATATCGCAGATTTAATTAAAGATAGCGTCAGCAAGATTGAAAGAGGAACAAAAGTAGCAGACAGCAGCGGCAGCGTTTTGAAAAATATTGTGGGATCCATTAAGAAAGTTTCTGATTTAAATAATGAAATTGCATCTGCTTCTGCTGAACAAGCCAATGGAATCACTCAAATTAGTCAGGCGATGAGTGAGTTAGATACCACCACTCAACAAAATGCTGGTGCCTCCACTGCCGTAGCCTCTTCCGCTCAAGAAATGCTGGATGAAGCCTCAAAGCTTCAAGGACTCGTACAGTCACTCAATCTTATTGTAACAGGGCGTGCAACCGGCAGAAAAACAGATTCTATAAAACACGATGATAGCCACGAAAACACCGATGGACCGCAAGAGCAAAAGAGAACTAACTCAGCGTCATCGAAAACAAAAAACGCTTCACAAAAACCATTCTTAGTCGTCAATAATGACTCTGCGGCTCCACGAACTAAGGCCCAACAAGTCATTCCATTTGAAGAAAACGCTACTGGAAAAGTAGGAACAACGGACGGGTTTTAATGTATGAGCAGCGAACAAAAAGCAGCAGGTACGGTCAATATTGGGATAGAAGCAAAACCAGGTCAGTACCTTACCTTTATCATCAATGAACAGGGCTATGGAGTTTCTATTGGAACGGTTCGAGAAATCAACCGAGTGGTTGAAATCACTCCTGTGCCTCAAACTCCTTTTTATGTAGCAGGAGTCATGAATCTACGAGGTCGGGTGATTCCTGTCATTGATTTGCGCCTCAAATTTGGATTTGAAGCAACTCCCTACACCAAGCAAACCTGTATTATCGTAATTGAAGGCGCTCAAGGGGAATTTGGCGTCATTGTGGACGCTGTCACCGGAGTCGTCAATTTCAATGTTAACCAAATCGAACCGACTCCTACCTTGGGAGCTGAAGCTCGATTAGGATTCATTATGGGCATGGCCAAGACCGAGGAAAATGTGGTCATTATTGTAAACATTGTTGATGTGCTTGAGAAAAATCAAATGCACAGTAACGACAATAAAACGAGCAATTCAACGGCAGCGTAAATTAGACTTGAGCAGGACAAACCTGACGAAACTCACACACCCTACAAAGCGCACCCGGCTTTGGCTCACCTGGCTTCCCATCAATCACTTCATTGGCTTGTTTCATGAACTTCTCTACGCACAGGGTTCCACTGGGGGCTTCCACCACCTGCAAACCATGAGATGAAATATTCACTAGGTAAGCCTGAATTTGTTCTAAATTGACTGTCTGATCCAACCGACTGACAGCGTGAACATACAACTCCAGTTGGGTCTGATAGGCTTCTAAAAGAGATTCCGCTGATTTAGGTCGGTGCGTTACCTTAAAGTCGATCACCGTATAACGATGGGAATCTCTATCATAAACTAAGCGATCGATGGAACCCACGAGAACTTCAGGACCAAAAGGAACCTCAAACGGCAGTTCAGTCCATACTTCTCGTCCGCGTTCCAAAGAAGCACTTGCCATCCAAGGTGACCTTTGCATCCAACTCACCACAGGCTCTGCTGAAAATCGGTCAGAGCCCACCTCTTTCTCAATCGCCCAAAGACCTTGCTCATCTGCCTTTTCTAAGCAACGATGAACTGAAGTTCCAAGCTCTTGCTGAGTGAGCTGACTGAGTTCTTCTGGCGCTGGAACTTGCTCAAAAAATGGAGGCCGAATAAACCTCCACTCATAAGCTAAAGGACAACGAGAGAGCAAATTCCACTCTGTCACGCTATGCCTTGCTCTTAACTTTCTTTGGTGCCCACCCATCACCCTAGGTCTGAACTCCAGCTCGGGACAAGGTTGAGACGGTGTTTTAGACCTATTTTTTAAGAACGAGGTTTGCTGCTGCTCGGTAACAAAAAGCAGCGGCAGAGTAATTTCGGAGTTCTCAATCCATCCTCTCCAATCATCTTGTAAATCAGATAAATCTGACGAACAAGCAGGTGCCTTACTTAATAACAGGTTTTCAGGACAAACCAATACTAAGCGATTACGCGCCCGAGTTAATGCCACATAAAAAAGCCGTTTGCTTTCAGCAAGATTTTTTAGTCGCTCTTGCTCTCTCCATTTTGTTTCTTGAGGATGATTTCGATCTCGATCTCCTTCTTCCGTTCGACTCCCTAGATACGCACCCTGAATCCGGTCCCAGAATAACAGTGGCATCTCAGAAACCTTGGGTTTACCTCCGAAATCAATTAAAATCACATGATTAAACTCAAGCCCCTTTGCTCCATGTAGAGTGAGCACTCGAAGCTGACCTAAGTTTTTTGGGGCTGGAACCTCTTTCTCCCGCCGACTCTGCTGCGTGCAAGTTGATAACTCGCAGACCACTCCATGAAAATCCAATCCTCCAGAGGAAAGCTCTTCCACTCGATGCCATAATCCCAAAAGAGGTGCCCAGAGCTCCTCCTCGGTCTTCTGATCCACGAGCAATGCCATGAGTAACTCACCCGGGCGAACCCGTTTACCTAAAAATGGCTTGAGCGCCTGAGCAAGCGGATGCAAAGAGGAAAAAAAGGAATCCTTCCAGCAATTTCCTTGCAACCCCTCTCTCTGAGATTCCCGTAATTCCCTAGCCAAGTCCGACCAGCGATCCAGATCCAAATCAGCTATCCCCACCCACGGAGCCCTAAAAAAAATAGCCCCAGAAAGCGTATTTCCAGGATTATCCCACCATTTCAAGAAAGAAACCATTTCACGAACTCGGGGATCCTCCCAAAAAAGCCCACCACTTCCAATGGCAATCGGAATACCACAAGCAGTCAATGCTTTTAGCCATTTTTCGTTTCCACGAATTTTTCTCACTAGCAAGGCCATTTCATGGAGTGGAATGCCACGATTCATTTCAGCTTGAATCCAAACTCCAAGATCGTAAGGCGTTTTTACATTAAGTCGATAAACCGACTCCCCTGCTATTTCAGATGGTATCTCAGAGGATGTCTCAGATGAAATATCGGACCTTTGAGGCACCAGTGCCTCAAAATTCATTTCTGAAGACGAAAAAATTTTAGAGCAAATGGAATTTGAAAAATGAATAATTCCAGGAAGACTTCTGAAGTTCCAAGTCAAAGACTGTCTGATGGCAAGCTTGGAACAAAACTCCTCAAAAACGCTCAGGTCAGCATCTCTGAAACGATAAATAGACTGTTTTGGATCTCCCACAACACAAAGGTTCGAGGCATCAGGACGCGCAACTGCTGAAATAATTTTTGCTTGCAGGGGGTTAGTATCTTGAAACTCATCCACTAAGATGAGATCAAACCGTTTATGATAAGCAGACCGGACACGGTCACTCTGCAGTGCCCGATCTGCACCGCGTTCCAAATCATTAAAATCTAAAACTCCTTGGCGCCTTTTGAAACGTTCATATTTTTCGAGAACAAATCTCCCCACCTGTTCCAGCGCTCTGGAATCAGGATCAGACGAAGTTGCCAAAGAAGACATCACTCCCAAAGACTCTAAATCTTTGAGTCTTTTCAAGAGATAGCCCAAACTATCGCGAGATTCACGATCCAGCAATGTTTCAAAACTCTGTTGAATATTCTCAGAAAGATCTTCAATCCACAGATTCTCAATCGCTTTCTGCCAGAGCATTTGAGCTTCCGGTTCTGTTAACACGGTCTCCTCACCATCAAATCCCGCTTCCCGTGGAAACTCCCGAATCACCGCAGCACACAGTCCATGAATGGTCATAATCCAGTGCTGATTTAATGAACCTGGACCAGATTGGTCCAAAAGTGTTTCAGAAAGCTTTGCCTTCAAATCACTTGCTGACTTCTCAGTAAACGAAACGGCAATCAATCGGCTCTTAGGATGAAGCTCGAGCAATCGAGCACATTTGGACACTAGGGTTGTCGTTTTTCCAGACCCAGCTCCCGCCAAAACAGCCATTCCCTGCCCCCAGCAATCAATGACTCTTTGCTGCTCTGGAGATGCTGAAACTTTACTCATGCCTTTTCTCCAAAAGAGCCATCCTCACCCTGGACTTCAGTCCGGGGGTTACCAGAAGAAAAGGCATCGGAAATCCTGCGTTTGTGCCCACAAAGATCTGCAAGTCTGCAACGACTACACTCCTTTTCTGGATTTTCAATTTTAGGTTTCGCCGGATATCTCCCTTCCAAATACCCTAGGGCATCCTGATAAACTTCTTTTTCAAAGCAGTCCCAAACTTCCTGTGGATCAGATGCAATCAAACTCTTGGAATTGGACCTCACTTGAGTCAAGCATCCCGGCCCCTTTCCATTATAATTTTTAAAAAATATTCCACTTTTTCTGCCTGCTTTTCGATCAAGTTCAATAAACTGAAGGCCCAATACCGGCTGATTGAGCTGCTTTTGTACAGCTAACGCATAAAAAGGGAGTTGTAATCGATACCCCTGCTCGAGCATATCGACTCCATGAGGGACTCCTCCTGAAGTCTTGTAATCCATAATAAATACTCCATCTGCGTGCTGATCAATCCGATCTGGTTTTCCTACTATCCAAAAGCCTGGATACTCCAGTCTAAATCGCTGCTGATCCAAACTCATGGGATGGGTACCGGCTCTTTCCAAAACCTGTTTTTCTTTCTCCAAAAACGCTTCTAATACTAAACAGAGCCTTGCTTTGACATAGGCTTCCACCCTTTTGCTTCGAATCAAGCCTTGACACGCACGCGGACTCCACACCTGATCCAAAGCCTCTTTTGGGCTGAGGGTAAAAGTGTAGTCTTCATTCAGGGATTTCATGAGAATGCGCACGGCCTCATGAAGCAAGTTACCTCGAACATCCGGCCAAAGTTCTGTATCAGGCTCACGAACATCTGACAAATTCCACCGATGATATGCCAACGACTGAAAGGGACATCGGCTGTATCGGTCCACTACCGTTGCACTCATTTCCAGTGGTGAAGCCTTTGACTCTAATCGGTCAAACCCAGCAAAACTCGGAAGCAATACTTCCTGAGGTGGAATCGGCCTCAGAACACCAAAACTTTTTAAAAAACGAGAATGAGCACCCATCTCCTCTGCAGACTCCGGAAAAGATTGCTGAAGTCGCAGCGCAAGCTCCTTAAAAATAGGCCGGAGAGATTCTTTCTCTCTCCCCTCAGCATCATACGAGGAATCTAAAAATACGGTTTGGGTCGCCCCTGCAATCCAGGCTGATAAAATTTTAAGTCGTTCCTCCCTCACTTCAAAGGAAGACCTCACAGAAAATTCAGCAGACAGTACCTCTCGCTCTCGATCCGTAAACCAATAGCCCCCTGTACCTTGAGCGTCCAACCATCGGGCAGGAAGTCCAAAAATCCAAATATTTTTTACTGGACTCAGCGGAGCCTGTTGAAGCCTGAAAATTTGAACTCCCACCCTAGGTTTGAGCCGTTCCACAGGAGGAGCAGCCTCTCTCAACCGCAACTGCAGTCTTTCAAACCAAACTAAGGCAGGAGCCTTGCGATCGGATTGTTCAATTCTGGCCAAATCCTCCTCTAACTCCTTCCAGAGAGTTTCAAAAAAATCGATCAGCCAGAAATATTCTGATTTGAAAGGAATTTTAGACTTTAAATATTCAATATGAATCTTTGCAAGTTCCCTTCCGTTTTTTCTCCCAGAAAATTTCTGATCCAGATCGCAAAGCTGAGAATGCACCTCTTTGAGCTCTCCCCCAGAATAAGAGCTCAGTCCACGTCGAATCCCTCTGGAATGGATCTCTTTGACCCAAAGACTCCATGACTCTGAAACACTCTCCTGCCTGAGCCAAGAAATGACTTTTTGACGTTCAAAGTTTCGGGCCACCAGTTCCAACGGAAGAATAGCCCACTTAACCGATTCCTCCCACCTTAAGCGAGTGGGATCCCTGGGATCCGCCAATGGAATGGCTCGTGCCTCCAACGCACGTCTCAAACTCCTTCTGATCTGTGGAACATCAGTAATAATGACAGCATGATCCTTAAGCTCCTCCAGCAAGCGACTCTGTACAAGTTTCTCGGCTAAAGCTTCAGCAGCATCATCCAAAGTGTGCCAGCATTGCCAGCTGGGAGCCTGCTTCAAATAACCCCCGGACTGAAGTCCGGGGTGAGAAAATGCCGAGGTTCCCCCACCTGTGTGATCTAAAATTTGGATCTGTCTCACTGCCACCTCATGAGAAACACTATCCCAAAATTCTTTTTCTAAACTCTCACCCGACTGAACCGAGAGAGACCAGATTTCCCGAGGCTTTGCTATTTCTGCAGGCCAGCCTTGCTGCAAGACTGCAATGGCACGCCTGAGCAACAAGGGATAATCCACGTTTCCTGTATGTTCTAACCAAGCTTCGTACGCCTTTGAAAACCCGCTCAGCTCTTTTCGCAAAGGGTTCTCTCCTAGAACACTATTCAGGCGCTCCTCATAGACCTCTTCTTCTTGAAAATGAGCGAATGCCACTCTTGCTTGCTGTAGGGATTGATCGAGCCTTTTAAGAAAATTTCTCTGCCGCCTCAGCCGCTTCATCTCTGGAATTTGAGACAAAATTTTTGGCTCAGCTAAGAGCATTTTAAGAATTTCTTGTCTTGAAAAAGAGCCTAAAAGGAGCTTTCGATCCAGCTTCGTTATTTTTAAACAGAGATCCTGCAAGGTCAAAACAGCATCTCCCACGAAACCTTTCCCCTGAGAGAGAATCAGCGCTTTCACCTCTTCACGAGCATATCCATTGCCAACACTGAGCCAAAGGTCTGGGCGCAATCCACAAATGCGGTCTAAAGGCAAACCCTCAAGGTTGTCCATCATGGTAGTTGAGAGTCACAGAATTTTGCCCATCACGCAAGAAAACTTGCGATCCTTTGGATCGCTGGGAATGAGTTACTTCTCCTAACACCCAGGCTTTTTCACCCGACCGTTTTAATTTTTTAAGTACCTCTGTTGATTTTTGAGAAGAAACAGCGACAACCATCCCGATACCGAGATTGAAAGTTTGTGCGAGTTCTGCAAATGAAAGTTCGGAACTCTGCTGAAGCCATTGAAATACGGAGGGTCGTTCTGAAAGAGGGGGTAACTCAAGCGTATAACTGACTTTATCTGAAATCCTGGGGACATTGAGAAATCCAGAGCCGGTAATATGGGCCAGGCCTTTCAGCGATTTACTTTTTAACAAAGGGCTTAACGACTTGACATAAATCCGAGTCGGAGTCAAAAGCTCAAGCGCTCGAGCTTGTCTTACCCCATCTGAAGTATTAGTCCCCAGGCTAGCAGAACGAGACGGTAAAAGTTTTCTTAACAAACTATATCCATTGCTGTGACAGCCACTGGACCCTATTCCAATCAAAACATCTCCAGGCCTGATTTCCTTCTTTGGCAAAGCAGCTGACGGTGACACCATCCCCACCGCAAACCCCGCTAGATCGTATTCTCCTGAGGAATAAAAGTCCGGCATCTCCGCCGTTTCGCCTCCTACTAAAGCACACTGGGCTTGTTTGCATCCTTCCACAATTCCAGCAAGCACTTGCTCTGCAATTCCTGGATCGAGTTTCCCAGTCGCAAAATAATCTAGAAAAAAAAGAGGCTCTGCCCCCACGCAAAGCAGGTCATTCACGGACATGGCTACAAGATCAATCCCCACCGTATCATGGTGGTTGCATTCAAAAGCCAACTTGAGTTTCGTACCCACTCCGTCGGTGGATGCAGCAATCCAACGTTTGGAATCCACTTCAAATAGAGATGCATAGCCACCAACGGCTGATTTTACTTTTCGATTTAAAGTAGACCTAGCCAGTAAACCAATCTTCTCCACAAAACGATCCGCCAATTGCCGATCGACACCTGTTTGCGCATAACTCAGTGCTGCCATGGCGTTCTTTTTAATGGATGGAGGTCAGCAAAATCAATGGATAAACTGCTCAAGCGGGATTTTCTTAAACCACACGTGAAGTTCCATCCCTGCTTGAGGCAGATTGCAGACCCGAGCTCCGCCCCCTAAGACTTCTGCCTCAGCCCGAACCGCACTGAGTCCAACTCCATTGCCAGAAATCGCATTGGGACTCTCTTTGGTGGAAAAACCGTCTTTAAATATGAGTTGAAGAATCTCTTGCTTATCCTCCGGAATCGCTAGACCCATGGTTCTCGCTTTTTCCAGCACCTTCTCTAGGATAATTCCCTTCCCATCATCCTTAAAGCGAAAGTGGTAAAAGGGATCCTGAAATTTAAGCTCAACAATCATAGATCCTTTTTCAGGCTTCCCAGCTGTTTTTCGCTCCAAAGGCAACTCGATTCCATGATCTACCGCATTACGTACAGCATGAACTAAGGTAGAAAGGAGTTTTTTATAAGGTTCATAGAAAATCCGACAGGACGCATTCCATTGAAGCGGCTCCACTTTTTTCCCCAAGCTCGCAGCTACCATCAAC
>Ga0302320_10005963_pt1 | contig 27176 bp, 23 predicted proteins | sample Bog_T0_3_FD_202130 | JGI IMG/M metagenome (GOLD analysis project Ga0302320, IMG submission 202130) | Peat permafrost microbial communities from Stordalen Mire near Abisko, Sweden - Bog_T0_3 | ecosystem: Environmental > Terrestrial > Soil > Wetlands > Peat | place: Sweden: Abisko, Stordalen Mire...
ATAGGAGTCGGCGACGCTCGCCGTGAGGTGGTAGTCGGTCATGATGTCCGTGGCGTAGGTCAGCGACAGGCTCGACGGCCGCGCTGCGGCTCTCCTCCTGCCAGACCGAGTGGAGGCTGCTGTAGAAAACGCCCGCTACCCAGTGCAGCGGCCCGGTGTCGTGCGACGTCAGGCGCAGTTCCTCGCTGAATTGACGCGACGGATCGACTTCGGAGTACGGCACCGGAACCAGCGGAGCCGATCCATGGTTCGACCAGTATAGCGAGACCGACCCGTCCTGGGTTTGCCAGCCCAGGCGATCCCAATAGGACGTCGCGCTCGTGAGGTCTGCGAAGCCCACGTTCGCGTTGACGTCGAGGCCATAGATGTCGATGTCGTCATGCACGCTCTCGCGCAGCGGAAACGCTTCGAAGTGCGCATCGTAGACCACGCCCGGCGAGGCGCTCGTCGGCGTGCCGTCGAGCAGGTCGTAGCCGCCCATGCCCAGATGCTGTTGCATCGCCGTCGCCGTGATCGAGAGATCCTCGCTCGGCTTGAACAGCAGCGTCTCGCGCCCCGTCGTGAGCCGCTCGTCATTGGCATTGCGGATCACATTTTGCACGGGTGCGTGCGCGAGGTTGCCGAACGTCGAAGTCGACAGGCTCACGGGGAAGGGGTTGAGCGTCACCAGATTGATCCAGCCGCTCCGATACGTATCGCCGGCGACCACCCGCAGGGCGAGCGTGTCGCCCAAGGGCAGATTCAGCATGAGATTGCCGCCGTAATTGGCACCGCCCCCTCGGGTGTCCGACAAGTTCCCCTGCACGGACCCTTCGAACGTGCCGAGCTTCGGCTGGTTGGTCAGGATCTTGACGGTACCCCCCATGGAACCCGAGCCATAGAGCGTTCCCTGGGGGCCCCGCAGGACTTCGACTCGCTCCACGTCGTAGAGATTGGGATCGATCACGACCTTGCCCGACTGCGACAGGGCGGGAGGCGACAAGGGAATTTCATCGAGATAAAAGCCGACCGTGGGCGCGGCACCGCCGTTCGACGCGAGACCGCGCGCCTCGTATTCGGTGAGTCCGGGGCCGGCCGAGCGCATCGACAATCCCGGCACGTCGTGGATCAGCGTCTCGATACTCGAGATCCCGGCGGCGGCGAGTTGGTCGCCACTCAAGGCGGAGAGGCTGATCGGAGTGTTCTGGATCGTGGACTTGTATTTCTCCGCGGTAACGGTGATCTCGCTCAGCCCGGTATCGTCCGAGGCTGTCGTTGCGGCCGGTGCCGGTGCCGCGTGACCGACCGACGCAAAGGCCAAGGCGCAGGAGCAACCGACGAATGCGCTCGCGCTGTGAAAGGCCATGCTGAGCCTGTGAACTGCCGCATTGAACTCTACTGATCTCATGGTCGAGGAGGACCCCTATGTTGTCTTTGTCGCAGCCGCGCGCGATCGCGATCATAATCTGGCGCAGCTTGCATTGGATAGAGTGAAGCCACCGAGAGTCGCCCGATCTTCCGGCCGCCGGCCGAGCGCCCCATCTCTGCGCACGCGCATGATCGGTGTGCACCACAATCTCGCAGCCGTACCGGGCTTCGGTGTTCTCACCGCGCATCGAGCGTTAGCGGATACACCAGGCGCGCACCCGCGCGCCACGCAAGAACTCCTCGGCCCCGGCACCGCGCAACAGCGCGAGTTTCGCGAGGAGTCCCGCCTCGGTGCAGGTGTCGGCATGGACGGTGACGCCGCGCGGGGCGTTAGTTGCACCCGCAACCCCCGCCCGCAAAGCTACGGCCGCCGCTCACCGGCCATCTTCGGCGAGCAGGGATTGCAGCTGCTGTTCGGTCACTTACTTTGCACTACCAAGTCTCAACGATCCCGTTCGAAATGCAAGTCGACGCTCTGCGCACAGCGGCTCACCGCCCGACCCATTGGAAGCTTGATGACGGCCGACTGTCGGAACTTGGCGACACCTCGCTGCGCAAGTCGAGCGCCCCGGCGGTCCGGACTTGGCGACGGCGCGTGACGAGGTACGCGATTCTTCCTGTTCGTTCGCACAACCAATAATTTACCGGCGCGGCGCTCATTCGCGCCATCGAGCGCGCGTCGTTGAACCCGTTCACGGTTCGACGCTCCCGATATGGGCGGTGCGCGGCATCTCGCGAGGAAGACTGCTGCAACTCGCGACCAAGCGATGGTCGCCGCGCGGCGCTGATTTAACAGGCCCCACAAGCGTCGCTTGTTCGAGACATGGTGCAAGCATTCGAATGGGGTTACACCATGCACTTCGAAATTCCCCAACAGGTCTTCAATATGGTTCGCACAGTCAACGGGTTTCTCGCGCTAGCAATCGTCACCGCCTGCGCCACGGCGTCCGCCGCCGCACCGAGTTCGACCGCTCCCGAAACGATCGGACTTACATCGGCCAAGGCGAGCGTCGCGGAAAGCGCCGGCGTTTTGCGGCTCAATGTCGTGCGCTCCGGCGCGCCGGCGCATGCCGTGACGGTCGCGTATCACACGCACGGACTGACCGCCGCCGCGGGCGTCGATTATTGGGGAGAGACCGGCAAACTCACGTGGGCCGACGGCGACCACGCCGACAAGATCATCCAGGTCAGGCTCGACAACTCGACGCCGTTCTCCGGGTCGAAGACGTTTCTCGTTGAACTCGTCGATCCGACGGGCGCCGAGCTCGGTGCAACGAGCGCCACCACGGTCTCGATCCTCGGCACCACGCAACCCGGCACGCTGACGATGCAATCGCCGAGCTTGACGGTCGCCGAGAATGCCGGCGCGGCGAAGCTGTTCGTCATGCGTTTGGGAGGCAAGGACGGCGTCGCGAAAATCCGCTATCACACGCATGAATTAACGACCACGCCCGGGGCCAATTACGACGGCACGACCGCGGAACTCACATGGGCGGACGGCGATGCCGCCGCGAAAGCGATCTCGATTCCGATCAAGAACACGACGCCGTTCGTCGGCACGAAGACGTTCATGGTGGAGCTCGATACGCCGGAGGGTGCCGCTCTCGGGGCGCCGGCGAACACCCTGATCACCATTAAAGGCGACGGAGTGCCGAGTTCGATCGCGCTCGCGAGCACGAGTATGACCGTACCCGAATCCACGGGGACCGTGTCCCTGCGGGCGGTCCGCACGGGCAGCTCGGGCGGTGCGGTGAGCGTCGGCTATACGACCGTCGCGGGTACGGCGGTCGCCGGCGCGGATTTCACGGCCGAAACCGGCACGCTGAATTGGGCCGACGGCGATACGACGGCGAAAACGATCAGCGTGCCGATCAGCGCGGCGACGCCCTACTCCGGCACCAAGTCCTTCGCGGTTCAATTACAGGGCGTGGCGGGTGCCACACTCGGCACTGTCGCGACGACGACGGTCAGCATCACCGGCGAAGGCGTGCCGGGCCGGCTGGCGTTCAGCGCCGCGGCCCTGTCGGTAGCGCAGACTGCCGGGGTGATCACCATCAAGGTCAATCGCAGCGGCGGCTCGAGCGGCGCCGCGAGCGTCATCTATGCGACCGGCAACGGCACGGCGCATGCCGGTACGGACTACACGGCCGAGACCGGCCTGCTCACCTGGACCGTCGGCGACGCAAGTGCGAAAACGATTTCGGTTCCGATCCGCAGCACGACGTCGTTCTCCGGCACCAAGACGTTCGGCATCGCACTCGCGAGCGCGACCGGAGCGGGTCTCGGCTCGCCGAGCAGCGCGGCGGTGGGCATTGTCGGCTCGGCTGCAGCGACGCTGGCGGCGGCGCACCTCAGCTGGACCGCACCGACCCTCAACGAAAACGGCACGGATCTGACCAACCTGGCCGGGTATAACGTCTATTACGGCACCAGCCCGACGACGATGACGTCATTGGCAACGGTCAGTGATCCGGCGGCCGTGAGTTATACCGTCGGCAATCTGGCTCACGGCACCTGGTACTTCTCGATATCCGCGTACAACAGCGACGGCCAGACGAGCGGCCCCTCGACCACGGCCACGGCGACGCTCTAAAGCCGCCGTCGGCTCAAAGCGAGCGCCCGGCCCCCGCCTCCAAGCGAGCGTCGGGCACCCGCCGGCGCACCCAGACGCAGGTCGGGGTGCGCCGGGGCGGGGATTCTCCACGCCGGCAGCGGCGCAGATCCTGCGCGCGAATTCCCTTCGACGCAGGGAGCATCCATAATGGCGGCGTGAGCTTCGATTGCGCCAAATGTCCCGGATACTGCTGCAGCCACGAGCGCATCGAGGTCACCGAGCATGACATCGAACGGCTCGCAAAGCATTTTGGCGTGAGCGTCGCGACGGCGCGCAAGCGCTTCACCTACCGCTACGTTGCGAAAGGCGTGGACGAGCGGATTCTACGGCACCACAAGGACACGGTTTACAAGTCGGTGTGCCGGTTCTTCGATCGCGAACTCAGGCGCTGCACGGTCTACGCAGCGCGACCGAACGTGTGCCGCAAGTACCCTTACGGCAACGCCTGCGGGTACTACGGATTCTTGAAATTCGAGCGAACCTTCCACGACGACCCGGACTTCGTGCCCTCGGCCTAGCCGCCGGCTGCCGCGCGCCTCGCCGGCCGCCGCTTCAGATGACCTCGCTGATCACGACCGTGGCGGCCTCGGCGGCGGAGCGTGTCGCGTCGCTCAAGGTTCGGACATTGTCGGGAACCGCCTTGACGTGATCGTTCAGCGGCTTGAGTTCCGGCAGCACCCGGGTTCGCGGGACGCCCAAATCGACCAGCGTGGTCGTGCTCCACACCAATGCCGCACCCGGCGACTCGATCGCGCCGACCGGCCGGCCGTCGCCTTCGAGATCGGGCGGGAGCTTGCGCGTCGCCTGCCGCATGAGCCAGGAATAAATCTGCACGAATCGCGCGCCCTCGGGCAGGCGCACGTCATGCACGAAACTGTAGGTTTCCTTCGGCGCAACCCGGATCTGTTCGAACGCGGACGCATGGCGGATCGCGGCGATGTCGCGCCAGCGCGAATAGGAATATTCGCAGGGATCGATCGCATCGAGCGGCGGCAACTGGACGAATGTCATTCCGTCGCCCGGCATGATGACGCTGTCGGTCGGATTATGGATCTCGATCGAGACGCGCAGCAGCGTACCCGTCGAGTCGCCCCAGACCTGATGCCGATGAACCAGCGTGCTCTGGGGCGCCGTCGCCTGGCGGCGATTCGCCGTGAGCCAGACCCACCATGCCGCAATGAACACGGCGGCGGCTGCCGAGAGATAGGCGACCGACTCGAAGGTAAGCTGCCAGTCGACCGGCGTACCGTCGGTCCAGCGGACGATTCCGAGTGCCAACGCCGCGGCGACCACCGCGCCAACCAGAAAAGCTACCGCGTCCCGCATCCTGATAGTGCCCCTATCGTCGAACTTCCGGGCCGTCCGCCCGTCCTATGGCTCGCTTTGACGTCGCTTTGACATATAGTAAACGAATATTGGGCCTATATAACAGTATCCTCGGCCGGACGCCGCGCATACCAGCCGAAGCTCACGATGATCGCGTAGCAGAGCGCGGGCACGGCGAGCGCGAATTTCAAACTGCTGAGATCGGCCCATCGGCCCGTGACCCAGGGGACGATTGCTCCGCCGACGATCGCCATGCAGATGATGCCGGAACCCTCGGCCGTCCACGTGCCGAGCCCCTCGGAGGCGAGTGAGAAGATCGTCGGAAACATGATCGAGTTGCAGAGTCCGATCGCGAGCAGCGCCCAGCCCGATGCATCGCCCGTCGTGTTCGCGGAGACGAGCAGCAGTGCGATCGCGGTCGTCGCCACGGCGGCGAGAACCTTGCCCGGCGAGAACACCTTGAGGAAGTAGGCGCCGAGGAAACGACCGATCATCGCGCCGCCCCAATAGTACGGCACGTGCTTGCCGGCCGCCTCGGGCGAGATGCCCATGACGTCGGCCTGCATGAGGTAATTGACGATCAAGGAGCCGATCGAGACCTCGGCGCCCACGTAGAGGAAGATGCACGCCGCACCCCAACCGAACCGCGTGCGCTTCAGGAGTTTGAACGCATCCAAGGGATTGCTCGCCGGCGCGGGCGATTCCACGAGCGACTTGCGCCGAAACCACACGACGATCGCGACGATCAGCAACGCCGCCGCGAGGCCCAAGTAGGTATTTTCGACGACGTGAGTCTCGGTGGCACGGAAGGCATCGAGCGCCGCGCCGGAGAGGGTTGCCTGATCGACCGACGGGATCGAGCCCAAGATCAGGATCGAACCCACGTACGGAAACACGGTCGTCCCGAGCGAGTTGAAGGCCTGGGCGAAGGTCAGACGGCTGTGCGCCGTCGCGGGGTTGCCGAGCATCGATATCAAGGGATTGGCGACGACTTGAACGATCGTGATCCCCGACGCGAGCACGAACAGCGCGAGCAGGAACATGCCGAATTGCGCCGATGCGGAGGCCGGCACGAACAGCAGGCAGCCGACGGTCATCGTTGCCAAACCGAGCGCCGCGGTGCGCATGTAGCCGAAGCGCTTGACGACCTCGGCGGCCGGCAGCGAGATGATGAAGTAGGCCGCGAAGAACGCCGACTGCACCAACATGGCCTCGGCGTTGTTCAGCGTGAACAGAGATTTGAGCTTCGGGATCACCACGTCGTTGAGGCTCGTGATGCCGCCGAAGATGAAGAACAGCGCGAAGACGAAGATTCGCAGATCATGGGCGCCGCCTGCACCCGCCGCGGCCGCCAACCCCGGAGCCGCCGGCTCCACCTTTGTGTTCAATGCCACCATGTTCGCAAACCCACCCCGCCGCATGCAGTCATTTATAATCCCGCCGGCACCAGCCGCCTCGAATCATACAGGAAGCTCCCCAATGAGTCCGACGATCTCCTTCGCCAATGTTCTCGTCGACCGCAAGCTCCACGAGTTCGTCACCCGCGAGGCTCTGCCGGGCACGGGAGTCGATCCGGACGAGTTCTGGGCGGGATTCGCGGCGCTCGTCGGGCGCCTCGAGCCGGTCAACCGCGCCCTGTTGCAGCGCCGGGACGAGCTGCAGGCGCGCATCGACGCCTGGCATTCTGCACACCCTGGAGCGGATTTCGAAGCCGCGGCCTATCGCGCTTTTCTGCGCGATATCGGCTATCTGCAACCGGCTCCCGCGCCATTTTCCATCAGCACGGGGAACGTCGATCCGGAAATTGCGCTGATCGCCGGACCGCAACTCGTCGTGCCGGTGAACAACGCTCGGTATGCGCTGAACGCGGCGAACGCGCGCTGGGGCAGCCTGTACGATGCGCTCTACGGGACGGATGTGATTCCCGAGACCGGCGCGATGTCACGCGGCAACACCTACAATCCGGCGCGCGGTGCTGCGGTCATCGCCTATGGCCGTGACTTCCTCGATGGGTACTTTGCGCTCGTGGAAGGCAGCCACCGCGACGCGACCCGCTATACCATCGGCGCGCGCGGCCTCGAGGTCGGCATGCCGGGCGGCCGCTCCACCGGCTTGAAGGTCCCGGAAGCCTTCGTGGGCTATCAGGGCGAATCCGCTGCACCGACCGTCGCATTGCTCGTCCATCATGGCTTGCACGTCGAAGTTCACATCGATCGCAGCCACATCATCGGCCGAAGCGACACGGCCGGCGTGAGCGACCTCGTCCTGGAGTCGGCCGTATCCACGATCCAGGATTTCGAGGACTCCGTGGCCGCCGTCGACGTCGAGGAGAAGATCGCCGTCTACCGCAATTGGCTCGGCCTCATGAATGGCACGCTCATCGCAGGCGTCGCCAAGGGCGGCGCGCAGTTCACCCGGCGCCTGAATCCGGATCGCGGCTACCGCACCGTGGCCGGTGCACCCGTGAGTCTGCCGGGCCGCAGCCTCCTGCTCGCACGCAACGTCGGCGCCCACATGCTGAGCGATGCGGTCACGATCGAAGGGCGGCCGATCCCGGAGAATTTCATCGACGCAGCCGTCACGGCGTTGATCGCATTGCATGATCTGCGCGGTACCGAACGCGCGCGCAATTCGCGGGCTGGGTCTGTCTACATCGTCAAGCCGAAAATGCATGGACCCGAGGAAGTCGCGTTCGCCGACCGCCTGTTCGGCGAGGTCGAGGACTTGCTCAGCCTGCCGCGCCATACGCTCAAGATTGGCATCATGGACGAGGAGCGGCGCACGACCGTGAATCTCGCCGCGAGCATCCTGGCGGCGCAGGCTCGCGTCGTGTTCATCAACACAGGCTTCCTCGACCGCACGGGCGACGAGATTCACACCTCGATGGAAGCTGCGGCCGTGCCGCGCAAGAGCGGCCTGAAGAAGGCGATCTGGCTCGACGCCTACGAGCGGCAAAACGTCGACGTCGGCCTCGCCTGCGGCTTCTCGGGCCGCGCACAGATCGGCAAGGGCATGTGGGCAATGCCGGATCTCATGGCGGAGATGGTCGCGACCAAGATTGCCCATCCGCGCGCCGGCGCGAACACCGCCTGGGTGCCCTCTCCGACTGCGGCCACCCTGCATGCGCTGCACTATCATGCGGTCGACGTGGCCGCCGTCCAGCGGACGCTCGCGCTGCGCGAGCGCGCCTCGCTCGACGCGATTCTCACGCCGCCGCTCGCGGCCTCCACGGCCTGGAGCACCGCCGACATCGACGAGGAACTCAACAATAACGCGCAGAGCATCTTGGGCTACGTCGTGCGCTGGATCGACTTCGGCATCGGCTGCTCCAAGGTGCCCGACTATTACAATGTGGCGCTCATGGAGGACCGGGCGACCCTGCGCATCTCGAGTCAGCATCTGGCCAATTGGCTGCGCCACGGCATCTGCACGCGGGCGCAGGTCGAGGACTCGCTGCGGCGCATGGCGCTCGTCGTCGACCTGCAAAACGCCGCTGACCCGGCGTATCGGCCGATGAGCGCAAATCTCGCGGCGAGCGTCGCGTTCCAAGCGGCCTGTGATCTCATCTTCGAGGGACGCGCCCAACCGAACGGTTATACGGAAGGCATTCTCACCCGGCGCCGCCAACAACGGCTGGCCTCATCCGCCTGAGCGGCTCACGCCGCCCGTTCGGCCGGCGGGCTGCGATGGCCCTTCAGCGGAATGTTGTAGGTGATCGTCGCACCGAAGGCTTCGGGCGACTGGGGATCGACGCGGACCTTGTCGAACACGAGCAGGCGCGTGCCGAGTTCGAAGCTCTCCTGTAAATCGTGCGTGACCATGAAAATCGTCATCTTGTTCATGTTCCAGAGTTTGAGGATCAGAGCATGCATGTCCGCGGTGATCCCGGGGTCGAGCGCGCCGAACGGCTCGTCGAGCAGCAGGATCTTTGGTTCACAAATCACCGATTGCGCGATCGACAGACGCTGTTGCATGCCGCCCGAGAGCTGCCGCGGGTACTTCTCGGCGGCGCCCGAGAGTCCGACCGCCTCGAGCAGTTCATCGGCGCGGCTGCGGGCGCTGCGGCGCCGCGCGCCGAACAGCCGTCCGGCGAAGCGCGCCCCGCGCAACTCGAGACCGAGCATGAGATTCTCGATCACGTTCAGATGCGGGAACAGCGAATAGCGCTGGAACACGATCCCGCGATCGGGACCCGGCTCAGAAGGCAGCGGCTCCCCGTCGATCAGGAATTCGCCCCTGCTCGGCGACTCGATGCCGAGCAGCATCTTGAGGAACGTCGTCTTGCCGCAGCCCGACGCCCCGACGATCGTCACGAACTCATGATCGCCTACGGCCAAATTCACGTTTTCGAGCACGACCTGCGCGCCGAAGCTCTTCCACAGGCGCTTGACCGTCACCTGCGTCATGCCGCGGATTCCGGACTCGCCCAGCCGAAGGCCTTCGCTCGCAGCAGTCTGAGCAGCCAATCCATGCCGAAGGCAAGCAGCGTGATCCACGCCACGTAGGGCAGGATCACGTCCATCGCAAGATAGCGGCGCACGAGAAAGATCCGGTAGCCGAGACCTTCCGTCGAGGCGATCGCCTCCGCCGCGATCAGGAACAGCCATGCGGAGCCGAGCGAGAGGCGCATGGCATCGATCAGACGCGGCCAGAGCTGCGGCAGCACGACCCTGATCACGATCTGCCAGGTCGAGGCGCCGAGCGTCTGGGCCTTGATGATTTGCTCGCCCGGCAGTTCGCCGACGCGCAGCGAAAGATCGCGCACGATGATCGGCGTGACGCCGATGATGATCAGCGTGATCTTGGCGAGTTCTCCGAGGCCGACGACGATGAAGAGGATGGGCAGCACCGCAAGCGGTGGGATCAGGGACACGGCGGCGACGAACGGCGCGAGCGTCGCGCGCAAAAACGGCAGCACGCCGATCGCGAGCCCGAACAACAATCCGGCCGATGCGCTCACGCCGAGCGCGATCAACAGTCGCTCGAGGCTCGCCCAGGTGTCGTTCCAGAACAGGTAAAGCCCGCTGCGTTCGTCCTCCTCGAAGGCGTACGCGTGCAGGGTCGAGGCGATCGTCGCCGGCGCCGGCAGCAGCTTGTCGCCCGGATTTTCGACGAGACGCGCATGCGAATAGTAGAGATACGCGATGAACAGCACGAGGAACGGCAGAGCGCTCAAGGCAACGGCGCTGCCGCGGTTCGGGTGAATGTTGATGAGGCGGCGCATCGGCGCGGCGGTCTACAGCGTCCCGTCCAACGCCATCCTGACGTAAGCCGGATCGATGCGCATCTTGAGGTTCTTCGCGTCGCCGAGCTGTCTGCCGCCGGGAAACGCAATGCCGACCGCGTCGACGCTGCCGGCCCCCTGACCGAGGATGCCGTGTTCGAACGAGAAGTGGCGCACGAGATCCATGTTCTTGACGATCGTGTCGCCGGAGATGAAGGTCACCGTGTCTGCCGGCGTCGCGAACAAATGCGTGGTCCCGAGCTGGCTGCGAAAGCCCGCGAGGTCCGTGCCGGAGGCCTTCGCCATGCTCGCCTGCGCCGCGGTCGCGGCAGCATCGTCGCGCAGCATCAGGGTGAGCGTTTCGTACCAGGCGCCGACGAGCGCCTTGCCGAGCTTGGGATTCGCGCCGAGCACGGCCGTGTTGACGACCATCAGATCGAGGATCTCGCCCGGCACCCTGCTCGAATCGAACACGAGCTGTGCGTTCGTCTGCGCCAGCACGGCCGCGAGCTGCGGCTTCCAGGTCACGACGGCGGTCGTCGCCGGCGCGTCGAACGCCGCGACGATATCGGCGTCGGACGTGTTGACGATCTTCAGGTCGCGCTCGCGCAAGCCGACCGTGCCGAGCGCGCGGACGAGGAGATAATGCGACACGGACAGTTCGACGAGATTGACCCTCTGTCCCTTGATGTCTGCAAGGGTCTTGCCTTTGCCCTTGAGAACGACGCCGTCGTTGCCGTTCGAGTAATCGCCGACGATCAGCGCGGTCGAATCGACGCCGCCCGCGGCCGGAATCGTCAGCATGTCCATGTTGGTCATCACGCAGGCGTCGAAGGTGCCGGCCGTGTATTGGTTGATCGACTCGACGTAGTCATTGATCTGCGTGAGCTTGATCTTGATGCCGTATTTGTCGGCCCATTTCTTCAGGATGCCGCTGCGATCCGCATAGTCCCAGGGCATCCAGCCGACGTAGATGCTCCAGGCGACGTTGAAGGAGGTTCGCGGCGCGGCGGCTTGCACGGCGCTCGGGGCCGAGATCAAGACCATCAGGTTGACGCTCAGCAGCAGACGGCTCAGGCGCATTCGATATCTCCCGATTCGGCGTGGGGGCGGAAACTCAGCAGGGTTTGCGCGACCTCGACGGCGCGACCCTCGGTGCAGAGCACTTGGACGACCCGGCCGTCTTCGGGCGCGGTGACCGGCAACTCCATTTTCATCGATTCGACGAGCACGAGGATATCGCCCGATCTGACCGCTTGGCCAGCGCTCACGGCGACCTTCCAGATGCTGCCGGACACCGGGCTGGCGATGCCGATGCAGCCGTCGCGGAGTTCGGCTTGCTCGTCCGCTGCGCTCGGCGCGGGTAGATCGGCGGCGTAGCCGATCTGCCCCGTCGCCTCCCAACGGCGCCGTTCGGCCTCGAACGCCGCCTGCTGACGCGCCTTGTGCGCGGCGATGCTGGCGGCCTCCTCGATGAGAAGCCGCCGGTAATCGCGCAGCCGGAAGACGGCGTCGCGGGTCTCGAGGCGGGCGCGCCCGTGCCGAAAATCAGCGCGAAATTCCCGGAGTTCCGCGTTCGTAACCGGATAAAAGCGCAGCTGGTCGAAGAAGCGCAACAGCCAGGGCTTATCGCGCTGGAACTCGGCGGTCTGATGGTAGGTGTTCCACATCTGGCACGTGCGGCCCAGGAATTGATAGCCGCCGGGCCCCTCCATTCCGTAAACGCACAGATACGCCCCGCCGATGCCGACCGCATTTTCGGGCGTCCAGGTGCGCGCCGGATTGTACTTCGTGGTGACGAGCCGGTGGCGCGGATCGATCGGCGTCGCAACCGGCGCGCCGAGATAGACGTCGCCCAAGCCGAGAACGAGGTAGCTTGCCTCGAAAACGATGCGCTTGACCGCATCGACGTCGGCGAGACCGTTGATGCGCCGAATGAATTCGATGTTGCTGGGACACCAAGGCGCATCGGCACGCACCGACTGCATGTACTTCTCGACGGCAAGACGCGTCGCCTCGTCGTCCCAGGACAACGGCAGGTAGACGACGCGCGTCGCGATCTCGAGCGAGTCGATCGCCGCCAGCGACTCCTCGGCCGCGGTCAGGTATTCGAACAGGCGCCCGAGCGGCAGCTTGCGGGCGTCATAGTGGACCTGCAGCGAGCGGATGCCCGGCGTGAGGTCGATGATGCCCGGCAGCGCGAGCGCTGCCAGCGCCTGCATGAGCGCGTGCACGCGCAAGCGCAGCTCGAGATCGAGCACCGGCGGCCCGTACTCGACCAAGAGATTGCAATCGCCTGCACGCCGATAGACGACCGCCGGGCGCGCGTCGCCGGCCGCGCGGGCCGCGAGAATCGCGCCGTCGCCGAGGCGCTTCGCGGCGTCGGCCGATGCGGCGGCCACCGGCGTCGGCGTCGCCGCCTTGCGCCCGAATCCTGCAATCGCAGCCTCGAGCAGCGCGTCGGCACGTTCGGCCGCTGCGGGCATCCAGCGTCGAAAGCGCACACGCGCCTTGGGCCGGAGCTGCCCCAGTTTCCAGAGCTCCGCCTTGGCGGTCGTCACCGGGCACACGAAACCGCCGAGCGAGGGACCGTCGGGGCCCAAGATCACGGGCATGTCGCCGGTAAAGTCGACGCTGCCGATCGCGTAGGCGTTGTCGTGGATGTTCGACGGATGCAGTCCCGCCTCGCCGCCGTCGCTGCGCGCCCACTGCGGCTTCGGCCCGATGAGGCGCACGCCCGTGCGGCTCGAGTTGTAGTGCACTTCCCAGGTCGCGGCGAAGAACTCCGCGATGTCGGACTCCGTGAAGAAGTCCGGCGCGCCCTGGGGTCCGTAAAGCACGCCGATTTCCCAGTCGTCGCCGATCGATGGAATGAGCGCGGCCGGCACCGTCTCGGGCGCGAGCGGTTCCGGCGCAGCCCCCGGCGCGGGCGCGGCGATGTGCAGCACGTCACCCGCCTGCAGCGCACGTCCGCCATGGCCGCCAAAGCGTCCGAGCGTGAAAGTCGACCGACTGCCGAGATACTCCGGAACGTCGAAGCCGCCGCGGATGGCCAGGTAGGCACGCGTGCCTCCCGCTTGCAGCGCACCGACGCGAAGCAATTGCCCGCGTCGCACCGAGACCCGCCGCCAAAACGGCACCGGTACCCCGTCGAGATCGGCCGCCATCGGCGCACCCGCGAGGCAGATCGCGGCATCCGCGTTGAACTTGAGCGTCGCACCGGACACCGTGAACTCGAGCGCGGCGGCATCTTCCGGATTGTCGAGCGTGCGATTCGCGAGCCGCGGCGAGAGGCTGTCCATCGGACCGGACGGCGGTACGCCGACGTGCCAGAGCCCAAGGCGCCCGGGATAATCCTGTATCGTCGTCTGCGTGCCCGGGGTCACCACGTCGATCGAGCGCGGCAGGTAAATGAATTCGTCGAGTGCCCGCGTCGTCATACCGCCCGCGGCGAATAGCGGCGTCGCGACGAGTTGCCGCAAGTAGGTGAGATTCGTCTCGATGCCGGCAATCTCGGTCGCCCCGAGCGCGCGTTCCAAGTGCGCGAGCGCCGCGCCGCGATCAGCGCCGCGCACGATGATTTTCGCGATCAGCGGATCGTAATGCGGCGTGACCGTCGTGCCATCCTCGACCCAGGTCTCGACACGGGTGTCTTCCGGAAAGCGCGCACGCGTGAGCAGTCCGCTCGAGGGCTGGAAGCCGCGCGCGGGATCCTCGGCGTAGAGCCGTACCTGTATCGAGGCTCCCCGCGGGACCGGAACGTCGAGCGGCAGGGTTTCGCCGGCCGCGAGCCGGATCATCCACTCGACGAGATCGACGCCCGTGACTTCCTCGGTCACACCGTGCTCGACCTGGAGTCGCGTGTTGACCTCGAGGAAAAAGAACTCCCCGGTCGCCGCATCGTAGACGAACTCGACCGTCCCGGCCGAGCGGTAGGCGACCGCCGCGCATAATCGAATCGCCGACTCGAGCAGGAGGGTCCGCACGCGGGGATCCAAGCCGGGAGCGGGCGTTTCCTCGATGATCTTCTGGTTGCGCCGCTGCACCGAACAGTCGCGCTCGCCGAGCGCAACGACGCGGCCCGCACCGTCGCCGAACACCTGGACCTCGATGTGCCGCGCGCGGGCGATGAACTTTTCGAGGAACACGCCACCGCGGCTGAAATTCCTGCGGGCAAGGCGCTCGACCGCGACGAAAGCGTCGACGAGTTCACCGGCATCGCCCACGAGGCGCATGCCGATGCCGCCGCCGCCCGCCGTGCTCTTGAGCATGAGCGGATAGCCGATGCGCGCCGCCTCGAGGTATGCGTCCGGGAGCGTCTCGAGCAGGCCGCTGCCGGGCAACAGGGGCACGCCGTTGCGGCGCGCGAGTTCGCGCGCCAGATGTTTGAGGCCGAAATCGCGCATCTGCGCAGGAGTCGGTCCGATGAAGACGACACCCTCGGCGGCGCAGCGTTCCGCAAACTCGTCGTTCTCGCTCAAGAACCCGTAGCCGGGATGAATCGCGGCCGCGCCGCGCGCATGCGCGGCACTGAGGATCGCGTCCTGATCCAGATAACTCATCGCCGCGGGCGCGGCTCCGATGTGGATCGACTCGTCGGCCATGTAAACGTGGCGCGCGTGACGGTCCGCATCCGAATAGACGGCGACGGAACGCACGCCGAGGCGCCGCAGTGTGCGTTCGACCCGACAGGCAATCTCACCGCGATTTGCGATGAGGACCTTAGCGAACATCCGTCGCCCACACCAGCACTTCGAGCGGCGTCGGATTGTACGCGTTGCAGGGATTGTTGAGCTGCGGGCAGTTCGAAATCAGCACGACGATGTCCATCGCCGCGCGCATCTCGACGTATTGATCCGGCCCGCTCAATCCGTCGGCAAAGGTGAGGCCGCCGTCCGGCGTCACCGGCACGTTCATGAAGAAGTTGATGTTGTGGGCGAGGTCGCGCTTGCTGAGGCCGAAGCGGTCCTCCTGGGCCACCGCGAGCAGATAGCTGTCGCGGCAGGCGTGCATCGTGCGCTTCTCGAGGGCATAGCGCACGGTGTTCGACTCGGAGGCGCAGGCGCCGCCCAGCGTGTCGTGGCGCCCGACGGTGTCGGCGACGATCTCGGCGAGCACGCGCGATTCGCTCGACAGCAGTTTCGAACCCACGCGCAGATACACGTTGCCCTGCGCACGGATCGTATCGACCGCGCTGTAGCGCTCGGACGGGTCGGCGGCATTGAAGAACAAGGTATCGGCGGCCTGGTTGCCTTCGACATCGACAATGCGCAGCGTCTCGCCGTGTTTGACGATGTCGATCCAGTAATCGCCCGCCGGAATCACGCGACGGAATTGCGCCTCGCCGGGAAGCAGCTCGCTCGTTCTGCGCATCACGAGGTACTCCTGTCGCCGGTGGGACCGCAAGCCAGGTACAGTTCCGTGTTCGCGAAACCCCGGGCGTTTTCGGGGCGAAAATTGCGGCAAAAATCGTCCGCGGCGACTGGCGCAGCCTTGTCGATCTCGATGCCGACGGCGCGGCGCGGATACTCCGGAGCCGGATTCAAGGGGTGGGGACAGGTGTGCAGCAGGACGAGCGCATCCATCTCAAAGCGCAGCGTGACCGAAGCACCCGCGACCTTGCCTGGATCGAAGCGCATCGCGCCGTCCGCATCGATGGCTACCTTGCTGAACCAATTGACGTTCGCCGCGAGGTCGCGGCGGCCCATGCCGTACTTGCCGGCCTCGACGAGGAACGCGTCGTGGCCGTTCTGGGTCCAGTCGTTGCGGTAGTCTTGGTAGCTCCGGAAACCCCAGCGCGCCGCCACCAGCTCCCGGTTGCAGTTGCCGCAGACCGTGTCGTGCCAGCCGACGCCGTCCTCCACGATCGAACAGAAAATGCGCCCCATGTCCGAATACAGGCAATGGCCGCGTGTGAGCTTGAACGTGTGCTGACACTTGAGCGTATCCGGAGCGTTGTAGCGCTCCAGCGGATTTTGCGGGTTGTAGAACAACATGCCGACGTTCGCGCCGCCTTCCAGGTCGACGAGCCGCAAGCTCGTCCCCGCCCGCATGGTCAACGACCAGTGCTTGCCGCCGTCGATGGTGGTTTGGTAGATCATGTGCAGTCCCCCTCTGCCTCGGGGAATCCTCCACCACGGCGGATCATCCCGAGGACGCCCCTGACGCCTCGACATCGATCTCCCGGGCTTTTATCCCGCCGTGTATCCTTATGAGATAAGGACTGCCTCTCTCGGACCAGGCGTCTGCCGAGGCAGACCGGAACCCTAGACGCACATTAGTTGATGATAGCGAGTAGCAATTCCCATGCCGGACCCGCGACGCCCGACCGCCGTTTCTCGAAATGACCTTGAAGGCCGCCAATTCGCGCAGATTTACGGCGCTCGCGTTTCCGCACGTCGATCGCGCTCGCGCAAACCGTTCGCACGGCGGCGCACCAGCAGCGCGCACGAACGGAGGGGCACGCCCCAGTTCGACGCAGATCAGGCCCCGGCGCCCGCCGTGACCCTGCGCTGTTCGTCACCGCGAGCGGCGCCGTGAGCGCCTCGCCCCTCCCGTTCGGTCGGCACGAGCTGTCGATCCGCACACTGCGCGCCGCTTATCGATCCGGCGCCACCACCGTGCGCGAGGTCGCCCTGCGTCTCGTCGAGTACGGCGCTCGCGCCCCCGAGCGCCATGTCTGGATCCGACGCTTCGAACCGGAGGTCGTCATGGCCTTCGTGGACGCGCTCGACGCGCGTCGCGCTCACGACCTGCCGCTCTACGGAATTCCGTTCGCGATCAAGGACAACATCGATCTCGCGGGTGTGCCGACCACGGCCGCCTGTCCCGCGTTTACCTACACGCCGACGCGTTCGGCCGGCGTCGTCGACCGCCTGCTTGCCGCCGGCGCGATTCCTCTCGGCAAGACCAATCTCGATCAGTTTGCGACCGGTCTCGTCGGCACGCGCTCGCCGTATGGGGCCTGCCGCAACAGCCGCGACGACCGCTATGTGTCGGGCGGCTCGAGTTCGGGCTCGGCGGTTGCCGTGGCGTCCTGCCTCGTGAGCTTCGCCCTCGGCACCGACACGGCGGGATCCGGGCGCGTGCCCGCTGCCTTCAACGATCTGGTCGGCCTCAAACCCTCGCTCGGACGCCTGAGCACGCGCGGTGTCGTGCCGGCGTGCCGCAGCTTGGATTGCGTGTCGATCTTCGCGCTCGACGCGCCCGATGCCGCCGCCGTACTCGATGTCGCCGAAGGCTTTGATGCGGAAGACGGCTATTCGCGCAGGCTCGGCAACGCCGCGATCGGCGGGCTGCGGTTCGGCGTTCCACGCCGGGAACAACTCGAATTCTTCGGCGACCTCGAGTATGAGGCACTCTTTGGTGCCGCGATCGGACGCCTCGAGAGCCTCGGCGGGACGCGCGTGGAGATCGATTTCGCGCCATTCCTGGAGGCCGCGCGCCTGCTCTACGACGGGCCCTTCCTCGCCGAGCGTTACGCCGCCGTCGGTGCGTTTCTCGAGCGGCATCCTGACGCGTTGCATCCGGTGACGCGCGCGATCATCGCGCAAGGCAAGGTGCCGCTCGCCGCCGCCGCGTTCGAAGCGCAATATCGGCTCAAAGATCTTCAACGCGCGAGCCAGGCCGCATGGGCCCAGGTCGATCTGATTCTCACGCCGACCGCGGGCACGATTCCGACGATCGCGGCCGTCGAAGCCGATCCGATTCGCCTGAATTCGATGCTCGGCTATTACACGAATTACATGAACCTGTTCGATCTGACGGGCGTCGCCGTGCCGGCCGGATTTCGCGCCGACGGCTTGCCGTTCGGCATTACGCTCGTGGGCCCCTGCAGCACCGAGCGGGCCTTGCTGCGCATCGCAGCGCGCCTGCAAGTCGGCGCGGATTGCGAAGCGGCAAACGGCGCTCCGGCGCCGGCGGCAATCACACCGAACCCCATGCTCGCTCCCCAGTATCTGCCGATGGCGGTGTGTGGCGCACACATGGAAGGCTTGCCCCTCAATCATCAATTGCGGGATCGCGGCGCCTACCTCCTCGCCCGCACCCGCACCGCGGCTCGATACCGCTTCATCGCCCTGCCGGGCGGCCCGCCGCTGCGGCCCGGACTGATCCGTGTCGCGGCCGAGGGTGCTGCCATCGACGTCGAAGTCTGGGCCATCCCGGTCGAACAGGTCGGGTCGTTCATCGCCGGAATTCCGGCGCCGCTCGGCATCGGCAAGCTGGAGCTCGCCGACGGGTCCGAGGTACCGGGGTTCATCTGCGAGGGCCATGCGACCGCCGGCGCCACGGACATCACGCCGCTCGGCGGCTGGCGCGCTTATCTCGCGACGCGGTCGCGATGACCGGCCCGCAGCCAAGCGGCTTCGGCATCGCGGATCTGCCGCGTATCGCGCGCGGCAGTGGAAGCTACCTGTTCGACGCCGCGGGCAAGCGCTATCTCGACGGATCAGGCGGCCCCGCGGTTTTCAGCCTGGGACACGCTCACCCCGAAATCAACGCGGCGATCGTGCGGCAACTCGAGGACGTGGCCTACGGCTACCGCTATTTGTTCACCAGCGCGGCGCTCGAGGATTTGAGCGCAGTCGTGCTCGAAGCCTGCGGCGGTAACGATCACATCGTCTACACCGGCAGCGGCTCGGAGGCCGTCGAATCCGCGCTCAAGATCGCCTTGCAGCACTACAGCGCTCGCGGACTCCCCGACAAGCGCCATTTCATCGCGCGCGAGCGTTCCTGGCACGGCAATACGCTGGGGGCCCTGTCCGTGTCGGGTTTTGCGGAACGGCGGCGTTCGTTCGAGGGCAGCCTGCTCGACGTCTCGTTCGTGTCGGCGGCGAATGCCTATCGACCGCCGGCCGGTGTCGACGCCGCCGCGCTCGTCGCTTATCTCGCCGCCGAACTCGACCGCACGATCGAGTCGCGCGGCGCCGACGCGGTCGCAGCGTTCATTTTCGAACCCATCGTCGGCGCGGCCGGCGGCGTCGTGCCGGCGCCGCCGGGTTATGCCGACGCGATGCTCGCCGTCTGCCGCAAGCACGACGTGCTCATGATCGCCGACGAAGTCATGTGCGGCTCGGGTCGCAGCGGGACCTGGCGCACGCTGGCTCACGACGGGGTCGTCGCCGACCTCACGTGTATCGCCAAGGGACTCGCGGGGGGCTACATTCCACTAGGCGCGACACTCTGTACGGCGCGCGTCGCCGCGCCCATCTTCGCGGCCCACGGCGCGTTCCAAACCGGCCATACGTTTACCGGACACACGGCCGCCTGTGCGGCCGGCCTCGCCGTTCAGCGCATCATTGCGCGCGACGGGCTGCTCGCGCGCGTTGCCGCACGCGGCGCGAGCTGGCGGGCGGCGCTGCACGCGGCGCTCGACGGCGTCGAGGAGGTCGGAGACGTCCGCGGCCGCGGATATTTTATCGGCGTCGAGTTCGTGCGCGATCGCGCCGGAAAACGCCCATTTCCCCGGGAGCGGGCGCTGAGCTTCGACATCGGCGCGCGGGCCTTCTCGAACGGGTTGATCTGCTACCCCTGTGCGGGCAACGTCGACGGCCGCAATGGCGACACGATCATCCTCGCGCCCCCCTACAACGCGAGCGATGCGGAACTCGAAGAGCTCCTGGAAAAGTTCGTAGCCGCGGTCAAGGCTGCACTCGGCGCCCGCCGCAGCTGAAAGGCTCCGGATTACCCTTTGATGAGCTCCGGCGTCTAGGCTCCGCGGCCGGCTGGACACCCGGGCTTGACGAGGGCTTATTTCATGTGTAAGATTTTACTGTCATATGAAAATATTTTTGTCACATGAAAGTACTTTCGACACATGAAACTGTTTCTACCACATGAAATCTGAAGCCAGTGGCGCGCCCAACGGCGACCGAATGCTCAGCATGCTGGCGGCGCTCGACAACCCGCACAGGCTGCGCATCATCGCCGCCTTGAAGTCCGACGGGCGCAACTACGTGAGCCAACTCGCGCGCGAAGTCGGCATCAGCCGGCCCTTGCTGCATCTGCATCTGCAAAAGCTCGAGGAGGCCGGACTCGTCACGAGCCGCCTCGAACTCTCCTCGGACGGCAAGGCACTCAACTATTTCGAGGTTGCCGACTTCGCCCTCGACCTGACACCTGCTTCGATCGCTGCCGCGATCGCCACACTGACCCCTTCCTCCTCGAAACCTGATCTTTGATAAGGATGCCGCCATGTCTGAACTCGAGTACTTGATCTTCGTTGCGCCGTTCGCCGTCACCGCCCTCCTCATCTTCGGCTTCAAGTATGGATCGGCCGCCTACCAAGCCCGCGCGCGCGGGGCGGCGGAGGCGGCCTATCGCGACCTTGCGCAAAGCGCGGTCACAGGCCAGTCGGAGGCGAACGCGCGGCTGGCCGCGATGCAGGCCGAACTCGCCGACGTTGCGAAGAGCCTCGCCGCGGTCGTCAAGATTCTCGAGGCCGTCGAATAGTCGAGCGGTCGTCAGGGCCGCCGTTTGATGCACATTTTCCCGACAATCCACGCTCGACCAGTTCCATCAATCAGGAGAGACCCACCATGATTCAGAAACTCACCGCGATCTTGAGGCCCACCGAGCGCTACGACGGAGCGCGCCCGATCAACGTCTACCTGCTGCGCTTGGTTTACATGCTCATGTTCTTCGTGCTCGGCAAGGAGACGTGGACGCAAATACTCACTCACCGCGGAACCTGGGAACCCATGGAAGCCGTCGCGTGGTGCCTATGGACGGCGTTCGCCACGCTGGCCGGACTCGGTATTCTGCGTCCCTTGAAGATGTTGCCGATTCTGCTGCTGGAGATCTTCTACAAGGTCATGTGGCTCGTCATCGTGGCCTATCCATTATGGACGCGGGGCACGCTCGCCGGTTCGGGCGCCGAGGGCATCACGACGAGCTTCGTGTGGGTGCTGCTGCCCATCGTGGCCGTTCCCTGGGGCTACGCGTTCGTGCACTACGTGCATCAACCGGCACGGCGAGCGGCGATCGGGTGAACTTGCGGCGCCGGGGTGTGCCGGCGGACGGCGGGCGGCGGGATGACGTCTCACCGCGCCGCGAGCCACCCCGCGATCGCCGCCGGCACTTCCCGCTGCGCCCGACTGCTCACATACATGCCGATATGTCCAAGGTCGAACTCGAGCGCGGTGTAATCCTTGCTCGCGATCGCATAGCGCAGCGCCGCGGAGGACTCGGGGGGCACGAGATGATCGCGCTTTCCCATGAGATTGAGCACCGGCACGGCGAGCGTGCGCAGATCGACGTGCCGGCCTCCGAGTTCCAATTGATTCTTGACGAGGCGGTTCTCTTGATAGCACCAACGCACGAACTCGCCGAACGCGACGGCCGCCTGGTCCGGACTATCGAAGATCCACTGCTCGACGCGCATGAAATTCTCGATGCGAGCGCGCTCGGCGCCGCCCGACAACAGGTCGACGTATTTCTGCTGCGTGAGCCGAAACGGCATCAGCGACAGGAACAATTGATTCAGTGTGTCGCCCGCGACGTTGCCCTGTGCCACGAGGGCGGCGACATCGATGCGCCGGGCCCACTTCGACAACAAATCCTTCGAGGTGTGAAAGTCGACCGGAGTCACCATCGTAATCAAATTGCGCACGTTCTCCGGATGCAGGGCCGCGTAGCACAGGGAGAGCACGCCGCCCTGGCAAACGCCGAGCAGAGTGAGCGAGGCCAGCCTTCGTGCATCGAGGATCCAGCGGACACAGCCGTGCAGCTGACTCTCGACGTAGTCGGCGAGCGTCGTATAGCGGTCCGCCCCATCCGGGTAACCCCAATCGATGAGATAGACGTCCTCGCCGGCCCCAAGGAGCCCGCGAATCAGCGAACGGTCCTCCTGGAGGTCCATCATGTACGGACGGTTCACGAGTGCATACACGATCAGCAGCGGTACACGGCGAACGCCCTGATCGGCCCTGGCCGGCGCGAGCGGCCGGTAACGATAGAGCGTGACCTTGCCCGAGCGCCACACGACGTCTTTCGGCGAACATCCCGCGACCACGTCGCGTGCCGCGGCGAGCGCCGCGAAGGCGGCTTCAGGCGTCATCGTTTCGACTTCGCCGGCTTTTTGCTCGTCGATTTGCGGACGCTGGCCGATTTGCGAATGCCCGTTGATTTACGGGCGCCGGCCGCTTCACGGGCGCCGGCCGATTCACGAGCGACCGGCGCTTCACGAGTCCGCGCCGCGGGCGCGGCGGCGAGCGCGGTTTCGACGGCCTTGAGCCGCTGCACGAGCGAGTTCACTTCGCTGCGCGTCGGTAGATCGAACTGCTTGGCCCAGTGCTCGATGCTGGCCTGTTGCTCCTTGCGCCAGGCGCTGCTCGCGTTCACGAAGTCCGCGAGCGCCTGGCAGAACGTCTCACTGGATGCCGTGCGCGCGTAGGCCGTTTCGGCCGCCTCGATCCAGCGATCGTAAACCTCGCGCAGCGCGGCCGGATCGTGCGACGCCGGCGGCTTGCCGGCGAGATCGTGGGCGAAGCCATTGGCCGCCTCTTGGAGCGCATCCGACCAGAGACGCTGCAGGCGAGTTTGCGCTTCGTCCATGCCGCGCCAGGCATCGGCCAAGCGCTCGGCGCGCTGTTGATGCTCGCGCGTCGCCCCGAGCGCCGGCGCATAGGCTACCGAGGGCGCGCCGGCCGCGCCGAAGGGATCTCTGGCGGCGGAGCCGGGGTTCCACGGCATCCGAAAATTCGCGAACTGCTCGCGCAGGGCATCGGCAAAGCGGCGCGCGGCGTCGAGCGCCGCCGCCGACCGGTCCGCCTGTCCGGCTGCGCGCGGCACAGGGCCTCCGGTCCCTGCGCCGAAGCTGCCATTCGCGGCTTCCACGAAGCGGCGCGCCGCGTCCGCGAAGCCTTCGCCCGCGCTGATCCAGGGCGCGAAGCCGGGCTCGGAGGCTAGGCCGGGGCGCGATGCGACCGCGAACGCAGGGGTCATGAGCGCGGTGAACGCCCGCCAATGTCGCCAGGAATCATTTTCCATCACGCAGCCCTTTGAATGCAGCGCAAAAGCACTTTGAGCGTGCATGACGTCTTGTGGCAGATTGCGATAATGAGACGTAAAACATTGTTTTATAAAAGTATTAGGCGTTTACTGACATCAACAATAGACCCGGGTCCGACTCTTAAGTTGTGCAATGCGAAAGGTTGGACTAGGATATCTCAAGCGCAAGAACTCGAACAGCCATGCAGCAAGAACGCCTCATCCGCAAATACACGAACCGCCGACTCTACGACACGAGCGGCAGTCGCCACGTCACGCTCGATGACCTGCGCCAGCTCATCGTTTCCGGTGAAAAAATCAAGGTGGTCGACGACAAGTCGGGCGAGGACCTCACGCGCTCGGTGCTGCTGCAAATCATCTCTGAACAGGAACAATTCGGATCTCCCGTCTTGGGCGCGGAATTGCTCGAAATGATCATCCGCTTCTATGGCGGTCCGATGCAAGCGCTTCTCAGCCGCTATCTCGAACAGGCCTTCGTCACCATGTTGAAGCAACAGGAGGCGATGCAGCTAGAAATGGCCAAGGCCCTGCAAACTCCGTTCGCACCGCTCTCGGAGTTCGCGCGCAAGAACGTCGAAATGTGGGAGCAGATGCAGGCGGCCACGCGCGACGCGATTCTCGGCCGAACGGCGAACAAGGGCCGCGCCGCCGACGCGGCGACGAACACAGGCACGAACGGAAAACCAACAGGTAAGTAAGCCATCATGGACATTCGACACAAAACGATTGTGATCACGGGTGCGGGCCGCGGCATCGGCCGGGCGATTGCGCAGCAGCTCGCGGAGCGCGGCGCGGATCTCGCCCTGTTCGATCTCAACGAAGCGGATCTGGAGGAAACGCGCTCGCTGTGTGCGGCCGAATCCGTCCAAGCTCGCCAGTACAAGGTCAACGTCGCCGACGAGGCGGAGGTGAGCGGCGCAATGAGGCAGGTGAGCACCGATTTCGGCCGTCTCGATGGGCTCGTGAACAACGCGGGAATCGTGCGCGACGGCTTGCTCGTCAAGGTCAAGGACGGCGCCGTCGTCGGACGCATGTCGATGGAACAGTGGAACGCCGTGATCGCCGTGAACTTGAGCGGCGTGTTCCTGTGCGCCCGGGAGGCGGCTGCACACATGATCGAATTCGGCAATGGCGGCGTGATCGTGAACATTTCGAGCATTTCGCGCGTCGGCAATGCGGGTCAAAGCAATTACAGCGCCGCGAAGTCCGGCGTCGAGTCGATGGCGGTCGTCTGGGCGAAGGAGTTGGCGCGCTACGGCATCCGCTGCGGTTCGGTGGCGCCCGGCTTCACCCACACCGAGATCCTCGCCGCCATGCGTCCGGAAGTCCTCGACAAGCTGACGGCGCCGGTACCGCTAAAGCGTCTGGGAAAGCCCGAAGAAATTGCCCATGCCGTGAAGTTCATATTCGAGAACGATTTCTTCACGGGGCGCTGCCTCGAGATCGACGGCGGTTTGCGGTTCTGAGTCGGCGTCGAACCCCAAGGCCCCGAGAATTCTCCGCGTCGCCGAGGTCACTCGCGTAACCGACGCGAAGAGCAGGTTGTCGGTTGGATGGGCGCGCCAGAGCCTGTGCGCACTATCCGGGTGCGGCAAGCCCAAATGCGCCATGACGAGTTGCTCGACGGCCTCGGCCTCGTATTCGAACACCGTCCGACAATGCTCGAGACCCATCTGACGATGGGCGAGCCAGTGCGTGATTTCGTGCACCAGTGCGAGCAATTCCTGTTCCGCCGTCAGGTCCGCGCGAACCGTGATCAAATCGGCGTGCACCCTCCCGTGAATCCAGTCGGGTAGCCGCGTGCGCACGAGGGCTGCGCCGGAGCGCACGAGATAGGCCTCGAGCGCATCGATGTACTGAAGGGTTACGGTCATGGTGGCCTCGCCTCAGATCGCCGGCAAGCGACTATCATGCGCCCCCCGCGGTGCGCCGTCGACCGCGCCGGGGCTCGTCTCTTGCAACGCAAACTTTTCGCAGCCGAACGCAGCCCGATGAGGTCTACAGTGTTCCATTTTGTTCATATATTTCAATTAATTATAAAATCGCCCTGTGACGACATCGATTTGACAGAATTCCTCTTGCGCTGCATACAAAATGCGCTATACTGCGGGCCGTACCGACTAACACCATCCGAGGCAACACCATGAGCGATTCAACTTTTGATCCCCAGGCGATTTTCGAAACCTACCGCAATGCGTTTGCGCCGGCCTTGAAGGCACAGCAGGAAGGCATCAAGGCAGTCGACAAGGTCGGCCGCTACCAGTACGCCGTCGCCGGCGATTACCTGGAATGGAGCCTTGCGCAGGCCAATGCCGCGCTCGGCGCGAAGACGCCGGCGGAGTTCGTCTCGAAGCAAGTCGAGCTGACGACGGCGCTCAGCGAGAAGCTGCGAGCCCGTGCGCAGGAATTCGTGGCACTCGCCACGGAAACCCAGAGCACCTTCTCGGACGTCGTGAGTGAGGCGACCTCGAAGGTCACCGATCTCGGCAAGAAAAAGACGGGCTGATGCCCACGGCGCGCTTCGGTGGGGCGACTTGCGCTCCGCCGAAGCCATCGCCGCCGTCAAGGCTGTTTGCGTCGCCATGCGACGACCCACCGCCGGACGCCCCGTATCAAGACGCCCTTTAGCCCGACGTCGCCGCAAAACCCGACGTCCCCACAACAAGAAGTGCCGCCCGTGGACCGAATCACCGACACCCGTTCCTCGACTGCTTCCCCCAGCACGGACCAAGACGTCGCCGAATTGGGTCGCGCCATGCGGGCGCAGCTCGCGACGGTGACGGGTGGGCTTGCGCCCGACGTCTACGTGAGCGCGTGGTGGGATTGGTACCTGAACGTCTCGAAGGATGCGCCCAAGCAAATCGACATCATCCAGGATGCCGTCGACAAGGCGGCCGATAGCTGGAAATTCGGACTGCGCGCGGCGGGGGGCGAAGCCTTGAATCCGGCGGAGGGCGACCCCCGCTATGTCGGCACGGCCTGGGCCCGGTGGCCGTTCAACGTGCTCGCGCACAACCACGGCAACTACTCGGACTGGTGGCAAAAGGCGCTCGCCGGCGTTCCCGGCGTGTCGCGCGAACACGAGCGCACCTTGGGATTTCTCGCGCGCAACGCTGCGGAAGTGATCTCGCCGGCCAATTACCTGGCGACCAACCCCGAACTGCTGGAGACTACTCGGGCGGAATCCGGCGCCAACCTCGTACGCGGCTTCCAGAATTGGCTCGAGGACATCGAGCGCGCGATCGGTGCGAAGCCCGCCGACGCCGACAAGTTCGTGCTCGGCCGCGACCTCGCCGCGACCCCGGGCAAGATCGTGATGCGCAACGAGCTGATCGAACTGATCCAGTATTCGCCGACGACCGAGACGGTCTATGCTGAGCCGATCTTGATCGTGCCGGCGTGGATCATGAAGTACTACATCCTCGACTTATCACCGGCCAATTCACTCGTGAAGTATCTGGTTTCCCAAGGGCACACGGTGTTCATCGTGTCCTGGAAGAACCCGAGCGAGAGCGACCGCAATCTGGGCATGGACGACTATCTGCGGCTCGGCATTCGCGCAAGCGTCGATGCGGTGGCGCGGATCGCGGCGGA
>Ga0302320_10005965_pt1 | contig 27169 bp, 28 predicted proteins | sample Bog_T0_3_FD_202130 | JGI IMG/M metagenome (GOLD analysis project Ga0302320, IMG submission 202130) | Peat permafrost microbial communities from Stordalen Mire near Abisko, Sweden - Bog_T0_3 | ecosystem: Environmental > Terrestrial > Soil > Wetlands > Peat | place: Sweden: Abisko, Stordalen Mire...
TGCAGCGAAATGTACCATCCGGCAAACCGGGCAGACCCGCGAAGGCGGCATTGTGGCTCGCGCTGTTTTTCTTGGCCTCCATTGCCGCTGGCTGCACCCGCACAAGCCTGCGCAACCAGCTGTTCGTCGGCATCGAGCGCGTACGGCGTGCCGAGCCTGGTCAGTCCGATCAGACCCAACGGCTGCTCGCAAATCTGGCGGCCATGCCGAACATGATGGTCGTGGACCTTGGCCCACCGCGAAATGCCCACGATTTCGACAGCCTTTCGGCGAACAAGGTCCGCCTGTTCTCGGGGCTTGAGGCGGGGCCATTCTGCCTGCGGGCGAGCTATGGCGTTTTTTGGGCGGGCCAGCTCCGTTACTCGTCCGGCCTGGCTATCCCATGGCAGGAGGTCACGACTTACCAGGCATGCATCGACCTGTTTGCCACGCGGCTTTATGGAGATCTTGTGCGGCAGGGGCTTTGATCGGCTGGGAGGCAGGGCCACTTCTGGTGGCTCCGGTCCCTGTTCCCAAAGGTGGCGAAGCTCCGTTTCTTTATCGACCGGGATGCCGATCTCCTTCACGCCTGCATGGGTGCATTGGGCGACCGGGTAAAGGCGCGGACGGCCGATATCGTGATCGTGGATTACCTCAAGGCGATCACCGTTGATGGGTGGAAGAAACCGTTCGCCGCAGCCCGTATCCGGTTCGATGGGCAGAAGCGCCTATTCCGGGGCGGCAGCGCCGCCGCGGTCCAGACCGCCATTTTTTTGCCCATGCCACAGCTACCTGGATGGCTGGCTGTCCGGGCAGCTCACTCTGATGGTGTCGGCGCGATAGCCGCCGGAGGCCGGAGTGGCAAGTGACATCCACTGAAACGCCAGTGAGACTCCGGCAACTGACCCCATGTGCAAAAGCGTCGCCCGATACGGATTCTTCGACGGTCATCTCTGGACCGGGGCAACCGGCGTGCATTCGGACCAGTGCAATCCGCGCGACTGCGAACCGTTGTCGGCCAGGAACTTGAGCCGCGGCAGCATCCCGGTCGACGTTACTGAAGGCGGACACCGGACGCCGCGCAGGCACCCAGCCAGCACTGCCCGAAGTGCGGGAATCGCGGCAAAAAGGAACTATCCGACATCGCAATGACGCGCGACTGGATCAGAACCACCTACGGGACGGGAGCCCCCATCGTGGTGGAAAGCCCGGCCGTCCGCCGACTCTACAGTGATGGGTTCCAGATCGAGGGCGGCATCTATACGTGGGTCTGCCCCGAAGACACCCTCGAGAGCCTCAACGAAAAGGCGCCAGCCCCGCGGTGGTGAACTGCTCCGCGGCACCGCCAAATGAGGGTGTGCCGTCTGCGGTTGCAGCAGGCCGCCTCGCCGGGGTGCCCACGGACCCCGGCGAGGCGGCGGAGATCACAAAGTCAGGACGACGAGGTCGTTTTCGACGGATGAAGCGCCGGGAGCTGCCCAGGCAGCCTCCGCCGCCGCCTGTCTGTCATGCCACGACCGCACCGTTCCGGTGAGCCTGATGTTTCCGCCATCCGCGTCCACAAAGACCGTCTCCGGATCGGCGAACCACGAGCGGTGCAGAGCATGCGTGATGTCATCGCTGATTTTTGCGGTGTTCACGTGCGGCGGCTTGATCGTAATGTTGTTGGCGACGCCGACAACACCGACAAGATGGCGGACGTCGTGCTCGGCGGCCTCCTTCTGGTAGTGCCATCCGACCTCGCCTGTCAGCCTGACAAAGCCATTCTCGACCGTCACCACGACCGCCTTTGTCGGGACGGTGACGTCCCATGCGAGGCGGTTTGAGGCCGCCGCCGCGATGTCGTCGTCGCCCTTCCTGTGTTCGAATGGCAGCCGCACCTCCAGTGCCTCGGCCACCGCATTGACTCCCTTCACCCGGTGGGCCGCGGCCTCGGCAGCATGCTTTTGGGCAAAGCTGTCGACATGCCCGCTAAGCGTAATCACGCCGTCCGCCGCCGTGACGCCGATATGGGAGGCCGTTATGCCTGGGTCCCAGCCCAGCTCGGCCTGAACGGCACGCTGCAGATCACTGTCCTTGGTCATCCCAAATCCTCTCAATATTCCGCCGGCGTGTGGGGAGCACTGCCCGCCCGTCGCCTGGCCAGGCATCGATACCCGGCCGGCGCCATGCCAGGCAGGTTCGGAAAATACTTAGGGCAGGTGGAGTAATGCAGGGGGCGCCATGGTGCCGTGGGCCGGGACCGCGAGGCGGCGCCAGAGGCACAGGCCCACGGCAGCGCCGGACACCATGGCGCAGTTCGCGGCTGGAGCCGTCCACGCGAGAGCGCCCCGGCGCAGCACCCGGTTTTGTTCGCGCCGTTGTGATCTGCCGTCAGGTTCCGGCCGTCCGGCGGCACTTGAACCCGGCCAAACGCCAGGGTAATTCCGTTTCCGGGTGACGAGACACCAATCCGCGCCGCGCCATATCGGCCTTTCCCAAAAATCGGAACATACGCACCACATGGCATCATCCGCCACCGCCCGTGCCGCTCCGGCCGGGGAACAAGTCCACGACCACTTCAATGGCGAGGACTTCAGCACGCTCCTGGACGCGACGCTGGGGCGCGACTCCGGGTTCGACGGATCCGTCGTAACCGGCCGCGTCATCCGCCTCGCCGCCGACTGCGCCGTCGTCGATGTCGGCCTGAAGTCCGAGGGCCGCGTCGCCCTCAAGGAATTTGGCCATCCCGGCTCCCGGCCCGACGTGAAGCCAGGCGACCTGATCGAGCTGTATGTCGAGCGCTACGAGGACCGCGACGGCTCCATCGTGCTCTCGCGCGAGAAGGCCCTCCGCGAGCAAGCCTGGACCAACCTGGAAAAGGCGTTCGGGAGCAGCCAGCGCGTCAACGGCACGATCTATGCCAGGGTGAAAGGAGGCTTCAACGTCGATCTCGGCGGCGCCGTGGCCTTCCTGCCCGGCAGCCAGGTCGATATCCGCCCCGTCCGCGACATGGCGCCGCTGATGGGCACGCCTCACGCGTTCCAGATCCTGAAAATGGACCGCGCCCGCGGCAACATCGTCGTGTCCCGCCGCGCCGTGCTGGAAGAGAGCCGCGCCGGGCAGCGCTCCGAACTGATCCAGGGCCTCAGGGAAGGCCAGATCATGGACGGCGCGGTGAAGAACATCACAGACTACGGCGCGTTCGTCGATCTGGGCGGCGTGGACGGCCTGCTGCACGTCACCGACATCGCCTGGCGCCGCATCAGCCACCCGTCGGAGGCATTGCACATCGGCCAACAGGTCAAGGTGCAGGTGATCCGGTTCGCCCCGGACAGTCGGCGCATCAGCCTTGGCATGAAGCAGCTCGAAGCCGACCCGTGGGACGGCGTCGCCGCCAAATACCCGCCGGGCGCCAAATACCCTGGCCGCGTGACAAACATCACCGACTACGGCGCCTTCGTGGAGCTGGAGCCTGGCGTCGAGGGCCTGGTCCACGTCTCGGAGATGTCCTGGACCAGGAAGAACCTCCATCCTGGCAAGCACGTCGCCACCAGCCAGGAGGTGGAGGTGATGGTGCTGGAGGTGGACAGCGGCAAGCGCCGCATCTCGCTCGGGCTCAAGCAGGTCCAGCGCAACCCGTGGGAGCAGTTTCTCGACGGCCATGCCATCGGCACGGTCGTCGAGGGCGAAATCCGGAACATCACCGAGTTCGGACTGTTCGTCGGCCTGTCCGCCGACATCGATGGCATGGTCCACATGTCCGACCTGTCCTGGGACGAACCAGGCGAACTGGCGATTGCCAGGTTCAGCAAGGGCGACACCGTCAGGGCCAAGGTAATCGACGTCGATGTCGGAAAGGAGCGCATCACCCTCGGCGTCAAACAGATCAAGAACGACCCGGCAGCGCCGGTGCTGGATACCGTGCACAGGGGCGACGTGGTCACCTGCGTGGTCACGGCCACCCAGTCGAACGGCATCGAGGTGAAGGTCAACGACGTGCTGACCGGCTTTATCCGCCGTGCCGAGCTCGGCCGCGACAAGTCCGACCAGCGGCCGGAACTGTTTGCCGTGGGCGGGAAGGTGGATGCGAAGATCACCGCAGTCGATCGTGCCACCCGCAGACTCAGCCTGACCATCAAGGGCAGGGAAATGGAGGAGGAGAAGCAGGCGATGGCCGAGTTCGGCTCTTCCCACTCGGGCGCCTCGCTGGGCGAGATCCTCGGCGCAGCGATCCGCCGCCGCAACCAGCAGGCGCAGGAAACCTGAAGAAGGACATGGATCCGAACGCCGTCGCTTCCGACTTCTGCCTTCCGTTCCTCCCGAGGCGCCTGAAGCCGACATTTTGTTCGACAGGCGGCGCCGCGAGCGCCCGCCTGTCGTTCTGCCGGCCGCTCGCGGCATATCGGCCGGCAGCCACTGAAGCTGTGGATATGGTCGATGCCCATCGGCGGCGGGCGCAACGCGCGGGACTGGCTCGCCACGGTCAAAGGTGTCTCCGCCGGCCTGCCCGTGCGGGACGTGTCGCAGGATCGCTGGCTGGCCGGGCTGGCACTTTTCAGGCAGCCCGGCCACACTGGTGGATGGCCTGTGGAAAACTGTGTTGTCACAATGACTTAGGCTTGACGGTAGCTGGCCAATATGGCAACGTTCCGGCAACTTGCCATTGGGGACGTCGCCGTTGTGACCAAGTCTGAACTCATCGCCGGACTGGCTGGCGCCAACCCGCATCTGCGCGCCGGTGACCTGGGACTGATTGTCGGCACGATCTTCGACGAAATCACCGCCGCGCTCGCGCGGGGCGAACGTGTTGAATTGCGCGGCTTCGGCACCTTTACCGCACGGCGGCGCGATGCCCGCGCCGGCCGGAATCCGCGGACCGGGGAAGCCGTGCAGATCGATGAGAAGGCGGTCCCGTTCTTCAAGGCTGGGAAGGAATTGCGTGAACGGGTCAATCATGGCAGGTCCGCGCGCGACGTCGTGGCCCAGATGTCGCCTGCCTGAGCCGAGAAGGGCCGTGTCGGACCTGGTCTGTCATGCCCCGGAGCCGGGGGCGGTGACATCGGCCGCCAGGCACGCTGGCGCCGGCCGGATGCGTCCCGGCCGACGCTTGGAGCGGCCTACCGGCTCAGGCTACGCGCAGGAGCGGCGTCCTGGCCATCTGCAGCTCCCGGTAGATTTCGACGTAATCAGCTGCCATGCGCCGCGCGGTGAAGCGCCTGTCGAACTGCGCGCGCACCTGGCCCCGGTCGAGATTGACCGCCTTCCGCACGGCCGCCACCGCGGAAGGCGCGTCATCCACGATGAAACCGCTGACCCCCTCGTCGATGACCTCGGGCACCGAGCCGCGGTTGAAGGCCACCACCGGCGTCCCGCATGCCATCGCCTCGATCATCACCAGGCCGAACGGCTCCGGCCAGTCAATCGGGAACACCAGAGCATGCGCCCCGGACAGGAAGGCGGGCTTCTGCGCGTCATTGATCTCGCCAATGAACTCGACATGCGGGTTCGCGGCGATCAGCGGGGCGATCTCGTCCGTGTAGTAGTCGATGTCGGCATTATCCACTTTTGCGGCGACCTTGAGCTTCATGCCTGCCTCACCGGCGATGCGGATCGCCTTGTCGAGCCCCTTTTCGGGTGACACCCGACCGAGGAACGCCAGGTAGTCCTGCTTCGCCGCCTGCGGCGTCAGGAGGCTGGCCGGCATGCCGTGCAGCACGGTCCGCACCCAGTTCAGATCGGGGATTGGCCTGCGCTGGCTGTCGGAGATCGAGACGAACGGCGCATCCGGGAACAGCCCGTAGATGTCCTTGAACTCGGGGATGTCGAGCCGCCCGTGCAGCGTGGTGACGAATGGCGTCTTCTGGCGGCCGAACAGTGACAGCGGGAAGTAGTCGGTGTGGAAATGGATCACGTCGAAATCGCCAGCCTGGCGGTAGATCAGCTCCATCATGCGCATGTAGATGGCGATCCAGTCGCGCACCGTGGGGTCGAGGCGCAGGGCCTTCGCACGCATCGGTGCCAGCTTGGCCGACGTCACGGAATCTCCGCTCGCGAACAGGGTCACGTCGTGACCCATCGCGACCAACTCCTCGGTCAGCGAATAGACCACCCGCTCGGTGCCACCATACAGCTTGGGCGGAACCGCCTCGAACAGCGGCGATACTTGGGCGATACGCATGCGACGACCCCACGTCATGGTGTTTCCGGAACAGTTCCCCCATCCGCCACGACCCGGCCGGAAAGGTTCCCATGCTGTGTTTATGGATGCTGAATGTGGCGGAATGCCGATGGATTCTGTGGCGGAATACAGACATTTCTTTTGAAAAATTCAATGCTGCCCCGCGTGCCATGACGCCCGGCCGACGCGCGCCATCAGGGCATCATGATCGCCGAAGACAAGGAAATTCCGTCGGACGGGCTGCCGCTCATGTGACGCGACTTGTGCTTGCGGCGGCTGACGTGTCTTCGGGCGATGACCCGTCCGCATGCCGCCGCTGTTGTCACAGAGGGTTCGATGCGCTACGTCCAATCTTCGGCCGATCCAGGTCTCAGATGGCCGGGAGTTCGACAAGGCGGGAGCACTCCATAGTTGAAGGTAATCTTCGTCGACATTGATGGCGTGCTGCTTCCGTCCAGGGCATGGGCGCTGCCGCAGAACCGCGTCCTTGCCAGTGCGCGCCGCTCTCCCCACTCCGCATGGGATGCCGCCAAAGGTGTGGTTTTCGAGCCCATCGCGGTGGCGCTGCTGAACCGCCTCTGCCGGAAGGCCGGCGCGTCGGTCGTGGTCCACTCCAACTGGCGCAGGAATGTCGGCTTCGGGGAAACACGGGCCAAACTGATTGGGCAAGGCGTCGAGGAGGTGCATTTCCATGCCCAATGGGCCTGCCCGAGGCGGTTCACGTCACAGAAATTCCAGGATATCTCGTCATGGCTGGCGGACAACCGCGCCAAGCCTGGGCTGCCGGTCCCGCCTGCGGGCAAATCGTCCGGAGCGCGGGCTACGATGAGAGTCCGCACGGCGTCCCCGCGCGATCACGGCATCGATTTTGTGATCCTCGACGACGAGCCCATGGGCTTCTTCGAGGACCGGAGAATCGTCATCAATGGTGATGAAGGTTTCGGGCTTGCCGCCTATCGGCACGCTTGCGGCCACTTCGGCGCCGCCGACGCCGAGTTCGGGGTGAGCCAGGTAACAGATGACGACCTGGAGACGGTCACAGCCGCGTGGCGTGGCGACCGGCTGCGCGCCGCCCTCTGGCTGCATGAGAGCCGGCCGGGCGGCGGCACACGGGCACAGGACCTTGATGCGGCGCGCATCCGGGGGATGGCCAGCGACCTGCATTGGCAGGAAGACCCGGAGGCGGTCATTGCGCGCAGGCGCGCGGAAGTCATGGAAGAGCTGAAAAGTGAGACACGCCGGATGGGGAAACGCCCTTATCCTGGCGGCCGACTTTGAGCCTTGTTGCCGGGATCGGAGGCCGGTGCCTGGTCTTGACGGCGTCCGCCGGAATCCCAGACGCCGGGCAAGCTTCGACGCAATCGGCGGCGGCCCGGCTGGCGGCGGCTCTTGCCAGCAGTCTTGCCATCATTCCTGCAGAAGAAGAAAGAGTTCCGCCATGTCCGAAAGACGTCCGCTCCAGCCTGCCAGCGTCCGCGAGGGCTACCTCGACGGCGGATGTTACCACTTCGCGCTGGCACTCCATCGGCTTACCGGGCTTCCGATGGTCGAAATCGGGAACATGTCGCCTGCGGACACCTTTTTCGGCGGGCATGCCGCCATCCGGCTGCCGGACCACTCCGTGGTGGATGCGGCGGGCCGCTGGACCGGGGAAGCCATCCTGGAAGAGTGGCAGGCCAATGCAATCCTCCCGATGGTGGCCGACCAGCTCATCCTGGATCTCTGCGGGGAAGAAGACGGCGACGGCGGTGCCAAGCTGTCAGGCGAAGCGCTCGAGCGGGTGATTTTGGCCGAAGCCCACATCCGCGCCGACCGGGATTACCTCGAAGCCAACCTGAAGGTTCTGCCCGGACCGCGTGATTGCCCGGATGGAACCAGGGTAGCGGAGTCCTCCGGCTGCTTTCCTGGAAGGCGGTAGGTGGCCAAGTTTGGCCGTCGCTGGCGGAACGGCCGCCGCCGGGCGGGCGCTGCGGCCATCCAATCCGACGGTCCCATGGCGCATCTGCTGCAGGCGGCTACTGCCGTGACGCCGCGCCACTGATGGCTTCTGAAATATCGCCGCGGACCCGCATGAATGACGGCAGCTGAGAACCGCTTTCCTCATCCATGTAGAGGTCGCGCCTGATCTCGATCATGACCGGCTGAACGCGTGGCTCCGTGCCGTAGAACTCCATGGGAACGAGCGAGCCGGCGAAGGGGTCGTTTTCCGCGACGCGGTATCCCCGGGACAGGAAGAACTCCATCAGCCCGCTCCGTAGGCTGTCAGGCGTGTGAAAGCTGTCGGTGCCGATGCAGATTTCCGGGCGCGGCGCGCCTTCCGGCTGCCGCTCATAGGGCAGCGCCAGCGAAGGAAAGCTGTGGCAGTCCACGATCAGGCACGAACCGTTCGCGGCAAGGGTCACTCCGGCAAGCGCCGCCAAATTCCTGTGGTGCGGCTGGTAGAAACCGTCCAGCAGGGCGCCTCTATCCCCGCTGCCGGGTTCATGCCGCAACAGGAGGCCGCCGGAAGTCCTGGTATAGATGACGCCCATACCGCGCTCCGCCATCGGCTCCAGGCTGTCATCGGCAAACCGCCCGGGGTCCACAATCAGCCGGGATACGGGGAAAACAGCCCTGGCGGCTCCGCCAACATCGAACAGCCGTTCGGTGTGCAGGTCTGTCATCCGCAGGAGTCCGAGCGACAGCCCTGCATCGTCGAGAAGGATCCGCGCACGCCATTCCAGCGGAATGTGCCGGGACGAGTGGGGGATGTTGAGCACGACAGGACGGGCCATAGCCATGCAATCCCCACGCTGGCCGCGCAGCAGGCGGCCGATTTGTTCAATTATGACAGCCTGCCGCGGCGCGCCAGCAAAACTTTCTGGCCACCCCGGCCATGACGCCAGCCATTCCTGCGCGTGGCCAGCCGTTCCGCCAGCCCCATGCCAATCCGCCGAAGGCGCGGAATTACTGGGGAGATATCACGGCCAGGGTGTAACCTCGGTTCCAGCAGCCGGACCACGCCGCGCAGGGAGCCCAGCCATGAAGCTGAAGCCGTCAACCGCCTTGGCAATCGCCGCTGCGCTCCTGCTGGCCAGAAGCGCATGTGCGCAGACACTGGACACAAGCAGCCCAGCCTATCAGGACCCGGCGTCGGGAAGCTATTATTACTACGACCAGTCCACCGGCTTCTATTACGATCCGGACAACGGCTACTACTACGACGCCAGCACCAACACTTTCTACACGTCCAATGCAGCTTCCGGGCCGACACCTGGAATCCCGGTGCAGATGGGCGCGCCTCCCATGGCTGTGCTGCCGCCGGCCTATGCTCCGGTTCCAACCTACATCCCCGCCCCCGACCCCCGCCGATGGGACCAGCAGCGACAGGCTCCAGCCTACATCCCCGCCCCCGACCCCCGTCGATGGGACCAGCAGCGACAGGTTCCAGCCTACATCCCGGTCCCCGACCCCCGTCGATGGGACCAGCAGCGACAGGCTCCAGCCTACATCCCGGTCCCCGACCCCCGTCGATGGGACCAGCAGCGACAGGAAGAGAGAGAGCGGAGGGGGGCCGCCTCGGAAGCGGAGCGCCAGGCCGAAATCCAGCGGAGGAGCGCGTCGGACGCCCAGCACGCGGCAGCCGAAGCCGAACAGCGGCGCGCCGCCTGGGATGCCGAACAGAGGTCCGCCAGGGACCGTGCGGCCCAGCAGCCGCAGCAAAGGACACCTGCGGCCCAGCCGCATGACCACGGGGCCAGCGGCAACGGGCCATGCGGCAGCCGGAACCCGGCAAACCCGGATCCGCATTGCCGCTGAACGGGAGCAAAGCTTTCCGGCAAACGAATGCATCAATCAAAGCTGTGCGGGCGCGCCGGAGTGCGCCTGCAGCCAAATTGAGGCCATCTCCCGGCCTGGCCGCAGTGTCATGACGACGGGCGCTTCCTCCAGATCGAGCACCTGCCGGGCCCCCGCGACATCCTCCAGATCCCTGAAGTCGAGCTCCAAAGCTGACAGCCGGCCACGTCCGTCGTGTATCCCGCAACCTGTATCGCAAAGCACGGCAATTCCGCCATGGCGGCCAGTCACCCTTACCGGATGTGTCAGACTGACCGGGTGGTGGCCGACGAAGACCGCCTCGCCCCCTGGCACGCTGTCCACCCAGTCGTACACGGGCTGGCCGCCGGGCACCTGGCGCTGCCCCCAGAGGACCATGTCCAGGACCGGGTCATCCCCGCGCGCCACGCCGCCAAGGAGCGGCGCGGCCATCCCGCGGAGTTCGCCTGGCATCGCCGCATGACAGAAGGTCGCGCCGCCGAGAGTCCTCCAGATCGGAGTTTCCCGGAGCAGGTCTGCAAAGGCACGCACCAGCCCGATGCCCCCGGGGTTCCTGGCGAGCTCGCCGCGCAGCGTGGCCAGGCTGGCGGCATCGCAGTAGTGGCTGACATCATCCAGCCGGTGGGGAGCGTCGATCATGTAAGCCAACCGCATTTCGTGGTTTCCCGGGCAGATGGCGCCCGCCCCGTTCCCCACGCAATCCAGCACCATCCGGATACACCCAAGGGAGTCCGGCCCGCGGTTGACGATGTCGCGTCGGGCCGCAGGCTGCCGTCCGCGCCGGACGGAGACACACTGTTGGACGGCATGGCCGGGTTCCCGCCTGGATGACATCCCCAGTGTCTCCCGGATGGCGGCAAAAGAGGCGATTCCAGGCTCCTGCAGTCCGCGGGATTCATCGGGGGCAACGGCCGCGTTGCCCTGCCTTCCGGGAGCGGGTAAGACTGCAGCCCTGGAAGGCAGCAGGCATCGGGAGCGCAGGGAAGTGAGTTCGGCCAGTTTCCTCGGCGCCCCATGCACGCTTTGGTCGGACGGGATGGCGGACGGGGAAGCTGCCGCCGGCGCCGGTGGCACCTGGCGCGACTGGCTGATCGACTTGCTCGTGACGCTGGCAGAGGACGGCGAAGGCTTCAGCGGCAAGCGGCCGAACTGCGATGCGGGATGGGAGACCCTGCTCGGGGATGCACTGGCAGATCACGGCATCACCTTCGCCGAGGCGGTTGGCACCGCCTTCGGGGTGGACCGCGACCTGCGTGACCGTCATCTGCTGACGCCGAACCGGGGGCAGGTTGAAGGCATCGGCCGCCTGCTTCGCGCCATCGCCGTTGGTGCGGATGCCCCGGACCTGATCGGCGCCGCCGACACGCCGGTGACGGCAACACGCATCGAGCGTGAGGCCGCCGCCCGGTTCAGGGAGGCAATCTCCGGACTCCGCGGCATCCGGCGAATCCCGCTCGCCTCCGTGGCGGGGCGGTGGGAGGCCGCAGCCGCCTCCCGTATCCACCAGCCATCCGTAACGATGGCTGACATCCTCACCCTCCGGTCGTGCGCCGCCAGGCTGGATGCATCCGCCCGGCGGGAGTGGACCCGCTCAGCAATCAGTTACCTGGATGCGCTCGTTATCCGGAGGCAGCCGCCGCTCTGATCATGACCTACCTCGGTCAGCCTCCCGCCGGAAGCGTCCGCGGCAGGTCAGGCGGTGGCAAAACCCGTCCCCCTCCGAGTGGGGGCGGCGCGGGGGCGGCACGTCAGCGCCGGAAAACCACGCCACCGCTGGCTTCCGGCGCCTCGTCGGCTGTGGCCTGCAGTTCGCCGGTGAACATGGTGTCGAGGCCGGCCTCAATCCGGTCGATCTGCCCGTTGGTGTAGAATCCGAGGCGGGTGAGCGTCTCCCGCGGCGTCTCGCCCAAGGCACGCGACCATCCGGGAAGGTGCCTCGTTTCGCACGGCCGTCCGGCCTTCCCTGAGCTGGCGATGCCGTGCGCCATGCCGCTGGAGACACCAAGATCGACATACAGGACGGTCTTCGCCGCCTTGGCACCCCACTGCAGCCCGGCCTCGATGCCGAGCATCCGCTCCTCCGGAACGTCGTCGTCAAGAACAGACGGCTGCGTGTACAGCAGATGCGATGCGTACGGTGCCTCGCCACGCGAGAAGCAGTCGTGCAGCGCGCACCGGGCGTAAGCCATGTTCCGAAGCACGCCGATGCGCCGGAGCGCCTTGTCTTCGCAGCGGAACATGAACGGGCTTTCGACAAGGACGAGTTCCATCGGGCCAAGGCTTCCTTCCCTGCGTAGCCGCGGGTGGCGGCCGCTGTGCAATGGTAGCCGGATGATCCCGGGCAAGCCTCAAATTCGCCGTCGTCAACCCCCGCACCAATGGCCTGGCCTCAAAGGAAAACCGCAAGCCCTGGGCCGACGGGATACCGGCACTCCAGGCTCCCCATTGCCAAGGCGTGGCAGACGCTTTCCGGTTGCCATTGCCTCATGGTTCCCGAAAACCGCAACGGCCGGAACCCGTCGCGGCGCCCGGCAGCATGGCGTTCAAAAGGCGGGTCAGCCAAACAGTTCGATCGGTGGCCCGTGCGTCGGGCGATCCGGCGGCGGCTCTGCGACAATGCTGCGTGCCAGACCAAGCGCGGCATCGATGGCGACCACGTCTGGCAGGGCGGAAACGGCGTCCGCAAGGCCGGCGCTACACCCGTCTGCCTCGGACAGGCGCGCCGAGACCCATTCCAGCTGCTGGCGCACGATGTCCTGGAACTGGACTTCGCCGAGCGCGCCGGAGATCAGGCCGGCCACGACGTGGCTCTGGCCGTCGGCAGCGGCTATCACCTCCCTCATGTGGTCCGTCAGGTGGTCATGGCCCTCGACCGCGCTGGCCAACTGCCGGCCAAAGGACTCCAGGCTCAGGATCTCTTTGTCGGTATGGACAGCGTCGACGCGCTCGACAAGGAAACGGTCAATCATCCCCTGCATCCCGCCGAGTCCCGTGCGGATTTCCTCCGCTGCGGCGACGGTCTGCCGCGACAGCAGGCGCACCTCGTTGGCGACCACGGCGAATCCCCGGCCAGCCTCGCCGGCGCGCGCCGCCTCGATCGCGGCGTTCAGCGCCAGCAGGTTGGTCTGAGAGGCGATCGCCTCGATGCTCCCGAGCATCTGGCCGAATGACCGGATGTAATCCATGATCTCCATGAACTGCGCGCGGTTCGCCTGGACGTCGTCACGCCTGGACACGACATACGCCTCCATGTCGGCGATGAAGCGGTGGTTGGCGCTTGCCCGCTCGCGCGCATCCCGGACGATCGCATCGGATTTCTCGCCCGACTGCACCAGGTGCCGCACCAGAACCCCGACAGCGTCATCGATGCCGCGCATGCCATGGAGGATGCTGATGGCGGACTCCTCCGTGTGGGCGACCGCCGCCGCAATCTGGCCGCGCAGGCGCGCGTTGGCCTCTCCGAGGAGGCGGTAACCCTGGGCGATCTTCCGGGCGTGCGGCCGGACGGCGCCGAGACCTGCCGCCGCCTGCTTCTGCCTGCATCCGATGTCGCGGAACGCGCCGTCCCGCTCGCATGCCCCGGCGCGGATCCGGTCGCCGCACGCGCTGATGACCGTTTCCTGGAAGCGCTGGCGGCAGGCCCGCATGAATGTCAGGACAATCCCCGCGCACAGGGTCAGGCCAGCCGCCATTCCGGTGGCATCGAGCAGCGGCGGCGCGACTCCGGCGCCGAGTCGGTGGAAGACGCCGTGCAGCAGGTACGTGGCGCCGAAGGCCAGGATGACAGTGGCCGCGAAGGCGCACGACAGGTAACCGCCGAACCGGGGTCCGAGGACAATGCGCAGGCTGTCATTGGAAACCATGGGGGCCGCCTCCTGAATGTTGGCCAGGTCAGGCGCCTGGCACGAGCTGCCGGACCACCTGCAGCAGCGCCTCGGCCTGGACCGGCTTGACGAGCCACCCGGTCGCCCCGGCGCTGCGCGCGTCGTCACGCCGGTCGCGCTGCGATTCTGTCGTCAGCAGCAGGATGGGGATAAAGCTCAGCCCGGGCAGCTTGCGGATCTGGCGCACGACCTCGATGCCGTTCATCGCGCCCATGTTGAAGTCCGTGATGACCATGGCTGGCTTGAGCCCGCCCCGCAGCGTGGCCATGGCAGCCTCCCCGCTGGGCGACTGCTCAACCGCAAACCCGGCCTTCGACAGGATGGCGTTCAGGCTCATCAGCATGGTGGGCGAATCATCGACGATAAGAATGGTCTTGGCCATTTGGAACTCCGCGGCGGCCATTGCCGCCGATGCTTGGGATTGGGAGCAGGCACGGGGACCCGGCGGTCACGGCCTGCCAGGTCAGGCCCCGAACATGGGCATCAGCCAGCGTGCCAGGAACGCATCCCCGGGAGGGGCGCACGGCACTGTTCCGCAGGCAGCCAGCACCTGGACGAGTGCGGTGTGCATGTGGGTGCAGCGCCGCAGGTCGACATCCGGCGGCGTCGGCCCCGCCATGTGGGCGAGCAGGTCAAGCGCCTCCTCGACGCCGCACTCCCCTTCCATGTGGAGACGGTTTCCGTCCATGCGCAGCGTCATTGCAGCAGTTCCTTCAGGTTCAGCACCATCAGCACCCGGCCGTCACCCAGCAGGGCCGTTCCGGCGTAGCCGCGCATGCCGGCGAGCATGCCCTCAAGCGGCTTGAGAACGACGTCGGTGCCTTCCCGGAACCTGTCCACCACCAGTCCGGCGGTGGCTCCGCCGACGCGCACGACCAGCACCGCATCCCCCTCCGCCCCGTTCCCGGCGCCGCCTGCCGTCTCCATGCGCAGAAGATCCGCCAGGCGGATCAGCGGCACCACGGTGTCGCGCAGCACAAAGGCCTCGGCCTGCCCGACCCTGCGGATGCGCCCGGCCTGCAGGCGGACGGTCTCCGCGATGGTGTCCATCGGGATGCCGAACATGGTGCCGCTGGCCTCCACCACCATGACGCGGGTGATTGCCATGCTGAGCGGCAGCGACAGGCGCACGCTGGTGCCCTCGCCGGGGCGCGACGTCACATCCGCGCCGCCCCCAAACCGCTCGGCCGCGGAGCGGACAACGTCCATGCCGACGCCGCGTCCGGAGAGGTCGGAGACCTCGGATGCCGTCGAGAAGCCGGCGTGGAAGATCAGGTTGACGGCTTCCTGGTCTGTCAGGCGCGCGGCGCGGCTGGCGTCAACGACGCCTTTCCGGACCGCTGACTGCCGGATTGTGGCGGGGTCGATGCCATGCCCGTCGTCGGACACTTCAATCACGATCCGGTCCCCTTCCCGGCGGGCCGCAAGCCGCAGCGTCGCATGCCCCGGCTTGCCTGCCGCCTGCCGCTCGGACGGCGGCTCCACGCCGTGGTCGAGCGCGTTCCTGACGATATGCACCAGCGGATCGCCGAGCGCCTCGATGATGGCCTTGTCGGCGGCGGTATCCCCGCCCTCGATCACCAGCTCAACCTGCTTGCCGAGCTTGCGCGCAATGTCCCGCACCAGGCGGGGGAACCTGTCAAACACCTCCGAGACCGGGATCATGGCGACCTGCATGATTGTGGACTGCAGATCCTGCGCCAGCCGGTTGATGACCGCGTAATGCTCCTTGATCTCGCGGGCCATCTCCCGGCAGCCGTGCACCTCCTCGGCGCGGAGCGCAAGAAATGGCATGGCGTTTTTCGCGACGGCGAGCTCGCCGATCAGGTTCATCATCCGGTCGATGCTGTCCTGGCCGACCTTGAGCACACGGGGCGCCTGGCCGCCCCCACCCGCCGGATGGCTGCTGTCACGCCCGGGGATGGCCTGGAGCGGGGGACTGTCCTGGAGCGGGGGACTGTCCTGGAGCACGGGGCTGGCCTGGGGCGGTTCCCTGACTGCCGGACTTAGCAGCGCCAGAAGGGGCGCCGCCGAACCTTCCCCGGCGGCGTCCGCCGCTGCCGCGGCGAGCGCGGCGGCGTCCCACGGAAGGCCGCCCGCGTGTTCCATGCCGGCAAGTGTCCCGGCGACCGCGGCAATGCGCCGCAGCGTCTCCTCCGCATCCGCGGGCGCCTCAAGGATACGCCGTTGCCCGGACAGGATCCGTTCCACCACCGTTGCGCCACCGCTTTCCGGCTCCGCCGGGAGCGCGGTGATCTGAACCTGGTCGGCCACATAGCGGAACAGGTGCTCCACCGCCGCGAGCGGCGCCGCAGTCAGTGCATGGAAAACCAGGTTGCAGAGGTATGGGTCAAGTTCGCCCGGCGGCGGCCATGCCGCTCCCGGCGTGATGCGCATCCCGAGCAGGTCCGGGACCTGGCGGAACAGGTTAAGGGGGTCCTCTCCCCGGTAGAAACAGCCCCCGTCCGGCGCGTAGCGCACCGACAGCACCGGGCCGCATCCCGGAGCGCGGGCCGTGGCGGCATCGCGCAGCCAGGCGGTTGCATCGGCCGTGCCAGGGCTGCCCGGACACGGCTCCGGCTCTTGCGCAGCGTCCCCGGCAGCCATCAGCGCATGGAGCCCGGCGGCCGTGCGCCGTGCAACGGCGTCCGCATCACCCGGCAGGCATCCTTCCCGCTCCAGCGAGTCTATCCATCGTCCGAGCTGGTCGAGGCTGTCCAGAAGCAGGTCGACCATGTCCGGCGTCAGGACAGTCCGCCCGGCCCGCACGCCGTCCAGCAGGTCCTCGCCGGCGTGCGCCACACGCGTCAGCGCCGCGGCGTCGAACAGTCCGGAGGAACCCTTGATGGTATGGAGCGCCCGGAACACCTCGTTGACCAGTGCCGCATCCCCTGCGCTGCGCTCCAGGCGCAGCAGGCCGGACGCGGCTGCCTGCAGCAGGTCGCGGGCTTCCGGAACGAACGTTGCGAGCAGATCGTTCATGGCGCGCGCACGCCGGTCAGCAGGCGGGCGGTCTCGGCCAGCTCGCCCGGGTTCACCGGCTTGACCATGTAGAAGTTCGCGCCTGCCTCGTAAGCACGGGTGATGTCGCCGTCGGCGGCCTCGGTGCTGATGGCGACCACTGGCACGGACTGCAGCCCGGGGTCGCCGCGGACCAGGCGGATCATCTCATAACCGTCCATCTTGGGCATGTTGATGTCGACCAGGAGCAGGTCGAACCGGCTGGCCAGGGCGCGCTCGATGCCCTCAACCCCGTTGCCGGCCTCCTCCACGCCGAAGCCGGCGGCCTCCAGCACGGCGCGGCAGAACATCCGCACCGTCACGCCGTCGTCGACCACCAGTATCCGCTTTCCGTTCATATCAACCCCATTCGCCGCATGGCGGCTTCCGGTATGCGACCACGTCGCCGACCTTGCACGGCAGGAAAAGTGACGTCATGCGGCTCATGCTCTCGGAGTGCCCGAGAAAGATGAACCCGCCGGGCGACATGCACTCGTACATGGCCTCAACAGCCTGCCTGCGCGAAAGGTCGTCGAAGTAGATCAGCATGTTGCGGCAGAAAATCACGTCAATGCCGCGGTAACCCGCCATGCTCAGCGGATCGACGACATTGACCGGCGCGAAGTCTATGGAGCCGCGGATGCCCGCATCGAGCCGGAACTGCCCGTCCGGCAGCCTGGAGAAGTAGCGTGCCCGGAGGCTGTGGGGCAGGCGCATCAGCGACCGCTCGCCGTAAACTCCGTTCCGCGCCTCGGCCAGCACCTTGGAGTCAATGTCGGATCCGAGGATTTCGATGCCGTAGGCGTCGGCCTGCTCCCACTGCTCGAGGATGGCGATGGCTATCGAGTAAGGCTCCTCGCCGGTCGCGCATGGCAGCGACCAGATGCGGATCGGGTCGTCGGCGTCCCGCCCGCGGGCAAGCAGCGGCAGGACGCCGCCGGTCAGCGCCCCGAACTGGTAGTCCTCGCGGAAGAAGTAGGTCTCGTTCACGGTCATCGCGTTGACAAGGTGCTGCCGCTCCCCGCCGGACGCGCCGAACCGCACCAGGCCGAAGTAGTCGCGGAACCCGTCCGACCCTGTCGCCGCGATCCGGTCGTTGATACGGCGTTCGACGAAATACCGCTTCTGCTCGTTGAAGGTTATGCCCGTGTGGCGATAGAAGAAATCGCAGAACCGCGCATAGTCCTCGCGCGTCAGCGGCGCGGGCGCGGAGTCCGCGCTGCGGGTCCCGGCCGCGGCCATCACAGCGGCCATCACAGCCCCCGGATGCGGCGGATCGCCGCCGCCGCGGCGAAGGCCACGAACGGATCGCACGGGAAACGCGCGGGCAGTGCGGCCAGCGCCGGAACCGAGCATTCGTCGCCTGCCCCGGCCAGCGCGTCGGCGGCCGCCGCGCAGACGTTCACATGGCAGTCGGTCCGCACGACCCCCTCGAGCCAGCCCGGCACCCCGGCATGCGGCAGCGCTGCCAGCACGTTGACGGCAAAGATGCGCACGTCGCTGTCCGGGTCGGCGAGCAGGCTGTCCACATGGGGCTCCAGCGCCTCCGGCATCGCCTGCAACGCCTCGATTGCCGCATTCCGGAGTGCGGCGTCATCGCTGCGCAGGCAGGGCAGCAGCCCCGCCACCGCGGCAGGCGAGCGCTGCCGGATCAGCGATGTCAGGATGGCAGTCCGCACGCTGGCGTCCGGCTCGGCGCCAAGCCGCGCGCAGAGCTCCCCGGCAGCCTGCGGACTGGCGCCGAGGCCGCGCGCGGCCTCGCGGCGCTCCGCGGGCGAACCGCCGCGGAGCGCCGCGAGCATGGCGCCAGGATCCGGCGATGCGGGCGGTTCCGGCGCCCGGCGTCCGCTGGCGGCCCTAACGAGTGGCATGGCGGGCGTCCTTGCGGGTGGCGGATCCTGCGGGCAGCAGCCAGGCGGCAAGCTGGTCCGCGATCCTGCCGGAATGCGCGACCACGGACGCGCCGCCGCGCCGGATCAGCTCTTTTGGCATGCCGAACACCACCGAGCTCGCCTCGTCCTGCGCAATGGTGCGTCCGCCGCGGCGGTGCAGGTCCGCCATGGCCTCCGCGCCGTCGTCGCCCATGCCGGTGAGCTGCACCGCAACCAGATTGCCGGCGGGCACCACATCGAGTGCGCTTGCCACCAGCCGCGTGACGCTGGGGTGCCATAGGTGGCCTGCGGACACGGGCACCGGCGCCGCCACGTAACCGGCGGCGCGGCGCAGGACGAGGAGGTCGGAATCGCCCCTGGCGATGTAGACCGTGCCGGCCTCGATCGGCATCTGCTGCGCCGCCTCGACCACGCGCATCGCGCACATTCCGTCCAGGCGCCGGGCGAACGGGCCGGTGAAGCCGCCCGGCATGTGCTGGGCGACCAGCACCGCCCACGGGAAGCCGGCAGGCAGGAACGGCAGGATTTCCTCGAGTGTGCCGGGGCCGCCGGTGGATACGCCGATCAGCACCATGCCCATCTGGCCAGGCGCCGGCCACGGCTGGCCCGTGTGGCCGGACTGCCCTGTGGCGGCACTGCCGGCGGCGTGCGCCCGCGCGCCCCGCATCCGTTCGCGCAGCCCGTGCGCGCGCCGCACTTTCGCCTGCGCCGCCGCCCGCACCTTTGCCAGGAGCTCCTGGCGGATGCGGTCGATGGACAGCGAGATTGTGCCGTCGGGCTTGCGCACGAAGTCCACCGCGCCGAGGCTGAGCGCCTGGAGCGTCGCCTCGGCGCCTGCGTCCGTCAGCGATGACACCATCACGACAGGCTTCGGCCGTTCCGCCATGATGCGCGACAGGCAGGTAATGCCGTCCATGACCGGCATGTTGATGTCCATCGTGATGACATCCGGGTCGAACGCGCCGAGCTCGGCCAGCGCCTCCTCCCCGTTGCGCACCGTGCGAACCTCAAAGCCAGGCTCGCCCTCGAACAAATCCCTCAGGTGCTTGCGCATCAGGGCCGAGTCGTCGGCCACCAGGACCTTTGTCATCCGGCATTTCCCCCCTGCCGTTCCAGCGCGTCCGCGGACATGGGCCGCATGTGCGGGCACCGTCACCCGGACACCGCCCGCACAGCCTCCGCCTCCCGCGTGTCCAGCATCTGGCAAATATCGGGCAGCAGGACGATCCGATTCTGCTCCTCGATGTTGGCCACCCGGCCAATCAGCCGCGGATGCCCGTCCGGGAGGTCCGGCGCGGCGCCGATGAACCGGACCGGAATGCGCGAGACCCCGGAAACGGAATCGACGATGAAGCCAGTCCGGACGCCGTGCGCGGTGAACACGATGATCCGCTGCCGGTCGCTGCGCTCCGCGTCGGGCATGCCGAAGCGGCGCCGCTGGTCGACAACCGGGAGGACCGCGCCGCGCAGGTTGATGACGCCTTCAACGAAGGCTGGCGTTTTCGGAATGCGCGTCAGATGTTCGGGCACGCGCACGATCTCCTGCACGGCCTCTATCGGCACGCCATACTCCCCGTCCATCAGCCGGAACACGACGAACTGCTCCTCGGCGCCGTCGTCCTCCCTTTCGGATGGCGTGCCCGGCGCGCCATCCCCTGCCGGGCCGGATTCTCCCCCTGTGGCCGACGCCTTGCGGATTTCCCCGACGTTGAACATCCGTTCGGCGGAGAGGACGGACACCAGGCGGCGTCCGTCCTGCAGGCGGCATATGGCCTTGACCTCCCCCATGCCGCCCCCGTTGGCCAGCAGCGCCGGCACCGGCCCGACCAGCGCCCGGCTGACGCGCAGCACCTCCTTGACGCTGTCCATCACCACGCCGACCGACAGTCCGCCGGCCGAAACCACCACCACCTTGTTCGCCTCGGTGAGCTCGGCGGACGGCAGGCCGAACATTTCGCGCATGCCGACAAGCGGCAGCAGCTGGTTGCGCAGCGATATGACCCCGATCACATGTCCGGCGGCCTTCGGGACATGGGTGATGTGGGCGGGCAGCTGCACGATCTCCTGAACCTGTTCAATCGGGAAGGCGTACTCCTGGCCGGCCACCTCGAAGCTGACCAGATGGTCCTCGTCGGCTGCCGCGGCGCCGGCAGCCGACGCGTCCTGCGCGCGCCCGCGCACCGCGGACGCCGGACCGTCGGCCGGGGATGCCCGGTCCGGGATGCCGCTGAACTGGCGGTGCACGATCCGTCCGGTGTCGAGGATCATCACCATCGGGCGGCCGTCCTCGCCCCGGATCATGCCGGCAAGGAGGTCCGTGGCCACCGTGCCGGCCGTGCCGGCCGATGCCTCGATCCGGCCCGGATCGACGGTGACCACGCTGGCCATCCGGTCCACGACCAGCCCGGCCGCCCGGGCCTGGCCACAGTCAAGGACGAGAACGCGGGTCGCGTCGTCGTGCAGCGCCGTCGGGAACCGGAACACGTCCCGCAGGCTGATCACTGGCAGCACGGCGCCGCGCAGGTTGGCAAGCCCCTCCAGTTCGGTCGGACCCATCGGCACCCGCACCAGATCGGGCATGCGGATGATCTCCCGAACCTCGGCCAGCGGGATGGCGAACTGCTCATCCTGCACGTGGAACACGACGAACTGGAGGCCGTCATCCCCGCCCGACCCGCCGCCGGGCAGCAGCCCGGCAGGCCCGGCAGCGGGGGATTCTACAAAAGCGTCCATGGCTGCGTCTCCCTGCCCGCCGTCACCGCGCCTGCAACTCGTCGGCCAGCGAGGCAATCTCCTCGATCGCCGCGGCAAGCTCCTCGGCCCCCTTGGACTGCTGGCGGGCGGCGCCGGCAGCCTCGGCGACCGCGCGCGATGCCTGGTTGGCGGCAGCGGCGACCTGTTCCACGCCGGTCTGCACCTCCTTCACCACACGCACGATCTCATCCGTGGCGGAAATGATCGCGCGGTTGCCGGACAGCACGATATCCACGTCCGCGGCCACCGTCTTCAGGTCTGCCGCGATTGCCCTGTTCTTCTCCGCCTCCGCCGCGCCAGCCTCGGTGATGTCGCGCATGTCGTCGCGGACGTTCACGATCTGGTCCTGGATGGCCTTGACGATGTCCTTGATGCGGTCGGCGTTCTCGGCCGAATCGCGCGCCAGGTTGCGGATGTCCGTGGAGACCACGGAAAACCCCTTGCCGTACTCGCCCGCGCGGGCCGCCTCGACCGAGCCGTTCACCGCCAGCATGTTGGTCTGGATCGAGACTGTGGCGATGGAATCCACGATCTTGTCGATGCGCCGGCTGATCAGCTCGAGTGCCGCGATCTGCTCCCGGCTGCGCCGCCCGGCCGCCACCGACTCCAGGACGCCATCGATCAGCGCACCCACGGCGACGCTGCTGCCGCCAATCAGCACCGCCGCGGCCTCGCTCTTTTCGAGCGATGCCTGCGCGCGCTGCTGCGAGATCTGGGCTCCGCGCTCGATCTGGGCTATCGCGGCCGACGACTGCTGCGTCGCGGACGCCTGCTGCTGCGCGCCACGGCCAATCTGGTCCAGGGCCGCCATGATCTGCGTCGCGGCGCGGTTGATCTCCTCCACCGCGCTTGACAGCTCCTCGGCGGCCGAGGCGACCTCCTCGGCGCTTTTGCCGATGTCGGTGCTGGTCTTCAGCTCATCGGCAATCTCGGACAGCTCCTGCGCCGCCTTCTCGCTTTGCGTGATGGCAGTGCCCTGCTGTTCGACGTTGTTGCCCGCCTCCTGGCATGCCGCCGACTGCTCGTCCGCCGCCGCCGCGATCAGTTCGGACCCCTTCTGGACTTCGTTCGCCGCGCCGATGGATTCGTCATTCGCCTTCGCGATCTCGGCGCATCCCGACGCCACCTCCGCCAGGCCGGCGCGCACCTCGTCGAGCTGCCTGGTGACCGCCTTCCCCTTCTCGACTTCCTGCCGGGCGGCCTGCGCCGACGTGCCGATGCCCCCGGCAATCACCTTCACCTCGCTCTGGATTTGGGCGATCAGGTCCTGAATCTCGCGGGCCGACTTCTCGGAGGTTTCGGCGAGGTTGCGGACCTCGTCCGCCACCACCGCGAAGCCCTTGCCATGCTGTCCGGCGCGGGCGGCCTCAATGGCGGCGTTCAGCGCCAGCAGGTTGGTCTGGTCGGCGATGCGGGCCACCGCCTTGACCACGTCGCCGATGCTGGCCGCCTGCGCTTCCAGATCCTCCACCATCAGCACCGACGCATCCTGGCGCTCCGACGCCTTCCCGATGGCGGCGAGCGAGCCGGTGATCCGGACCGACACCCCGGCAACCATCGCCTGAAGCGCCGATGTCTTGCCCAGTGCCATGTCGGCGTCTTCCTTGGCCCTGAGTATGAGCCCGGCGCCACGGATGACCGCCTTCAGCGACTGCGCGGCCGCCGTGGCCGCCTCTTCCGCCCCCGACCCGATCTGGGCGGTCGAGCGCTGGAGCTCGCCGGCGGCCGAGTTCGCTTCGGCGAGCCCGGTGGCAAGCTGGGAAGTCGCGGCGGCCACGCGCTCCGCCGCCTTCTGCTGGCGCGCGAAGGTCCGCGCCTTGCGCTTCTGCGCCTCGGCCACCAGGCGCGGCGCCCCGCCGCCCAGGCTGGGACCCTCGGCGTGATACCCGTCGTCAGCGGGGAGATTGGCGGCGACGTTCGTTTTCTTGACCAGAGCCATGATATCCCCGAGGGAAAGTTGTTTGCCGGAAGTCTTCGTCAATAGGGGCCCTGCTGGACCCGCCTGGGGCAGTCTCCGGCCGACATGTTAATATGCTATGACCTGTTTCGGAAAAATCGGCCAATGGCGCGGCCATGGTGTTGGGTCCAGTCCATTGCAACGGCAAATTATTGGCATTCGGCCGCCATATATATGGCCGTATTGGTTGCCAATATTTCCTGCCGCCACGCAAACTACGGGGTGTCCTCCCGCCACCGGCCCATGCAACGCAAGCCGGGCCGGGGAGGCGCCGTGGACGCCGGCACGGGATCCGCCGTCATGAGCCTGGTGCCGTCTGGCCCTGGACGGAGGCCGAACCGCCACGACTGCCGGGAAGGGATGGCACCATGCTTCCGGCGCTGGGACGCCATTCACCGGCGGACTGCAGGCCCCAGCACCGGAAACACACTCCGCCGCTGGCGTCCGGCGCCCCGTCGGCTGTGGCCTGCAGTCCGCCGGTGAACACAGTGTCGGGGCCGGCCCCAATCCGGCCGACCTGCCCGTCGGTGTGGAACCCGAGGCGGGTGAACGTCTCCCGCGGGGTCCCGTCCATGGCATCGCCAGATCAGGGAAGGCGCCGGGTTTCGCACGGCCTTCCCTGATCTGGCGATGCCATGCGCCATGCCGCCGGAGATGCCCGGATCGGCATACAGGACGGTCTTCTCCGCCCTGGCGCCCCACTGATGCCCGGCCCCGATGCCGGGCATCAGCTCCTCAGAACGCCGCCGTCAGGAAAAAACGGCTGGGTGGAGAGCAGATGCGATGCGTACGGCGCCTCGCCACGCGGGAAGCTGTTGTGCAGCGCACACCTGGCGCAGGCCAGGTTCCCCAGCACGCCGGGGCGGCGCAGCCCCATGTCGCCGTTGCGGAACATGAACGGGCTCCCGACGGGGACGGGTTCCATCGGCAGTTGCGTCCTTCCATGCGCGTCCGGGCCCTGCGGACCGCGCGCCCGTGCAATCGCAGCCGAATCTTTGGCAGGCATCAAATTCAGACTGCCAACATCGACACATAAAGGTCGCCCCAATGGCCTTGCCACAAAGGAAAACGTCAGGGAGCGCGTCAGCACCGGCGCTTCCGGTCCCGATGCCAGGCAGCCGCTCCCACCGGGATGGCATCCAGGGAACAATGTCCGGTGCGCACTGTCCGGCGCGCACCGGGCGGCCCGCTTTTCCTTGATCATGCCAAGGCCGTCCGGTATCCTCGGAGCCTCACATCCCGTCAGGGGAACCACCGATGCGGCGCCTGCACCTTGCGGCCATAGCCTGGCTGCTGATATCACCGAATGCCTGGGCGATTGCGCAGCCTCCGGCCGATGTGACGGTTGCCGACTACGTGGACGGCACTCCCATGCGCGAACAGTGCGCCAAAATCATCAAGGCCAACGCCAACGGCGGGGACAGGCGGACCGCCGCAAGCTATCTTCCCGCCAGCGTGGTGTTCAGGCGCGTTCCCGGCAGCTGGAGCATTGAGCGGGGCGCGAACTTTGAGTCGGCTATCCTTGTGGAGTTCAGGGCCACCGCTGTGCCATCCATGAAGCCGACGGCTTACCGCGCCGCATGCTATTTCAAAGGCGACGACTTCGACGAAATGTCAGTCGATCCCGGAAGCCCCCCACCTTCCGGGCATTACGGCACAGAGTCGGTCTGGTGACCGTCTGCCGATGCCAGTGCCTGGCGCACTGCATGGCATTGCGTCTGCTATCCGGAACTGGCGGCACATGCGGACCTGCGCGCTCCGGGGCCAACCACGCCATCCGCTTCCGCATCGCCAGGGCGAAACAGGCATGACCAGCGCCACGTTGCTCCAGAGCGCCACGCTGCACGCGGTTTGGCGCTGCCCGGCGGCTGGCGCCACCTGACAGGCGCCGTTCCCAATCGCAGGCAGGCGGCTACAGACCGCAGGGCGACCCCGAACGGGCAAATCTTGTCCGCTTGGGTTGCGTCGCCTGACGACTGGCTGCAGCGCCGCGCGCGCCGCAACCAGGCCGGCGTCGCCACGCGCACCGTCGTCGTCGCGGACGGCCGGCGCGTTGTTGCCTACTGCGCCATTGCTTCTGGCGGGATCAGCGGTGAAAGCGCGCTTGGCCGGTTCCGGCGGGATATGCCTGATCCGATTCCGGTGGCTTTGCTTGGGCGTCTGGCGATTGATCGTTCGTGGCAGGGGCGGGGATTGTGGCGGCGGCGTTCGCGGCATCGCTGTTCACGCGATCCCGGAGGAAGCGAAGAGCTTCACCCTGGCCCTTGGCTTCGGGCCGTCGCGGCTCTATCCCATGACGCTGATGGTGACGCCCAGTGACGTTCTGGCTGCTTTCGGATGACGGGTTCGCTTGACCGGGTGCGACCTCAAAAGTGGCTCCACCCAACGGCGCCCAGCGCCATCGGCGCACCGTCCGGACCACGGACCGTGACCCGTGGTTCACCCGCGTGGAATGCGCCGATGCAGGTGACTGGCACGCCAGCGGTCGCGGCGGCGGCGCGCAACGCAGCTTCGTGGCCTGGTGGCACGGCCAGAAGCAGCTCGTAGTCGTCGCCGCCGGTCAGGCAGGTGGCCAGCCACGCCGGTCCGGCCTCGCGGGCCGGCGTCGACAGCGGCACACACGCCGCCCCGATCCGCGCCCCCAGGTCGCCCGCCCGGCAGAGGTGGCCAAGGTCCTGCACCAGCCCATCTGACACGTCCATCGCGGCCGATGCCACCCCGGCGATCGCCAGTCCCAGCCTCGGCCGGGGCAGGCGGTAGCGGTCCAGCAGCGTGCCGGAGGGGTCGGCGAGCAGCCCCTGCGCCACTGCGAGACCCAGCGCGCCGTCGCCGACCGTGCCGGTGACCCACACCCCGTCGCCCGGCTGGGCGCCGCGCCGCCGCACCAACGCCCCTGGCGCGACATGGCCGATCGCGGTCAGCGACAGCGACAGCGGGCCGGGCGTGGAGGTGGTGTCGCCGCCCAGCAGCGCGATGCCAAACGTCGCCTGGTCCTGCGCGAGTCCAGCCGCGAAGCCCGCGAACCATGCATCCGGCGTGTTCCTGGGGGTTGAGACCGTCATCAGGTAGCCGAGCGGCACCGCGCCCTTCGCGGCGAGGTCGGACAGATTCACGCGCAGCAGCTTGCGCGCAACAAGATCGGGAGGGTCGTCCGCCAGGAAGTGCACGCCGGCGACCATGGCATCGACGGTCAGCACCAGGTCGCGTCCCGGGGGCGGCGTCAGCAACGCGGCATCGTCCTGCAGATCGAGCGCGCCAGGCCCTGCCAGAGGGCGAAAATGGCGCGCTATCAGGGCAAATTCGGCGGGCAGCGTGGGGTCGTCGGCCATGCGGCCGAGCGTCGCCCGGCCATGGTCGCGGCGCAAGCCTGGCGGCGGCCGGTGCGGGTGGTGGCGGACGCATCCCGCCGCAGGCAGGTCAGCCGCGCCCATCCCGGATGATTGCCTCCAGGTCCTCCCCTGACGGCAGCCTTCTGGCACCGGGCGGCGGCCGAACCACCAGGACTGCGAGGAAGAGATGGCATGGCTTCCGGCTCCGGCGGCATGGCCGGAGCGCCCCTGACTGCCGTCAGGGTGCCGGATTGCCGTAACCGTTCGCGGGGTCAGGCCCATCGGCCTCCGCAGTGGGTTGTCAACGCAAAGTGAGAATGTCCCCACTTTCTGCAAAATGAGAATGTCCCCTTTTGCCCTCCGGCGACGAGGAGCCGGCCTCCATCCCGCTGCGGCGT
>Ga0302320_10005966_pt1 | contig 27166 bp, 16 predicted proteins | sample Bog_T0_3_FD_202130 | JGI IMG/M metagenome (GOLD analysis project Ga0302320, IMG submission 202130) | Peat permafrost microbial communities from Stordalen Mire near Abisko, Sweden - Bog_T0_3 | ecosystem: Environmental > Terrestrial > Soil > Wetlands > Peat | place: Sweden: Abisko, Stordalen Mire...
GGCCGCAAGCAATCGCGCCATCCGCCTGTCACGAAGAGAAGGGCGGATGGCGCGGGCCGGTTATAGCAAAACCACGATAGATATACCCTAAGCCTCATCTTCAAAGTGTTGATTTCCTTAAGAAATCAACACGACGCACACCGCTCAACTGGGCACTGTTATCGTGGTTTTGCACTAAAATCGGGGTCGACCGATGAAAATGGACTACGCGCGGAGTGCCGGCTGCGACGCGAGTTTGGGTGCTTTGCGGAACGCGACGGCGGCGAGGGCGAGCAGACCGGTGAGCATCAGGAGCAGCGTTCCCGGTTCGGGAACGGGTGAGAAAACGGGCGGAGGAGCGTCAGGGTTGTTGGGGTCGACGACCGGATCGTTGTAGTGGTAGGCTCCGCTGTCGGCAAAGTAGAAGGAATTGTTTCCGGGAGCGCCGCTGCCGAACGCACCGCCGAACAGATTGAGGTAGTAGCCGCTGGTGGGCGCAAATACGACCCCGCCCCAATCCAGCACATCATTCCCGGACAAGCTGGTGTAAAGCAGGTTGTCATAGAGGAAAGTGCCATTTTCGGCGAGGTTAGAGGCATTGGCGCCGCCTGCTGACACCGCCGGAGCATTGGAGAACGTGTACGAGGGGCCGCCGGTGATGTCAAAGGTTCCGGAGACGCCGGTGGTGCGATATGTACTGACGGGTCCGCCTGGGCCGGAGCGCCTACCCGCGGTCACGTTTCCGACTGCGGCCCCTGGGTGAAGCAGATGTACTACGGTCAGGGGATGTAGTAGACCTGATTCTGCGTTTCGTTGCCGTTGTTGTCCTGGACCTGAATCTGCCAGTAATAGGTCGTCCCCGCTGTCAGGCTCACGACGGAGGGCGTGTTGCTCGAGTCCCCGGTCGGGTCCGTGCCCCAGACGATCCCCGTCACCGTGCTGGGGAACCCGTTCAAGCTGGAGTCATTCCCCGGGATGTTCCAAATTGTGCCGTTGTTGCCTGAAATATAGAACTGGTAGGTGAAGTCACTGGCGTTGGCGGGATAGGTCCAGGTGAACGTTGGGGTGAGGCTCGTTTCGCTGTGGATTGTCGGCGCCAGGCTGGTGGCCAGGTCGGCTGCGCCCACCAGCGTGCCGGTGCCGTTCCAACCGGTGAGTGAGCCGATGGCCGTTCCGGTGGTGCCGTCGCTATAGGTCACGCTGAAGGTGTAGGTATCGCCCACATGCGGTGTTCCGCCGACTGGCACATAGTATTGCCATTGCGGGTTGCCGCAGTTGCTGCCGCAGTCGGCAATGTCGATGGGCAGGATCATGTCCTGATTGCTGGCCGCGGTAAGCGTGACCGCAACCGGGAGCTTGTCGCCCTCGCGCAGGTCGAGGCTGATGCTGTAACCCGCGGAAGAGCCGCCCGGCTCGGTGAGCTGATAGTACTGGGTGCTGGCATTGACGATTGCGCCCGAGCCGGAAAGCGTCACATCCTGGCCGGTCAGATTGCCGGAGATGGTGACGCCGTTGGAGTTGTTGCCGCTGCCGCGGGTGTTGGTCACGTCGCCGGCATCGATCTCGCCATCGTTGTTCTGGTCCAGAATGGCGAATGCGAAGTACGTCCCGGTGGTGTTGGGAACCGAAACCGTGTACGCATTGGCGGTTGAGTTGGAGGGGCTGGCGATGGTGGTCGAGTACACGTCTCCGTTGCTCTGGTTGTAGAAGCCCACGTAAAGCGGCCCGCTTGGGGTAACGGTTGATGGAATGGTCACAGTGCCGGAGACGGTGTAGAAACTGCCTCCGGACGGCGTGCCCACAGTAACAGCCGTGGGCGTGCTGCCGCCGTAAACGGTCCATGGTGTGTGCACAGTGCCGTTCGACAACTCGCCGCGGGCACGGAAGTAGTACACGGTTCCGTTGCTGAAGCTGCCCGTCATGCCGGCGAGCCCGTTATTCAGGATCCAGACATTGGCGTTGGTGCCAATCGCCGCAAACGAATGGCTCGATGTAGTGGAGAAGCTTGAGCTAGTACTCCATTGCACTGTATAGCCGCCAACCGCTTCGACTCCATTGGTATTGGTGTTGGCATTGAAGCTGATGGCGACCCCCAGGTTGCCGGGACTAATGGCGTTGAGCCCTGGGCCCGCGGCCGGGGTCGTCACGTTGGGGTCGGTCAGCGTGACAGCTGCACCGGTTACGTCCGCGCTTGCCACCGTGATGGTTCCGGAGCCGGTGCCGGTGGGATTGGTAAGGTTGGCAGCACCCTGGCCCAGGTTGTCCATCCAGGCCTGCAGGTTGTAGCTGCCTGGGGGAACGCCGCGGACGCTGAAGGCGCCGCCGGAGGTCAGGGTCGAGTCGGTAATGCTGGTGCCGGGCGCATTGTTGCCGCCGCAGTTGGTGCTGGCCAGGGTCACGTAGACCTGGCCGGTCTTGGCGCCGGCGTAGCTTACAGCGCCGGAGACGGTATAGCCCACCGAGGCGGTGAAGTTCTTGCCCGCGGCCGAGCCGTTGTTGACGACGACGCCGGTCAGGGCAGTGGGAGAGAAGACAGACTCCGCGCCGGGGATCGACGGGGTAATGGTGTAGGTCCCGTTGGGAACGCTGGCGAACGAGTAGTTGCCGTTGTTGTCCGTCGTGGTGGTCTGCACCGGCGTGGTGTTGATGCTCACCGAGAAGGTGGGCAGTGTGGAGACGCCGCAGTTGTTGGCGAGCGAAATTTGTCCGCTGACCTGCGAGCCGGCGCTGTTCACCACAATGATAAAGGTGATGGCAGTTCCGCTGGTGAGGCCAGTGGTCGTGTCCTTGATCTGAGCCGTGAACTGAACGCCCGGCGATGTGGAAACGGTGGTGGGCGAACCGCTGATCGAGAGCACGTTGTTGCCGGTGTTGCTGACGCTCAGGCCGTCGCCGACCGAGACCAGGGTCCCCGTCGTGGCCAGCGCCGTGCCGTTAATCGTCCAGACGTAGTTCGGGCCCAGGCCGCCGGTCGCGGTAATCGATCCAGTGTAGCTCTGGCCGACAGTGCCCGAAGGAAGGCTTGAGGCCGGCAGTACCGGAGCCGGAGGCGCGGTGATGGAAACGGTGTACAGCTGGCTGATGGTCTGGCCCGTCGTTACATCCGTCACCGGGATGCTCAACGAGATGGTGTACGGGGGCACAGGCGGGTTGGTGGGCGTTCCGGAGATCGCCAGCGAACTGCCGTTGAAGTTGCAGCCCCCGGACGAGACGGTGTTAGGCAGCGCGGTCTGCAAGCCATCCCAGATGCCAGCCGTGTATTGGGCTGCCGTTGGAACCTTGTAGCAGTAGGTGCCGCTGCCGCCCGAGGCCGCGATGCTTCCGTTGTAGGCGACGCCGGTGTACCCGGCCGCCAGCGCATTGCCCGCGGGCAGCGTGAGAGCCGCATAAATGGTGATCGACAGAGGGGCCGTCGCGCTGGTGCTGGAACCTGAATCCTGCACCTTGACGACGACGTTGAAGGTTCCGGCGGTTGTGGGTGAGCCGCCGATGGCGCCGTTTGCGGCCAGGGTCAGTCCTGGGGGCAGGGAAGAGCCGCCCGCCGCTGTCCAGCTCCAGCTATAGTCCGCGGTGATGCCCGATCCGCCTGCCGCAGCCAGTACCTGGGCCGGCGTCTGCCCAATGTTCAGTGGATTGAGGCTTGCCGATGTGACAGTCAGCGCGCTCGATGCTGCAATTGTGAACGCGGCGGACGCCGAAACGTGCCCCTGGGAGTCGGTCACGGTCACGGTGAAGTTTGCCGTGCCGGCCGTGGGCGATGGGCCGGAGATGACGCCGGTCGCGGTGTTGAGCGACAAACCGATGGCCGTGAGGCTGGGGCCACCCGAGGCGACCTGCCAGCTGGTGTACGTTCCTGACCCGCCCGATGCCGCAAGCGTCTGGCTGTATGCAGCGCCGACTGTCGCGCCGGGCAACGTTGGCGTTGCCACGGCAACGGTTGCCTCAATGGTGATCTGCACAGTCTTTGAGACCGTGTTGCTGACCGAATCGACCACGGAGACCACGACGTTCGAGACCACGCTCGAGCTTGTTGCGTTGGCCGGTGTACCGGTAATCACGCCGGCCGTCGACAGGCTGAGTCCGGCGGGCAGGGCGGAGCCGCTGGCTGCGGCCCAGCTCCATTGGTAGCCGGCGCCTGATCCGCCCGTTGCCGTAAGCGTGGTCGCCGGGTACGGGGCGCCCGGGTAGCCGGTTGGAAGGGTGACCGCACTGATGCTCACGCCCGCCGAAATCGTAATCGTGAAGGTCGCCGAGGCGGTGTTCTGCGCCGAATCGGTCACGGTGATGCCGAAGGTGGGAGTTCCCGTTGTCGTGGGTGTGCCGCTGAGCACACCGGCGGCGGAGAGCGTCAGTCCGGCCGGCAATGTGGAGCCGCCGCTCACCGCCCAGCTGTACCCGCTGCCAGATCCGCCCGTAGCCGCCATCGTTACCGAGTAATTCGATCCCACATAGGCGGTGGGCAGTGGGGACGTGTTGGTGATGCTTACCGCGGCATTGATGGTGAGCGAGAAGGCCGTGCTGGCGGTGTTCTGCGCCGAGTCGGTCACGGTGATGGTGAAGGAGCTCGGGCCAGATGTCGTGGGTTTGCCCGTGATCATGCCAGCTGCCGACAAGTTGAGTCCGGCGGGCAGCGAGGAGCCGGCCTTCAGCGCCCAGCTATAGCCTGCGCCCGACCCGCCCGAGGCTGTGAGCATCTGGGAGTAATTCGATCCGGCAAATCCTGTTGGCAGGGTGGCCGCGTTGGTAATGGTGAGTGCCGGATAGTTGACCACAATCGAGTAGGCCTTGCTGGCCGAGTCACCGTAGGCGTCAGCGGCCTGGATGGTGAAGGAGAAGGTTCCGCTGGCGGTTGGGGTGCCGCTGATGACGCCGCTGGCGGCGTTGAGCGTGAGTCCGGCGGGCAGCGATCCGGTGAGCACGCTATACGTCAGAGTGCCCGCGCCGCCGCTGGCCGCAGCGCTACCGGTGAATGCAACGTTGTAGGTGGCCGTGGCCGGGACTGCGCCCGCGAAGGTGATTGGCGTGGCCGGGGTGATGGTGAGCGCAACCTGCTGCGTGGCGGTCAGCGCTGTGGGCGTGCCGGAGTCGGTCAGGGCAAAGGTCAGGTTGAGCGTGCCCACTTCTGTGGCCACCGGCGCCGGGCCGGAGACGACGCCGGCGGTGGTCACTGCCCAGCCTGCGGGCAGGGTTCCCTGGGTCAGGCTCCAGGTATACGGGGCAATCCCTCCGGTCGCGGCCAGGGTCGAGCTGAAGGCGGCGCCGACGCCCGCTGTGAGCGTGGTCGTCGAGATGGCCGGCTGAGCGGGAACGGCGATGGTGGCTGTGGAGGACTTGGTCTTATCGGCGACTGAGGTCGCGGTCACGGTCACGGAAAGTGCGGTCGCTGACGGGGTGGGCGCTGTGTAGGTGGCGCTGCTGGTCGTCGTGCCGGAGAGTGTACCGCCGCCGCTGACGGTCCAGGTCACCCCGGCGCTGTTCTGGTCGTTGCTCACCGTTGCGCTCAGCGTGGTGGTGTCGCCTCCATCCACGGTGCTCGCGGCTGCGGTTACCGAAACGCCGACCGCCGGGGAACCACCTCCGCATCCGGCCATCCACAGGGATGCAGCCAGACCCAGGCAGGCAAGAGAAGCACGCAGCGGACGCACGACGGCAACCATTTTCCAGAACATACAAAGCCTCCAAAAAGACGTATTGACTCCTTATAGATATTGCGGCAGGACAGATGCAACGGAAATCAGACGAGATGGCGCCTTTTCGTCTGATTGGTTCCGATTTCGTGATGCACATCATGAATTGGGATGTTTTTCGATTTGTGACAGCAACTTCATGCCAAGGTGTTGGGGAAAGAGTTACACTTGCGCGGTGGCGTGAGGGTGGGCAATCCGGTGGGCTTGTCCGGGCACCCTCCATGCAAGGCCTTGTCGTCTCCCTATGGGAACCATCCCGAAAACTCGGACCAGCGCGGTTGCGGCAGATCCACCTGTGAAATTAAACAGCTGGAAAGAAATCGCGTCCTATCTGGATCGCGACCCGCGCACAGTCCAGCTTTGGGAGAAGTATGAAGGCCTGCCGGTCCACCGGCTGACGCATCGCGCCCGGGCCAGTGTCTATGCGTTCACAAATGAGCTCGAAGCGTGGCTGCGCGGTCGCTCCGGCCAATCGACAGTTCATTCTGCACTTCCGTCGCCCGCATCTGCCGGAATTTCATCAAGAACGCCGTTGCTCGCCCGTCCATACCTGTTGGCCGGTGTCGCCATAGCTTGTGCCGGACTCCTGGCTGCCGGTTTGTGGGCGGTCAAGGCGCATTCCGCAGCAACGCCGCTGCCGGGCGGCATGATGGTGGTGCTCCCGTTCGAGAACCAGAACTCCTCGAACGATCTCCTTGTCGAAGGCCTGACCGACAGCCTGATCGCCGACCTGGGAAAATCGGGCAGAATCCAGGTCATCTCTCGTCGCTCCGTCATGCGTTTCAAGGGCAGCCATCTGCCCCTGCCGCAGATTGCCGCCCAGCTGCATGCGGCCATGGCGCTTGAGGGCACGGTCGCGCAGGTTGGCAATGAATGGCGCGTGACGGTCGAGCTGCTCGATGCGGCCCAGGAGCGGCATCTTTGGGGCGCCACCTATACGCGACGGACCGACGAGATTCTGTCTCGCGAAGACGAGCTTGCTTCGGTGATCGCCGCGGCGGTGACTTTGAATCTGACTGGCGTCGCTCCCCCGCCGGCGGCACCTGGGTCCACAGCACCCGTGAATCCCCAGGCAACGCAGGCATATCTCACGGGCCGGTTCTACTGGAATCAGCGCGACCTGCCCGGCTTGCAAAAGGCTGTCTCCTACTTTGACCAGGCGATCGCCATTGACGCGAAGTACGCCCCCGCCTATGCTGGCCTGGCCGACAGCTATGACCTGTTGACGGATCGTGGTGGATTGCCTGCGCATGAGGCCTTCCATCGCGCCAAGGCCGCTGCGCAGACCGCTCTTGCGCTCGACCCCGGGTCGGCGGAGGCGTATAACGCATTGGCCGTGGCAACCTGCCGGGAAGACTGGGACTTTGCCGGCGCCGAGCAGGACTTCAAGAAAGCCATTCAACTGGACGCCAACAACGCCGTCGCGCACCAGTGGTATGGCGAGTTTCTGGGCGACCTGCGCCGATTTGACCAGAGCATCGCCGAGCTGAAAAAAGCCAGGGAGCTCGATCCGCTGTCGCCTATGGTGGGCGCCGACCTGGCAGACGGATACCTGCACGCCGGCCGCTACGCCGAGGCCGAGGCCGAACTGCGCCGCATTCTCGACCTCTATCCGGATTTTGTGCCCGCGCACCGCTACCTGGGCACGGTTCTTGCGGTGCAGTCCAAGTTCGACCAGGCGGCGAACGAGGCCCGCATCTACCAGCAGCAAACGGGAGACGAAACGCTTCTCCAGTCGATCGACATTCGCCGCCTGGTCGCCGCCGGCAAGATGGTTGAAGCGCGCGCCGAGGTCGAGCGCCTGCTCGCGGGAAAAAGTGGCGCAGCCTTCAACGCCTTCCAGAAGGCCGGCTTCTACTTCACCACCGGACAGCCGGACGCGGCTTATTCCGCGTTGCACGATGCGTATCGCGAGCGCTCCTGGTGGCTGGTCACCATGCTCGTTGATCCGGGATTTGACGGGATTCGCAACCAGCCACGGTTTCAGGATCTGGCGCGTCGCGTCGGCCTGCCTCTGGAGGGTGTTCCGGGCAGCGGAGAAAAGTTGATCGCGTCGCGCTGAGCGAGTTTTCCCTTCTTAGGATTTCGCCACCGGGTTCGGCTCGACCTTCGCCGCGCACAGGGGAAACGCCGTGATGCGCAGCTTGGCGGCGGCATAGGGGATCAGCAGAATTGTCTCCTCCGGCTTATCGCTGCTGACCGGGCTCTGCGGCAGCGGATCGGCAACGCCGTCTTCAGCCAGCCACGCATCCAGCCTGCGCGCCTTCACGCGGAGCTTCACCGGCGTGCCGCGGCCGGTGAAGGGACGCGCGCGCACCTCATCCTCTTCAACCGCGATGCTATCGTTCGGCGCGTCTGGATCGAGCTGGAGCGCATAGTTCCAGGGCGTGGTGGGAAACACCTGCCAGTCGGCCGTCATGCCGCGGGTACGCATCTTCACCCAGGTCTCGCCCACGCCGTAGGAGAAGACCAGCGGCCCGCGCTCGACGGCGACGGACCCGCTGAACCAGCGGCTGATGCGCGGCGTCATCGGAAAGTTGACCTCGACGCGGTCGCCGGCACGCCAGTTGCGCTCGATGCGCGCGAAGGTTCCGGGGGTGGGTGCGGGCTGCGCGTGGCCGTTGACCTCAATGGTTGCGCCCGCAGCCCACGCCGGGATACGGAACTGCATGGGGAAACTTACCGGCGACGCAGGGTTCACGGTAAAACGAATGGCCCCGTGAAATGGATAGCTGGTTTCTTCGATTACTTGGACGCGCGTTCCATTCACCGTCGCGGTCACGTCGCACGGAGCGTAGGCTGTGGCCACCAGTCCATCCCGTCCCGCAGCGGCAGAAAGCATGAAAAGGCTTGCCGTAAACTTGGGCCATCCCTGGTGGAAGTTGGCCGTGCAGCAGCCAAAGTTCGGCTCCAGGCCGTAGAGATTCGACTCCGGCCCGTCGGTCGTCCAGGGCTTGTGGTGCAGGCTGCACTCCACCTGGTTGGGCTCCTGGTTGTACTGGTGAGCCCACATATCGTCGGTAAACGTACCCGGCAGGGCATTGAACGCAAGCTTCTCCAGCCGGTCGCCGAAGGCCGGGTCCCCGGCAATGGCCAGCGATTGCTCCAGCGAGAACATGGCTTCAACGACCGTACAAAGCTCCGAGCCCTGCGATGGATTCAGCCCGGCCAGATGCTCGTCGCAGGAGAACATGCCGTTGGGCAGGCCATGATACCTGTTCAACGCGGCAATCATCACGCCCGCCGCGGCGCGGTCTCCCGTCGAGCCCGAGACCACGGACCAGACCGGCCCCGCCTTGATCGCCTGGCCGTTGTTGACGCCATGCGTGGCAAGGCTTACATCGACCGGCCCGCGGCCTTCATGCTGCTTCAGAAACTCCGGCGTGATGCGCTCGGTGTATTTGAAGTCCGCATACTGCGCCTGCCAGTCGTGGCCCTGCGCCTTGAGCAGCCGCGCCAAATCGAGCAGGTAGTCCGAGCCGGTGTGGTTGTAGAGCCAGATCACGGAGAGCAACTCGTCCTGCCAGCGATGCCTGCCCCAGTCGCGCAGCGGACGCGCCGGCAGGGCGCTCAGCTGATGTTTGAAGTAGCGCTCCATGACGGGAATCACGCGCGGATCGCCGCTGGCGTCGTGGTATTGGCACAGGACCTTGAGCATCACGAAGCGCGGCCACCAGTCGTCGTTCGACGCAGGTCCGATCATGCCGTCAGCCGCCTGGTGATCGAGCGTCCAGTCGAGGAACCGCTGCGCCTTGGCCTTGAGAACGGCATCGTCCAGCAGCCAGGCCAGCGGCACCAGGCCATCGAGAAAGTACGGGCCGCGCTCCCAGGATTCGCCGGTTCCACCCAGCCATCCGCTATTGGGACCAACATCGGCCCAGGTCTCGTCCAGATGCCCGCCCAGTCCGGAGGCCTGAATCTCGAGCTGCTCCCTCAGCCATCCGCGCGGACGAATGGAACCAAGCGGCAGCAGGTAAAACGTGTTCGCCGCGAGCGGTGCGCGATTGCGGACCACGGGCTGGCCTGCGGGAAGAGCATGTCCATCGGATGAGGTGTGATCTTGTTGCGACAAGAGAAGCCGCGGCAGGGGAAGTGACGACGCCAATCCGCAGAGACCCATGCGGGCCAGGAAGCGGCGGCGTGTGGAGAGCGACAAGGGCGCGAGCAGCATGGCACAGCTCCTCAAATGGCTCCGAATCGAGCCTCAGGCCATCCTACACAACCGGCCGCAACGCGTGTTTGGCACGTTCCTTTCAGCAGGATTGCGACCGGCGCGCAGCTGCTGCATCCAATCGACCATGGACCCGAATCTTCCCTCCCTCAACGCACCGATCTCCGGCGATGGGTTGCGACTCCCTTTCGACAACAGCTATGCGCGGCTGCCGGAGCGGTTCTATGCGCGGGTAAACCCTACGCCGGTAGCCGCGCCGCGGCTGGTCATGTTGAATGAGCGGCTGGCGAACGAGTTGGGTCTCGATGTGGATGCGCTGCGAAGCGAGGCAGGCGTCGCGATGCTGGCCGGCAATCGCGTGGCCGGGGGCTCCGAGCCGGTGGCCATGGCCTACGCCGGTCATCAGTTTGGGTCGTTTGTGCCGCAGCTCGGCGACGGGCGCGCCAACCTGCTCGGCGAGGTGATCGGGCGCAACGGCATGCGCTACGATATTCAGCTCAAGGGCTCAGGCCGCACGCCGTTCTCCCGTGGCGGCGATGGCCGCGCCGCGCTGGGTCCGGTGCTGCGCGAGTACATTCTGAGCGAAGCCATGGCGGCTCTGGGCGTGCCAACCACGCGTGCCTTGGCCGCGGTCACCACCGGCGAGCGCGTGCTGCGCGAAACGGCGCTGCCCGGCGCGGTGTTTACGCGGGTTGCGGCGAGCCATCTGCGTGTCGGCTCGTTTCAATACTTCGCAGCTCGTCGCGACACGGAAGGCGTGCGGCTGTTGGCTGAATACGCAATCGCCCGCCATGATCCGGATGCAGCGCAGGCCATCCACCCCTGCCGCGCTCTGCTTGAGGGCGCGATCGTGCGCCACGCCCGGCTGGTTGCGCAGTGGATGCTTCTCGGCTTCATTCATGGCGTCATGAACACCGACAATACCTCAATCTCCGGCGAGACGATCGACTTTGGTCCGTGTGCGTTTATGGAGGCCTATGATCCGGCCACGGTCTTCAGCTCCATCGATCACGGCGGACGCTACGCCTATGGCAACCAGCCCAATGCCGCGCTATGGAACCTTGCCCGGTTGGCGGAGGCGCTCTTGCCCGTGCTTGTTGAGGAGATGGGAAGCGAGGAGGCCGCAGTGAGCGCGGCGAATGAAGCGCTCTCGGCCTTCGAGCCCGCGTACAAGCTGGCCCGTAAGGCTGGCATGCGCCGAAAACTTGGCCTGTTCTCCGAGCATGAGGGAGACGCAGCCCTGGCGGAGGACCTGCTCGGGCGTATGGCCGCAAACCGGGCCGACTTCACGCTGACCTTCCGGGGGCTTTGTGATGCCGCTGCCGAAACGGAGGGGGACGTCGCCGTGCGTGCGTTGTTCACCGATCCCAGCGCATATGACGAATGGGCCGCGCAGTGGCGCGAGCGGCTTGGCGCTGAGCCGGAAGCCACCGAAGTGCGAGCAGCGGCAATGCGCAGCGTAAATCCACTCTTCATTCCTCGCAACCATCGTGTCGAGGAGGCGATTGAAGCTGCAAGATGGCGTGACGATTTCGGGCCGTTCCAGGAGCTGCTGAATGTAGTCTCGCGGCCCTTCGAGGACCAGCCCGGATGGGAGCGCTATGCGCTGCCCGCCCGGCCCGAAGAGCGCGTGCTGCAAACGTTCTGCGGCACCTGATTGAGGCTTGGCCGCTTGAGATACGCGCGATAAGTCCGGGCACGAACGGCGGTGTCATGTGCGCTCGCGAATCAATGCGCGGCTGCGAGCCACAGCAGCGTGCAGTTGGTCCGGTCTATTGGCGCGTACGCTCAATCTGCCGGAAGCTTTTGTACATGCTGTCGAGCAAATCCTGCTTGTGGCCGTCGTAGTCCTGCGAGAGCTCCCACATAAACACGCCGCCCAACCCGCGAACCTCAAGTGCATAGGCGACTTTTCTTGCGGTCGATGCCGGGTCGTCATACGTAATGAAGCCTGGCGCCGGCGCAGTGCGAACCAGGTAGGGCGCCATCGCGATGGGATCGAACGATTGCACCCAGCCGTCTTTGCCGATGCGCGGCTTGATGTAGGAACCGTAGTCGCGGCCTGCCGTTGTCTTCTCACAGTTGCACGGGCCGTAGAGCGGCGCGGCAGGGAACTCGTATCCGTAAAAGGCGGTGCCCAGATTGATTTTTTCCGGCGGTACGCCGAGCTTGTTGAGGTAGAGATTGACGGTGGCATCGAGACTGCCGTCGTGGTCTGGATCGGCGGCGCTCGAAAACAGCGGTGAGTTGTGGCCGGCGTGGCTGGTCCACGGACCGTGAAAGTCATAGGTCATCACGTTGTAGAAGTCAACGCTGGGATTGAGCTGCGCAAAATCATAGATGCCCCATTGTCCGGGCTCGGAGGGAGTGGCCATCGAGAGCAGGAACCGCGGTGCGGGCAGCGCATCCCGAAGCGCACGCATGAGGAGCACGTTGTCGGCCACGTCGGTCTGATCCTCCGGAACTTCCCAGTCCAGGTCCATGCCGTCGTAGGAGTGCGCAACAACAAATTCCTTCACGCTGGCAACAAAGCGGGCGCGCGATTGCTCGGTTGCCGCCATCTTGCGGAAGGGCTCCTCGGCTCCCTGCACGCAGGCCAGCACCCGCGCACCAGCCGCATGAGCGCGCTGGACGAGCCGGTCCTCCCCCGCATGCGCAGAGACTGTCACCGAGCCGTCACCGGAGGGGTTGATCACCATCGTCACTTCAATCAGGTGGGTCAGCTTTTTGAAAGGGATCTGGCCGGTCGCATAGGCCGGCACGCGAGGATGCTCCTGGTGCAGGTAGTAAGCGACGAGGCGCTTCGGCGCGGCATTGTTGACCTGGGCAGACGCACAGGTCAACGAGTACACAACAGCCAGGAGTATCGCAAACCACGGTATCGGGAATCTCTGGATGAAGTTAGGCATCGCGTGTTGGTCCTTCATAAGTTCGCAGCGATTTTTCGATGAAAACCTGCGCTAATGGGGAAGGCTCACGGCATAAAGGTACCACGCCGTGTGCGGCAGCCACTGCTCGGTCCAGCGCCAGTCTTCGTCTTTGCCGGTGACGGCGTAGCCGAGATCGAAGGCGATGCCGTCTTCGTTGTCAAGGCCGGCGGTGATGCCGTTCACGATTCCGCCCGGCGCGCCGGTGTATTTGTACGAACGGAAAAACATGTAGGGTGCATAGCCGTGCCCGCTGCCCATCAGCATGCTCGCGTCGAACGGATTGCGGCCGAGTATCCAGTGCAACTGGTCCCATGCATAGTCGCGCAGCTGGGCTTGAAACCCGGGCTTGCTCGCGTAGTGCGGCTCGGCCATGCGAGCCGCGGCAGCCAGGGAGGCGAGCCGCGCATTCTCTCCCTGCCACCACGGCGCCGCTTCGGTGTCATGTGGAAAGAAAAAAGCGGTCCGCACCTTTCCCTGCGTGCGGACCAACTGGCGCGCGTATCCGAAAGGATTGTTCACCTCCGCAGTGACGGAAAGCTCGAAACGCAGCGAGCGCTCCACGGCGTCGAGAATGTTGGGCCGCGTCTCATCCCGGGCAATCTTCAGATATTCGAGCAGGCTGATCACAGGCAGGCCCGCGTCTGAGGGATGAAAGAAGGGACGTGTGCCGTCGTCGGCGCGCCAGTAGTTGCGCCAGCTTTGCTCCGTGGTGAGGCGCGCCATCAGGCTATCTGCGCGCGCGCCGGCGGCGCTGCGATAGGCTTGCTCGTGTGTCGCGTTGTAGAGCTCAGTCGCAGCCATCAGCGCGCAGTAGTCATCGAGAATGTTTTCAACGCCGTCATTGAGCAGTTCGCGGTTATGAGCATTGAGAAACGCAAACGCTTCCTCGCCCGCATGCAGATACGCGCGCCGTTGAAACTCTCCATCCGCCGGCATGGTGCTGGCCAGCGCCAGTGCGGCAATGGCCATGCCGCCGCCGCCGCGAAAGCTTGCTTCGTAGCCGTGCGGACCGGCTGCCTGCGACATGCGCCCGGTCGGATCGGTTGGGTTGAGTTTGATCTGCGTCTTCCAGTTCGGATTCCCAATCACCCGGTCCTTGGCGAGCTTTCCAATACCCGGAGCACTGATCATCTGGTAGAACGATCCCTCCGGCCTCTTGATGCGCGCTAAATAGTCCGCGCCGTAGAGGCCTTCAGCCAGCATGCGCCGCTCATATTCGGTGAAGTCGTCATCCCCCCGCGCCTCGAGCACGCGATAGCTCTTCAGCAGACTCCACACCACCAGGGGCGTCTGCTGCGGATTGAAGTAGGAGGTCGGATTCTGATGCGAGAGGTAGATGCCATAGTCGCCCGTGGCGTCGTACCAGCCGCCGTGCGCATCCACAAAGCCCTGCTCTCCGCCGGGAAGCTGGAGGTGGCGATCAGCCGCATCCAGGTCTCCTGCGGCGCGCTGTCCTTTGAAGTAGTAGACGACATTGGAGAGCGTGTTGCGCTCGAGGATGTTGTCGTTGATCTCGAACGGGCAGGATGTGGCGTCGCCATCGGCCGTGTGCACGCGCAGTGCATAGTGGCCTGTCTTCTGCCATGCGCTGAAGTCTGCGGTTGACAGGCTCCGGGCGCCCCACGCATCTACGGTTCCGGCTGGGCTCAGGGCGCCATTGAAGACGGCTTTGCCGGAGTCAGCGTCAAGAAGCGCAAACGTGTCTGAATCATGCGGCGCAGAACTGGCGACGATCGCGCGTTTTGGTGCGAGAGTCTCGTATCCAACCTGATCGACGAGCACGCGAACCTGGCCCCAACACGCGGGCACGGAGAGTGCGATCGTAAAGACTGCTCCGAGGAGATGACTGAGACGAATGCCGCGACCCGCATTTTGCATATGGAATCCACCGTTGCGCGCTTGAGTATGAAGCCGATGATTGTGAAGCGTAAGCCAGTCTAATCGAAATCCCGCACCAGGAGCAGTGAGGCGCCTCAAGCCGGAGATGTGTGCGGCAGGGATTTGATCAGCTTGCGTCGCGCACCAGAATCACATGCAGAAAGCGCGGCCCGTGGACGCCCTTGATGCGCGTCATTTCAATGTCCGCTGTCGCGCTGGGACCGGAGATGAAGGTCACCAGCGCCGGCGGCGCAGCGCAGCGATCGAAGTACTCGGGCAGCGTTTCAACCACCTGGCTGGCACGCAGTACGCAGAGGTGCCAGTCAGGCAGCAGTGAGAGGATGCGCCGACCTTCGGTGGCCGAGTGATGCAGCGTGATGGTCCCCGACTCGGCAACGGCGCAGAACGCTGCCGTCACCACGCCTTCCGCTTCTTCAATCTCATCTGTCGTCAGGCGGCGATCGATCTTCCATGCAACCCCATCCACGAGCCATGCGGCGGGCAGGCCTTCAGGCGCTACAAAGAGCTTCCTCCCGCTGGCGGCAAGCTGGGCAGCGATGGCAGCGGGAATTTCGTCGGGTGAGCACTCCACCACTTCGGCATCATATTCGCGCAGGCGCTCGACCATGAGCTCCAGGCAGGCTTCGCGGATCATGCTTCCCCGGCGCACGTAATCGCGTGGCAGCAATGGCGCCTCCTGCGCGCTGCCTGCGGGATGCAGTTGCGCTGTCGTGCTGCGAATGCTGGCGAGGATGCGCTGCCGCGATGTTTGTGCAGCGCTCATTTCGACCCCCGTTCGCGAGCGGCCCACCACTCGTGGAATGTTTGCTGGGGCAACCCGCGCAGGTCACGGGTCTGCGTCCATTTTGCGCCGAGGAAGGGCAGGGAATGAATCCATCCGTCTTTGCCCGTGAACAGGCCCAGGCCGATGCGGCCGAGCCGCTGCGCGAGGTGGAAGCGCCACGCTCGTGCGAAGAGAAGATTCGCCGTGCGCATGCCCAGATACAGCGGATCGAAGAAGCGCAAGGTCTGCTTGCGTTCCTGGTCCGTGACCTGCGCGCGCAGTTCGATCAGCACTTCGGGGATGTTGATCTTGACCGGGCACACTTCGTAGCAGGCCCCGCAAAGCGATGACGCATAGGGCAGCGTCTGCGCGTGTTTCAACTCCATCAGCTGCGGAGTGAGAATGGCGCCGATGGGCCCCGGATACACCGAGCCGTAGGCGTGGCCCCCGGTCTGGCGATAGACCGGGCAGGCGTTCATGCAGGCCGCGCAGCGAATGCACTTCAGCGTCTGCCGCTCAACGGGCCGCGTGAGCATGCGCGAGCGGCCGTTGTCCAGCAGCACAACGTGGAAATTCTGCGGGCCATCGCCGGGCACAACGCCGGTCCACAGCGATGTGTAGGGGTTCATGCGCTCGCCCGTCGCCGAGCGGGCCAGCACCTGAAGCATGACTTCCAGGTCCTGGTAGCGTGGAAGAACTTTTTCAATGCCGGCCACCGTGATCATGGTGCGCGGCAGCGTGAGGCACATGCGGCCGTTGCCCTCGGACTCGACGACCGCAACACCGCCTGTTTCTGCGATGAGAAAGTTGGCGCCGCTGATGGCCGTGGGAATGGTGAGAAATTTCTGGCGCAGATACGTGCGCGCCGCGGCGGTGAGCGCATGCGGATCGTCGGATAGATTCCTCAATCCCATCGTCCGCGCGAAGATCTCACGCACCTGGCTGCGATTGATATGCAGTGCAGGCACAACGATATGCGATGGCTCTTCCTGGCCCAGCTGCAGGATGATCTCGGCCAGATCCGTCTCGAAGACCCTCACGCCGGCGGTCTCAAGGTACGGGTTGAGCTGAATCTCCGCCGAGGTCATGGTCTTGATCTTGATGACCTCGCTCGCATTGTCTTCGCGCAGCAACTTGAGAATGATCTCGCGCGCCTCAGCCGCGTCGGTGGCCCAGTGCACATGGCCGCCGGCTGCGGTGCAGCGCTCTTCAAACTGCTCCAGGTAGTAGTCCAGATTTTCGAGAGCATGAGCGCGGATGGCCGAGCCTGAAGTGCGCAGCGCCTGCCAGTCGGTCTTCTCGGCCACCAGCCGGCCGCGCTTGGCCTGGATCACGTCGATGGCGTGGGCCACATTCTTGCGCAGCTGCGGATTGCGGAGCACCGGCAGCGCGCCCTCGGGAAAAGGCGGCGCGTAGACCGGGTCCAGCTGGGCATGGCTCATGCGAAGGCCTCTGCGGGCTGCTCTTCGGTGCTGGCAAGAATCTGCGCCAGGTGAATCGTCTTCATGCCGGCGTACTGGCGATGCAGCGCGCCGCCCAGGTGCATGAGGCAGCTGTTGTCGAGCGCGGTGCAATACTCTGCTGCGGTTGTCACCACGTCCTGCAGCTTGGCGGCAAGCATGGCCGATGACACTTCAGCATTCTTGATCGAGAACGTGCCGCCGAAGCCGCAGCAGCGGTCGGTGTTGGCAAGCGGGGCCAGGTCGAGGCCTTTCACTTTGGCCAGCAAACGATATGGCTTGTCGCCGAGGTGGAGCGCGCGCACGCCGTGGCAGCTGGCGTGATAGGTTACGCGATGGGGAAAATATGCGCCCACATCCTCCACGCCGAGCCGGTCGATGAGAAACTCGCTCAGCTCGTAGACGCGCGGCAGCAGGGCCGCAAAGTCCTTGCGCAGGGATTCGCTGCCCAGTTCATCGAACAGGCCGTGATACTGATCGCGGATCATGGCCACGCAGGATGAAGAGGGAATCAGCACCGACTCGGCATCGCGGTAGAGCTGGACGAAACGCTTGGCCTGGGAAAAAGCCTCGCCGCGGAAGCCAGTGTTGGCGTGCATCTGGCCGCAGCAGGTTTGGCCGGATCGAAACTCAAGCTCCACGCCCAGCCGCTCCAGAAGGGTGACCACCGCGCGCCCGGTTTCTGGAAACAGGGTGTCGTTGTAGCAGGTGATAAACAGCGAGGTACGCATGGGGAGCACCGGCTCATAAGGGAGCTTGAGTTGAAGGCTGATTCTACCCTTTTGATGTGTACACTGTCTATTGAATCACCCGGTCCGGCAAGTGCGGGAACGCTCCCACGGGCGCTGCCGCAGGTCTTTGGCGCAGCCACCCGTCTGTGGGCGGAACTCGCAGATCAGGAGGGTGATCTGCGATGCTGATTTGCGACAGTGATTCACGGAGGCTGCTCTTGAAATCTGTTCCACACCGCAACGCGTTGCGCCTGGCCATGGCGCTGATCCTCGTCCTGCAAGTGAAAGTTCTTCTCGCGGCGCCCGAGGTCATTCGTCCGGGGGCCGTCTGGCTCGACGACAAGGGCGTGGAGATTCAGGCCCATGGCGGCGGCGTGATTCTGTGGCATGGCTCGTACTGGTGGTTCGGCGAGGACCGTGGAAAATCTCTCAGCCCCGACAAGCGCTACGTGACCTGTTACTCGTCCCAGGACCTGGCGCACTGGAAGTACCACGGCCAGGTGGTCGCGCTCACTGACCCGGATCACATTGGTCCGCAGTGGGTGCTGGAGCGGCCCAAAGTCTTTGCCAACCCGCGCACAGGCAAGTTCGTCATGTACGCGCATCTGGATGACGGCGATTACAGGCTGGCCAAGGTGGCCGTGCTGGTGAGCGACCGCATCGACGGCCAGTACCACTATGTGCACAGCTTTCGACCGCTGAACAAGGAGAGCCGCGACATTGGCCAGTTTGTTGACGATGACGGTTCCGCCTACCTGGTGTTTGAGTCCCGTCCGACCGACAGCATGATCATCGGCAAGCTCTCTGACGATTACCTGACCGTGGACAAGCTGATGAGCATCCTCCATGCCCAGCTCGAGGGCGATGCAGTGGTCCACTACAAAGGCCTCTATTACGCCATGGGCTCGCACCTGAGCGGGTGGGACCCGAACAACGATCTCTACGCCAGTTCGCCCTCACTGAACGGCCCATGGTCCGAGTTCAAGGACGTGGCCCCGCCGGAGACCAATACCTACGGCTCGCAGTCCGCCATGCTGCTCAAGGTCACCGGGTCGAAGGGCTCTACGGTGATCTTCATGGGCGACTTCTGGAATCCGAGCGCGCTCTGGGATTCGCGCTACCTATGGATGCCGCTCCAGATTGGCGACGGCAAGCTGCAATTGCCGGCACCGCATGACTGGACGCTCGACGTGAAGACCGGTGAGTCGGCGCTCACCCAGTAGTCGGCAGGGGCGGCAGCGGGCGTGGCGCAGCAGGGGCACGTACTAGACGTCAAGCCAAAGCGGCTCCTCCCGGCGCGCGCCGGGTACATAGAAGGTGCTCGGCATGACCGGGCGATGCGAGAGCATGGTCACCAGAAACGACACAGGCCTCACGAGTTCCAGGATCATCAGCCGGCTCCCTGGTTGCCCCAACGCGTGCGATTCACGGGCGCGGTAGGAATTCTTGCATGCTTCGTGTCGCTCGACGCCATTCTAATCTTCTTCCACCGGACTTCGGTTACTTGCCGAGCGTATGCCCACCGCTTTAAAGTGACTTCCACGTGGATTCTTTCCCGGGCTGTCAGTCCCGGACCTCCCGCAACCCGACGCTAATTCTTCCCCTAGAAGGACGTTTTCATGTCTTCCGTGCCCGTTCCCGCCCTTGCCAATCAGGACATCGACTCCACTCTGCGCGAAAACCGCGTCTTCCCGCCTCCGCCGGAGTTTGCCGCCCAGGCGCACATCAAGAGCCTGGCGGAGTACGAAGCCCTCTACAAGCAGTCGATCGATGATCCTGAGGCCTTCTGGGCCAAGGCGGCCGGGGAACTGGACTGGTTCAAGCGCTGGGACAAGGTGCTTGAAGGCAGCTTTCCCAGCGCCAAGTGGTTTACCGGCGGCAAGCTCAACCTGAGCTACAACTGTGTGGACCGGCATGCTCTGGGCGCGCGTGCCCGGAAGACCGCGCTGATCTGGGAGGGCGAGCCCGGCGAGGTTCGCCGCCTGACCTACGCCGAGTTGCACGTTGAGGTGCAGAAGTTTGCCAACGCGCTCAAGAGCCTGGGCATCCAGAAGGGTGACCGCGTCGCCGTCTACATGGGCATGACGCCGGAGCTGGCGATCGCTCTGCTGGCATGCGCGCGCATCGGCGCGGTCCACTCGGTCATCTTTGGCGGATTCGCGGCCAACGCCATCGCCGACCGCGTCAACGACTCCACCTGCGTCGCGATCCTCACCCAGGACACAAGCTACCGGCGCGGCGGCGAGATCAAGCTGAAGGCGACGGTCGACGAGGCGATGAACGCATGCCCCACCGTCAAGCATGTGATCGTCTACCGCCGCAGTGGATCGCCGGTCACCATGGTGGAGGGCCGTGACCACTGGTGGCACGACCTGGTGGCAAAAGCGGGCGCAGAGTGCCCATGCGCTGAACAGGATTCCGAAGACCCGCTCTACATCCTCTATACCAGCGGGACGACCGGCAAACCCAAGGGCCTGGTACACACCACGGGCGGTTACGCGGTGCAGACCTACCTCACGTCGAAGTACGTCTTCGACCTGCAGGAGCACGACGTCTATTGGTGCACGGCCGATATCGGCTGGGTCACCGGCCACTCCTACGTGGTGTATGGTCCGCTGCAGAACGGCGCAACGGTTCTGATGTATGAAGGCGCGCCGAATTGGCCGGACTTTTCGCGCTTCTGGAAGATCGTCGACGACCACAAGGTCACCATCTTCTACACCGCGCCCACGGCGATTCGCGCATTTATCAAATGGGGCGACCAGCATGTAGAAAAGTACTCGCTCGACTCGCTCCGCCTGCTGGGAACGGTGGGCGAGCCCATCAACCCCGAAGCCTGGATGTGGTATCGGGAGAAGATTGGCCACAACCGCTGCCCGATCGTGGACACCTGGTGGCAGACCGAGACCGGCGCGATTCTGATTGCGCCCATTCCCGGCGCCGTGCCCACCAAGCCCGGCTCCGCCACGCGGCCCTTCTTCGGCATTCAGCCGGAGGTTGTCACCAAGGAAGGCCAGCCGGTTCCGGCAGGCTCAGGCGGCCTGCTGGTGGTGCGCAAGCCCTGGCCGTCGATGGCCCGCACCGTCTTTGGCGATGCCGAGCGCTATGAGAAGACCTACTTCTCCGACGTGCCGGGCTGCTACTTCACCGGCGACGGCGCGCGCCAGGACGCGGACGGCTACTTCTGGCTCATGGGCCGAGTGGATGACGTGATCAATGTCAGCGGCCATAGGCTGGGCACCATGGAAGTCGAGTCGGCGCTGGTGGCGCATCCCAAGGTGGCAGAGGCTGCGGTCGTTGGCCGGCCCGACGAGCTGAAAGGCCAGGCCATCTCCGCGTTTGTCTCGCTCGAAAGCGGCAACGAGCCCAGCGAAGCGCTGAAGGATGAGCTGCGCAAGTGGGTCTCGAAGGAGATCGGGTCGCTGGCGCGCCCGGACGACATCCGTTTTACCGAAGCGCTGCCCAAGACGCGATCGGGAAAGATCATGCGCCGGCTGCTCCGAGAGCTGGCCACGCATGGGGAGATCAAGGGCGATACGACCACGCTTGAGGACTTCACCGTAATCTCCAAGCTGCGGGAGGCGGAAGAAGGTTAGTCCGGCGACTTGATCGCGTCCATTCCGTGGCCCCGAGATAGCCTCGAAAATCCCGTTTGGGCGTACAATCACTGCAACGGAGGACCCTCCCCATGGCTGCAACCGCGACCCTGATCTCTGTCGAAGAGTATCTGAAGACCACCGCGGACCCGGACTGCGAGTTTGTAGCGGGTGTGGTGGAGGAGCGTCCGATGGGCGAGTACGATCATTCAACCTGGCAGACCCTTCTTGTGGGCTACTTTCTTGGCCGCGAGAGGGATTTGGGCATTCTTGCCCGCACTGAACTGAGAGTGCAAACGGGGCCGGAGAACTTCCGCGTGCCTGACGTGTGCCTGCTCAGCCGCGCTGCGCCACGCGAGCAGATCGTGACCCATGCACCGCTAGCGGTGTTTGAGATTCTTTCGCCGGAAGACTCGATGACCCGGATGCTTGAGAAGCTGGCCGACTATGAGCGGATGGGCATTGGCGCAATCTGGGTGATCGAGCCCAGGAAGAGGCTTTACTACCGCTTCCGCGATGGACAGCTTGCTCCTGCGACCATCTTCGAGCTTCCGGGCAGTGCATTCAATGTTGCGCTGGCGGAGATCGCAGCCCTGATTGACTGATCTGCACTCGTAGAACGCGCAAGCAAAAGAGGCGTCCGCATGGGACGCCTCTTTGCTTGTTCCAACCTTCTCCGGTCACCGCGCTCAGAAGTGGTAAACCATCCCGATGGAGGCGCGCGAATCCCAGGTGCGGTGGGGCGAGTAGCCCAGCTGCGCCGAGTTGCCGGTCAGCGAGAACGATGCGCCGATGTAGTCGCCTGAGGCGCGGACCGAGAGGCGCGGATTGATGGTGTAGTCCATGCCGCCGCCCACACCGCCAGCGAAGGAGATTTTGGGGGTTTGGCTTTCGCCTCCCGTATGTTCGCCGCCCATGAGTCCATGCACGAATCCGCCAAAGTGGCCGTAGAGGTTGGCGTGCATCTCCGGCCCCAGCAAAACCGACTCTACCTTGGGCTTGATGTTGCTGCCCACCACTTCCGGGCTGCCCAAACCTGCCAGGTAGTAGTCGCCCTCGGCGGTCAGGCCCAGGTAGCGGCCGAAGTTGCGGGTCACGGAGACGTTGAACCCCTGCAAGCCATAGCGGGACTGGTTCACCTGGTTGAGGCTGGTATACGCGTAGCCCGCGTAGACCTGGTACTTGAAGGTGCGCTCCGTTTCGTCGGTGGAGCGGGAAGCACTGTCGGAGGAAGAAACCTGGCTGACGGCCGCAAGAGGCAGCAGCGCGGCCGGAATCATGACCAGAATGGAAAGCAGCGACGTTCTCTTCAACTTGAAACTCTCCTCAAAACACCGTGTTGTTGCGCGCCGGGTGTTCACAGGGATTTCCTGCATCGCTCCCTGAAACGGCGCCTTGGCTGAAATGCGGTACTCTCCTAGACTATCCTCTACCCCCTGCCCCGGCGAAGTCCCCGGTGCGAGAAAGGCGCAACTCGCCTGCGCGGCGCCAACTTGTGGATTCCCAGTTGCGGCTCATGGCAGCCGGGATTGGACCGGCACCGGACCCGAGAGCGGCAGCAGGCCGCCGGCATTGTCTGGTACTGTGACGGCCAGGCCGCCGGGAAGATAGCGAGCCATCACCTCGGGCTGCGCCCAATCGAGGGTCCAGCCGTCTTCAATTGCCACCAGCGTGTAGGCGCCGGGCACCACATTCCGCAGGCTGAAGCTGCCGTCCGAGTCCGACTGGTCGCGCCGCGCCATCCCCTCCATTGCGGCCATCTCTTTTGGAACCAGCACCACCATGACCCCTGACACGCCCTTGCCGGCAGACGCGCCGTGGTCTTCGCGCCGGGCAAAGCCCGTGATCCGCGTACCCGCCTGGTTGACCGTCACCACCATCGAGAGCGGCCGGTCCTGCACCGAAATCAAGTTGCCGCGAAGCAGCTTGCCGGCGGTGGTGATGGAGCCTATGGGCAGCACGCTACCCCCGCCCTCGCCGATCAGTTGCCAGCGGCCTGCCGGCACCGCGGCAAAGCTGAACGAGCCGTGCATGCAGGGCGCCTGGATCGGGATCTGATGCAATCCCGGATCGGCCGGATCGAGACTCAGGGAGCACTCGCCCAGGTACGGCGCGACTGCGCCCCTGGCGCCTCCGCTGCTCACCGCTCCGCTCGCGAGTAACGTCCCGTGCACGGCAACAGCCGGCGCGCCCAGGGTTGGGTCAACTTGCTCACTGGTGTTGGCGTCGAGCTCGACCACACGCGGCGGATCGCCCTGGGCCAGCTCATAGTGCCCTGGAGCCACGCCGCTGAACTCGGTGGTCCCGGTCTCGGATGCGTCCAGGAACCCCGCACTCTGGGCGCCCACGACTGTCCCGAAGATGGTCTGCCGCAGCTCGGCGCGGACAATGGAGCCGTCCTCCTTGCGCGGCGTCGCCACAACCAGGTGTAGCGCCGGTGTGGGGTGCAGCGCGATGTCGGCCTCCACGCGGCTGCCGCTTGTTAGCTGGATGTGGGTTGCCGAGGCCTCGTCGGTCGTCGAGTCGTAGTAGGTGACCGGATAGGCCACGTCGAGCTCCGCTGCCGGATCGGCGGCAGCGGCGGCCTGCTGGCGGGTCCGGCTCACGGAGCGATGCAGCGCATACCAGGGCTCGGCCGTCACTGCCAGAAGATACTCGCCCGCGGCCAGGCCGGTGAACTCGTAGGCGCCGGTATCGTCGGTCGACGCAGCATCCTGCCGGTTTACCCGCCCTCCGGTCCGGCCATCCTGCTGCTTGCGAAAGAGCATGACCCGCGCGCCTTCAACGGGCTCGCCGCCATCGGCGATCACGATCCCGTGCACGGTGCCTCCCGGCGCCAGGCGGAAGGTCAGATGGTCTGTATCCTGCCCCGGCCCGGTCACGATCGCCGAGTTGAACTCGTCATGCTCGTCGTAAAAGCTGGTGCGGAATCCGCGCTTGGAGGCGGTGAGCTGATACTTCGCTGCCGGCAGTCCGTCCAGCGAGAAATGGCCTTCGCTGTCCGATTCGACGGCGGCCACGGTGTGGCTGTCTTCCTCAGAGAGCGCAGCTACCGCGGCGTGGTGGACCGGCTCGCCTGTTGCCGCGTTCACGACGGTTCCTGCAATACGAAAGAGGCCGGAGGAGGCGGTTTGCGCGGTCTGCTGCGCTGGGACTGCGAACGCGGCCACTACGGCAAGGGTCCAGATTCGGAAGAGGCGGGGCGCGGTCATTTCTCCGGCACCTCCAGCGTCAGAGTTGCGGTGGTTCCAGCCTCCAGCGTTACCTGCTGCCCGGCCGTGGACAGCGCGGCCATTGCAGTCGGGTCGCGGTACTCCAGATGCACCGGCGTGGTGAACGTGTAGACGTGGTAGCTGCCCGGGGTGAGCCCGTCGACCGTGAGCGTGGCTCCTGAGGACGGATGCACAGCCATGGGCGGCAGATCCTGCACGGTGTCGAAGTCCGGCACCACGTAGACGGTGTACATCGGCTCCTCGCCGGACAAGAATGTGGCCACGCCCGCTGGCAGGGTCAGTGTGAGCTTCGCGCAGTCGTCGCGCAGGGTCAGTTCCATGGGCGGCGGCGCAACAGTCAGGCTCAACACCAGCGGCTCGCGTGCCAGGTTCACACCGCCGGCCGTGAATGAGCTTGCGCACACACCGCGTTGCGGCAGAGAGGCGCTCACCCAGTAGCCGCCCGGCTGCGCGGTGACGCCGATCGAGTCGGCGCCGTAGTCCATCGACCAGATGTTCTCTCCATTGGTCACCGGCGGACCGTTGGCAACATCGAGCGAGAGGACCACCACCTCTGCAGTGTTGCTTGCGCCGAATGCCGCGTTGGCCGGGCCGTCACCGCCATGCACCACGTTCAGGTGCACCACTGCGGGCGTAGGCGATCCCATGGGAATGCGCAGGCCGGTCAGCGGATGCCCGGAGACAGTAAACGTGACGGAACCAGCCTGTGCGCTGCCTCGACCGTCCCTGCCGAAGAAGGAGATCAGACCGCCTGAAAACGGCTGCTGCTGGAAGCCGCGCACGGTCAGGATGTAGGTCCCGTCGGGCAGGTTGGTTTGCAGGCTGCGGGTGGTGTCGTCGTACTCAGCGGTATAGGGCAGCGGATGCCCCGATGGATCGCTGATCACGGCTGTGTAACCGCTCGTTGAGGAGCTGCTCGCCGTTTGCGCACGACTGGCTGCCGGCCCGTTGGACGTGGTCACGGGATAGAACGGCTCCAGCGCCAGCGTAAAGTTCGCTTCCGCCTGCGCGCCGGCGGAGATACGGATGCGCTGCGCTGATGCAAAGTCGCGGGCGTCAGGATAGTACACGCTCGCGTAGCCGTTGCGGGCAATGTTGGCGGCGCTGCCGGCGGCCACCACGCTCACGGCCGGCTCGCTCTCCAGCGCCGGTTCGGTCGCCACCACATACACGCCGTCTGGAAGGTTGCCGAAGCGGTACACGCCGTCGCCGTTGGCCTTGGCTGTGGTTTCATGCACCCAGACTCCGCGGCCAAAGCGCACCACGCGCTTGAACAGGTCCACGCTGATGCCATCGGCCGGGTCGCCGGTGGAGAGCTCAATGCGCCCATGAATGGCGCAGTTCGGCGCGAGCGCGAAATTGAGCTCGGGCATCCCGGCTGCGACCATCACGCTGTGCGCCGGGCCCTCCGATTCGAGACCGGACTCTTCGGTCGCATACGACTGGTCGCGAAACCCCGGCTTGGCTACACGCAGGACCTGCGGCCCCAAGGGGACACCGGTGATCTCGAACTGGCCGTCGCCATTGGTCAATGCGCCGGTCTCGGCGTCGCCTTCAATCTGCACAAGGGCCCGCGCCAGCGCCGCGCCGGTGGCCGCATTGCGCACGGTGCCGTGTACCGTCACTCGGCCGGGGCTGGGTTGCTGGTCTTGCGGATCGGCGGGCTGTTGCGCGGCGACGATGGAGGCGGCAAACAACAGCGCAAATGGGAAACAATACAGAAAACAGTGGCGCAGTGCCGGCTCGGGGCTTTCCGGAGAGCAATTCCCGGTATCCGCAACTTCCTGGGTGATCGGCCGAGCCTGCGAAGTTCCCACGCTTCATTTTGACGGTTCCAGGCGGGGGAAGGGAATCAGCGCGCAGGAAAAATCCGGCGCCGCGTAGAAATCGCCATATGCAAGCCGTGCGGGAACGGGCTCAGCCCTTGTCCAGATACCAGGGAATATTGATCACGATAATGCGTTGGTTGCCGCGCACCAGCAGGATCACCTTCAGCAGATCGGCGCGGCGGTTGTGCAGCAGGTTTTCCCACCAATGGCGCACCACCAGCTCGGGGACCAGGACGCAGATCTTGTGGTAGCTGGAGTCCTGCTCCGCCTTGAGGATGTAATCGATCATCGGCGTCAGGACGTAGCGGTAGGGCGATTGCAGAATCTCCAGCTTGGGCACGCACTTGCCGGCCTCGCGCAGCGGTGCGGCCACATCGCGCTCCCAGTCCGTGCAGATATCGTCCGGCTCATCCGCCGTTTGTACATGGAGGCAGCGGATGTCGTTCGACATGCCCAGCGCAAACGAGAGCGCCTTCTCCGTGATGCGGCTCCAGCGGTCGATGGGGATGATGACGATCGGCTCGGTCACCTCGGCGGGCACAATGGGCCGGTCGAGCGCGGTCTCGCGGTCCACGCGCACATAGTGCCGCTTGACGGCGCGCATCACCAGGATCATGACCACGATCAGCAGGGCGGTAATCCATGCGCCCTCTACGAACTTGGCCACCAGCACCACCAGGGCGGTGATCCCTGTAGCCAGCGCGCCCAGTCCGTTGACAAACATGCGTGCGCGCGCATTGCCCTTGCGCTTCCAGTGCATGACCATGCCGGCCTGCGAGAGCGTGAAGGCCATGAAGGCGCCTATGGCGTAGAGCGGAATCAGCCTGTCGGTGACGCCGCCGAAGACGATCAGCAGCACCGCTGTGAGCGCCACCAGGACGTAGATGC
>Ga0302320_10005967_pt1 | contig 27160 bp, 22 predicted proteins | sample Bog_T0_3_FD_202130 | JGI IMG/M metagenome (GOLD analysis project Ga0302320, IMG submission 202130) | Peat permafrost microbial communities from Stordalen Mire near Abisko, Sweden - Bog_T0_3 | ecosystem: Environmental > Terrestrial > Soil > Wetlands > Peat | place: Sweden: Abisko, Stordalen Mire...
GTTAGCTCGAAGTTACGGAGACTCACATCGCTCCAGGTCATGGAAGATCTTCGATTGAAGTTGGAGTATTGACCAATTAATGAAACTCCGCGGCTGGCGATCCTTCACCAGGCATCACCGTGTCCCTTTGCCAGGCTCCGGAATCAAACGAACTCTCAAATCCAAGTATGGATTCCACCGGGCGCGACGGAATCTCCGGTTCCAAATACTGGCCGCGATCGGCGACCTTCCGGATTTCCTCGGGCCGAGTTCCTCTATCGACCCAGCGGCTCTCCAGTGGGAAGGAAGGCAGCGCCGGCCACCCGATCTCCCGAAGCCAGCACGTCCCTCAGCCGTTCTGAATTAGCCCCGCTGCGGCATTCCGCGGCAACCAGCATCCGCAGCGCGGTTGCCGGCGTGGTCTGCGCGTCGAGCCGGAAGATCCAGGGAATGTTGTTTGAGGTCAGCGACTTGTCTCCGCTGAGCGCGATCACGGGAACAAAGCTCTTCAGCGCCAGTTGCTCCGCAAGGTGACTGGAATTGCGATCAAGCGCCACAATTGCGAGCGCGTGCTCGTCCATCAGCGCGTGAACCAGCGCGGTAGAAGCAGCGCCCCAATTTTGATCGCTATCCACCGGCAACAGCTTCAGCGCCTGTCCTCTTGCCGCGGCGAATTCCAGTTCCGCCTTCATCTCTGGCGAAGCTACAACCTCGCCCGCCCTCGGACCAAACACCACCACGCTCACCGCACCTGCCGGAACATTGGCCCGGTGCGGCCCGGTGTACTCCACCCCATCTTCTCCTACCCGCGCATATGGAAGGTCCTTTGAAACCGGCGCGGAGGCCTGAGGCTTCGGTTGCGGTTCGGATGGCATATTCTGCACCTGCGGGGGGGTCTGCCGCTCCGGCGGAGACTCCTTCTCCATCGTCGCAACCCTGTAAGCGATCACCCCGTTATGCACCGTGCCCAGGTAGAGCGGCGCAACGTTCTTCAAGTTCGGATCGAAGACCATCTTCCCCGTCACGCCGTCGTACTCGTCGATATTGGCCAGCGCGTCGTGAATCCTAGCTCGATTCAGCCCCGCTTTGCAAATCGAGTCCAGCAGCGCGTTCATGGTGTCGAACGCCATCGAGGCAAACTGCTCCGGCTTCTCGTGGAAGCGATTCTCAAACCGGCGGTTAAAGTCCAGCCAGCGCGGATCCTTGCGCGTGGGATCGTAAGGATATACCGCCTCGAATCCTTCTGCCGCATCGCCTGCCTGGACCACCAAGGTGTCTCCCAATGTGCGAAATTCGCCAAACGCGGGCTGCTTCATTCCCGCCGCACGCATCTGCTTCAGAATCGTCGCCGCCTCCGGCTCGTCCCCCACCAGCAGCACAGCATCTGGACGCGAGCTGCGGACCACCCTGAGCTGCTTGGCGTAGTCCGTGTCTCCGGGCTGAAAGACCTGTTCCATCACCACCGGATGGCCAAGGCGGCGCGAGGCATCGAGGAATTTTCCCAGGCCAAAACGGCCGTACCGGCTGCTCGCTCTAAGCACCGCCACGCGCTTCAATCCAAGCTCGGTGTAAATGCGGCGAGCCAGCGTTAGATATTGCTCGCGATCATCCTGCATGGTGCCGAAATACCACGGAATCGTAGTCTCCGGAACGGTGGGATCAGTATTGGCCGAGCTCACTACCGGAAGTTCCGCGCGCAAAGCAACGCGCAGTGCAATGTGCGTCGACTCGGAGCTGATGGACCCAAAGATGGCCCACACCTGATCGTCGTAGGCCATCTTTACCGCTTCATCTGAGGCCGAGCCCCAGATCGCTGGTTCGGTTGGCCTCACGTCGCCATAAACTGCCTTTGCCTGCCAGTTGTTGTAGTCATTGTGAATCATCAGCTTGAAGGGCTTGCCACCGTAGCCGCCGCCGGCATTGGCCTCATCGATCGCCAACTGCGCGCCGTGAAGCATCCGCAATCCAAGCACCGATTCCGAGTTATGCTCAATCGGCCCGAAGAAGCCGATGCGCACCTCGGTCACGTCCTTTGGGTCGGGAATATCCCTTGCGGCGCCCCTATAGATGTTGGGACGAATGTAGTTCAGGTCGTAGGGCACTGCAAACTTGGCGTAGGGTTTCATGTCGGCCGGCTCGCCCGCATAGGGAACAACTTCACGGTCGCGCGGTGGCCCCGGAGGATGCGCGCCGCACTCGCACACTCTCTTGCTTCCGTTCTGGCCTGCAATTGAAGCTGCGGCTCCCGCCAACACAAATACCCCAACCGTCAACCATTCGCTGCGCATCGCAACTACTCCTTGCCGCTGTCTGTTCCCTGGTCCGTCCGAAACATGGCGATAGCTTCGATCTCGATCAGCAGCTCAGGCCTGCAAAGATGCGCCTGAATCCCCGTCGATGCAGGTAGCGGATCGAGCCCCTGCTCGGCAAAGAACTCCGTGCGCCCTGCGTTGAATACGTCGTAGTCGCGGTCGATGTCCCGCAGATAGCAACTGGTGCGGACAATGTCGTGCCAGGTGCATCCCTCCGCCTCCAGCAGCCCGGTGATGTTGTCGAAGGTGCGCCGCAACTGCGCGGGGAAGTCGCCGATGTGAACACTTACGCCATGCTCGTCGATCGATGCTGTGCCCGAGATCAGCAGGATGACAACTCCGCCGATATCGATCCGCATGCCGCGCGAGAACGAACTTGGCTTCGCGTAGGCGTAGGCTTCGTTGAGAACTCCGTGGTTGGTGATGGCGCGCTTCTCGATCGGCGCGTGTGCAATGGCTTCCAAAATATCCGCAAATGCATTCATGGTTGTTTCTCTCCTCGTGTTGTTATTGTTTTTCACGAATTCCGTGACTTAAACCCTTGGCGGTCGCGACCCATATATCGTCGCCCTGAAAGTCGATGCTGAGAATGTAGTTGTGAGCCGGCGCAGTTTTCACCATGACCGGAGTTACGTTCCCCTCGGCGTCCCGCACCGTCATCTCCGGCTTCCCATCTGTCAACGACGGTGTATAGACAGCCCAGTTCACGCCATCGTAATAGGCCAGCCCCTTGTCGGTGCCAAACCAGGCGCGCTTGCCGTCCACGCCCTTGACAACATTGGTAAAGTTCGATGGAAGCCCGCTGTCCTTGGTCAGAAAATTGTGCCAGTAGCGCCCGTCATAGTGGCTGTCGCCAAAGTAGGTGGCAGCCCAAAGAACGTTATCCACATAGCTCACCGAGGTCACAATCTCGTGGATCAATCCCTGATCCTTGAAGAGCACCATCTCTGTCTCTCCATCCGGATCGTCGTACTTATCCCACTTCTGTGTCTTCTGATCGTACTCGAGAACTCCGCTGCCCCAGATGCCATAGTAGACCTTGGTTGGCGTTGCTGAAACCGAATAGGACCAGATCTCCATCATTGGTGTGTTGCGCTCGTTATAGAGCGACCACTGATTGGTGTGCAGGTTTAAACGGCAGGCGCCTGCAGCTGTGGCGATCCACACGTTTTCGCCTTCGATTGAGACGCTATACACAACGTCGTTGCTCAGCCCCGAGTTCAACTGCGTAAAGCTGTCGATGCGCCCGCCTGAGATGCGACTCAATCCGCCCATCGTCCCCGCCCATACATCGCCGGTGCGCTTGTCCAGCGCCAGCGAAATCACGGCGCGGTGCGCCAGGCCGTCGGCGGTTGTGTAGACCTTCCATGCATGATTTTCGTAAACCGCAAGACCGTTGTCAGTCCCCGCCCAGATGCGATCCCCATCCACCAGCACCGCGTACACGTGATCGTTCGGCAATCCGTTGGCGGTCGTAAAATTTTCAAAACGAAACTGCGGCATCTTCGGCGGCACTGCAAATGCCAGTGCCCCAGTTGCCAAAACCAATGCGATCGCACACAACCTCTTCATGATGCCTCTCATCGTGACCTCAAATACTCAATCAGGTCGTTCAGTTCATCCTTCGTTAAATCGTTGGTGCGCCCATGCTTGTCGTCCGGGTTGTAGACCGTCCAAATCTCTTCCAGCGAGCGCGCCGAACCGTCGTGCAGATAAGGCGCGGTCAGCGCAATGTTGGTCAGCATCGGCGCCTTCAAGAGGCCCGTGTTGTCGGTGGGCTTGCGCGTGCCAACGTCGAAGATCTTCTGGCTCGTTCCCTTCGGTCCGCTGTGGCAGTATACGCAGCGGTTATATTCCGGAATCGGCCCCCTGAACTTGTCTACGGAACGCTCAAAGATAGCCTTGCCGCGCTCCTGCGCAGGCGCCAGTTCGCCGTTTGCCTGTTGCCAACGATTCGGTCGAGGTTCGAGACTGCGGATGTAAACCGCCAGGTCGGTGAGAGTCAAATCGTCGTAATTCTCTGAGCGCCAGAAGTACTTTTCGGTCCTCGGTCCGCACTCCGTCGGTATGTTTGGATTCGTGCCGGTCCACTTATATGGCTCGGTATCCTTCACGCCTTCGAGCAGTTTGTTGTCCACAATGCTGCGGCCAAAACCATCTGGCTCAAGGTTCCATGTCAAGCCGTCAAAGGTGGAATCGATGTGACAACTAGCGCAGCCAATCTGCCCTTGAAACGAATAGCGCGTGGTATAGAAGGTCTGTTCGCCGCGGCGCAAAATGGAGACGGTCTTCGGCCCCTCCAGCGCAATGGTCGAGGTCACGCGGTTGCTGCGCGTATCGATCACGCCGATCGTATCGTCGAGGCGATTCGCCACATATAGCTTTCTCCCGTCGCGGCTCAACGTCAACCCGCGCGGGTCACGTCCCACGCCGATGCGCGCAATCACATAGTTGGCGCTGGCCGCAAGATCCTGAACATTCGAGCCTGGATGCGCATGAACGTATCGAAGCAGCTTCGCAACATCGATCACCGTCACCATCTCCGAACCGCCGCAGCTCACATAGATGCGCGACTTGTCGGGCGCAATCGCCACACCGAATGGCCGCGCCGCATAGCGCTCCAATTCATCCAGCGGAACCTCGACAGAAGCCGCACCCACATCCGCGCCGAACAAGGTCAGTGTGTAATCGAATGCCCCTCCATGCTCCAGATGCGCCAGTGGCACCATGTTCTTGGGATGATATTCGGCAACAACACCCAACCGTCCATCTGAAGAGAACGCCAGGTGAAACACGCCCGCAATCCGGTCTAGAGGCATGCGATCGACCACCACAGCGCGCGCCGTATCGATCACCGTGATCTCCGACTCCGGCGCAGTGCGATTATCCGCGCCTGCCCTCACCCTGGGCGGATTCGGATATACATGTGTCGCATAAATTCGGCTTCCATCCGGAGATAGCGTCAGATAACTCGCGCCCCGCCCACCCATCAGGCGCTTCTCTTCTTCTCCGGTCTGCGCATTCAGGACGGCCACATCGTTGCTGATCCGATTGGCCACAAAAAGTCGCTTGCGCTCGCGATCTTCAACCACGCTCGATGGCTCCGCGCCGACAGGCCACGTAGCTGTCACAGCCAGCGTGTTCGTATCGATCACCGAAAGCGTATCGTCCCATGAGTTAGTCACAAACAGCCGCGCGCCGTCTGCCGAAAGCGAGAACCCGCGCGGCACACGGCCCACGGCGATGGTCTTCATCACCGCATGGCTAGCCGCATCCAGCACCCTTACCTCTTCGCTCTCCTGGCAAAGCGCATACAGCCGCGCGCCATCGGGCGAAAGCAAGATCTCAAGCGGCGAAGCGTACCGGACCGCATCGTCCGTGTTAGCCCGCACCGGTTGGCCAACCCACGGCCATAGCACAATCGCAAGCAATGCAACAGCCATCGCCGTTAGCCACGCGCCTGTTCCGTGCTGCATGAGCCGAGCTCTTGATCGAGAGTTCACTTCGGCTCCTCCACTGTCAGCACGCGATCCACACTGGCCTTCTCAAGCATCTGCTCACGCCCGCTGGGCCAACGAATCGTCAGCTTGTCAATCGTCGTCGCCGCGCCCAATCCAAAGTGCAGGCGCCCGTCGTCCTGCGACAAATAGCCCGACCCTGCAACGCGCTCAGCAGTCCAACGCTTGCCCCCCGCCATCACTTCAACCCGCGCGCCAATCCCATCGCGATTGCTCTTTGTCCCACGCAGCTTGATTGATACCCAATGTCCGGTATCGGTGGAAACATTGTGCAGCAGCGTTCCCTTCGCGCCCAGGTTTACCGCAAACGCATCCACCTTGCCATCGTTGTCGTAGTCCGCAAAGCAGGCCCCGCGCGCCGTTGTGCGTTCGCTCAGCACCGGCCCCGCATCGCGCGAAACATCCGCGAACTTGCCATTGCCCACTCCGCGAAACAGCGTATGCTCCTGCGGAATCAAATGGATCAGCCCACCATGGAAGATAAGAATGTCGAGCAGTCCATCGTTGTCGAAATCGTAGATGCCTGTCCCCCAACTTACATATTGCCCATTCACCTGCGACACACCCGTCTGGGCGCCGATGTCTTCAAAGCTCAGCTTGCCCGTGTTATGCAGCAGCCGGTTATAGTGCCCGTCGGTAACCCACAGGTCCAGCACGCCGCGGCCCTCAAGATCGGCAAACACAGGCCCCATCGACGAAGTCGATTCCCCGTTTTGCCCAAACGCCGTGCCGGTGTCGTTTCCAATCTCTTCAAACGTTCCATCGTGCTTGTTATGAAACAGGAAGTTCTCCGTGCGGTCGTTGGCCACATAGATGTCGTCCCAACCATCGTTGTCGAAGTCCGCTGCAGTCACGCCCATCGTGCGTCCCACATACGCGCCGATCCCCGACTTCTCCGTAACATCGGTAAATGTCCCGTCGCAGTTGTTGTGGAAGAGCATGTTCGTCTCGCCCTCGTAATCCAGCGGCCCCGGATAATTGGTAGGCGCATAGAAGGCGCGATACTTGGGATCGAACTTCACATACCGGCCCACAAACAAATCCACACATCCGTCTTTGTCGTAGTCCAGCCACGTCGAGCTGATCGCCCAACCTTCAACCTTGATTCCGGCCTTCTCCGTCACATCGGTAAAGTGCCCGGTGCCGTCGTTGTGATAGAGAATCACCTTTCCGTAGCCTGTTACAAGCAGATCCTCATTGCCGTCGTTGTCATAATCTGCCGCTGCCACAGCCACCGAATACATATCCGGATTGAGCCCGGCCTTCTCCGTCACATCCGTAAAATGTCCGTTGCCGTCGTTGCGATAAAGATGATTATGAGGCGGCGTTGCAGGCTTTACCTTGAGCGGATAAGGATGCATCGAGTCATCCAGCGGCCGTCCATTCACCACATAAAGCGACGGCAGCCCCGAGTTGTTGTAGTCAAACCAGAGGCACCCCGCGCCCGTTCCCTCCAGCAGTGAACCCAACTGCCGCGAACCGAAACTATGCGTAAAATCGATCCCCGCCTTATCGGTCGAGTCTTCAAAGCGAATCACCGGATCATGCGCAGCCGCGGGTCCTCCAACGGATGTTGTCGCGGCATCAGGCGGCGCGGAAGGGGTCGCAGAGGACAGGGCCCTCGGTGGAACTGCTTCAGCAACTACACCAGCTTGCGAAACAGAAACACCAGCGACCGACGGAGGAGTCTGGGCCGCTGCAATGGATGCTGCTCCAAGCAAAATCATCAAGCGAATCATCATTTCAATTGCCTCCCGGCGTTTGGTGTTGCGCGCCATTCGCACCATCCGCGCCGGATAAATCAAATGCCGTTGTCGTGTGCAGCAGCACAGCGGGTACACGATTCTCCGATGCGCGCTCCGGACCCGTATGGCAGCCCACGCATATGCGCTGCTCGCCGCGCCTAATCCAGAACCACCCATGCTCCTGGCGAACGACCGCGCCCTTCGCATCCAGAAGCGCAAAGCGAATCGGCTTGTCCGCCGGCACCTTGACAAAGAACGAACCATCCGCCTCAACCGGCGCCGTGCCGGTAACCATCGTGCGCCCATCGGCGTCTCTGGTTTCGAGTCGCACCGATTTCGCCGCGATTTTCAAGTCGCCTTCGCGCGACAGCCGCGAGTCCAGCGCCATCATGTTTGCGTAGTCCCAAGGATGCAGGCCCGATGGGTGACGCTTGGGCCTTGTTCTCGCCGCAACCACGACCGGCTCCACAAGGTCTTCGCCACTCTGCGCCAGCAATGTCTTCAGCGTAGCAGTGCCCGCTTGCGAAGAGTTCGGCTCCCACAGCTTCAGCGCATAGTGCGTTGCGGCGATAGTCCGCGCACTCACCAGCCATGCGCCATTGGCCGCCTCGGCAATCGCTCCGGCGTACTCGTCGCGCGGCGCGGCAATGGGAGTTTCGTGAGCAAGCGGCGACGTAAACCGCGCCAGGGATGTTCCGTGCGTGAACACGACATCGCCAGACGCCAACTGCTTCCCGCCCCACCTCGGGCTGCCATGATCGCAGCGGTACGACTCAACTCCGCTGCCATCGGAGTAAACCAGATACATCTCCGCGGTCGATCCCGACCCCAGCGGAAAGCCAGCTTCAAACAGAATGCGTCCATCCGCAAGCACATCGTCTGGAATCGTGCTACCCGGCATATAACTCAACGCAACCACCGTCGCGCCTGCCCCCGAATCGATTGGCGAAAGCACCGGCATCCCATCTTTTCCCGCAGCTTCAAGTTGGAATCCCCGCGCCGTCCGCCGAGCATAGACCAGCCGTCCGCCGGGCAAATAGAACGGGCGAATCACATCGTCCTCACCCGCGATTAGCTTGCGCACGGAACCATCGGCCAGCGTTAGTTCCCATATCTGCCACTTGTCGTCCGGCGTTTGTTTTCCCGCGAACAGCACCGTCTTCCCGTCGAAGCCAATATTCGCATCCGCGCTTGCCGCAAAGCCCGTCAACAGCCTCTCCGCCTTGCCCGCGCGAACAAGCAACAACTGCGCGCCCTTGGGAAAACGCTCTCCGCCCTTCATCGCAGCCAGCGGCTCATAAACCGGCGCGGCGGTAACAATGATGTCCGACTCGAATCCTGGTCGCGGCCCAGGCCCCTGCGACGCGGTCGGCCCAAACCCGCAAATCACAACCACCATCGCGGCCAAGGCGGCAATCGTCAGCGCCCTCAATGAAGCCCTCATCCTACGGCCTCCATCGACCGCACGGCCGCATCGCCGCGAGCAATTGGGCGCAGTTCCAAGCTCCGCAATTCAATCCACGGCTCTAGTCCATCCATCATTGCGTCGAACCCCGCAAAGTCCAGCGACTGTTCCCCATCGCTCCACGCCTTGTCCGGGTTCGGATGCACCTCCACCAGCAAACCATCCGAGCCCGCTGCAACCGCAATGCGCGCCAGCGCGGGAACCAGGTCGCGATGCCCCGCCGCATGGCTCGGATCGGCGATCACCGGAAGATGCGAAATCTGTTTCAACAGCGCAATCGCCGCCACGTCGAAGGTGTTCCGCATCGCCGTCTCAAACGTGCGAATGCCGCGCTCGCAAAGAATTACATTGGGGTTGCCGCAGTCCAGAATCAGTTGCGCCGATCGCAGCCACTCCGCAATCGTCGCCGCCATGCCGCGCTTCAGCAGCACCGGCCGTCCACTGCGCGCCGCCGCTTCAAGCAGCGCATAGTTCTCCATGTTCCGCGTGCCGATTTGCAAAATATCGGCGTAATCGGCCACCATGGAAACGTCGTCTTCCTGCATCACTTCGGTAACGATTGCCAGCCCGCTCTCATCGCGAGCGCGAGACAGCATCTTCAGGCCGTCCAGGCCCCACCCTTGAAAGCTGTAAGGAGAACTGCGCGGCTTGAACGCCCCGCCTCGCAGAATGCGGGCGCCGGCGCGCCGCACATGGTTGGCTGTGGCCATCAACTGAAACTCGGTTTCAACCGAGCAAGGCCCTGCCATGGTGATGAATTCATCTCCGCCGATTTCCAGATCGAGCACCGGCACCACTGTCTGTTGGCGCCGCGCGCTCTTCAGCACATCGGGAGATTCCGCAAATCGTTCGTTCCAGCTATCGCGCACCCTGTGCGCTCCGTTTCTGGGGAAGCGGAAACGTTAGAGTACCGCGATCGTCCGCGCCACGCCTCCATCCAATGGTTGAGGCGCGCGGAGAATTGTCATCGCACCTGTTACTTAGGTTCTAAAGGCAATAGGAACACTTGTATGTGACGGATGAACTTGACTTGCGCTCACCGTGTCAACCAGCGAGCTTTTCACTCTTTCACTTCTTCGCCGACATAACCGGCGCACGATAACCAAACGCCGCATCCACAATTCCCGCGATCCCAAGCGCTGTCTCATCCTGAAACGGCCGCGCCACTACCTGTACGCCAATCGGCAGCCCTTCAGGAGATCGTCCCACCGGCACAACCACGGCCGGAGCGGCCAACACGTTGAACCACTGCGAATACCGCCATGCATCCCAGTACTCCACGGTCTGCCCTTCGACTACCCAACTCCGCTCCCCATGCCGGAACGCCGGAACGCTCGCCACCGGGCACAGCAGCACCGGATACCTTCGCATCTCCTCGAGCGTCTTCCCTCTCAGTACATCCAACTCGGCCCAGGCATCCAGTAACTCCTGAGCAGTAAGCGGCGGCGCGCTTCGAGCCATGCCGAGAAACTCCTTGAAAATTGGACTTAGCTCATCTTCTCTGCCTGCGATCGCCGGAGCATAAAACATAGCCCCGCACTGCACAAAGAACTTTATCCATAACTTCCGCAGTAACTCGAGCGTCCGCGGTCGAAACGGCTCCACGTTAAATCCCGCATCGCGCAGCGCAGCCGCAGCGGCATTCACCGCCGCCCGCGTCTCCGGCGTTACCGGAACCAGCCCATCGTCCTCAAAATAACCAACCTTGTTCGACCGCAGCTCTGCCATCCCCGGCTCGCGCAACTCCACAGGCGCACTCCCAGGATCAACCGGATCATGCCCGCTCAAAATGCGAAACATCAGCGCCACATCGCCAATTGTCCGTGCCATCGGCCCAATCGCGCCCAGGATCGAAAACGGCCCCACGCACGGCGGCAAATGTCCGCGCCCCGGTATCCGCCCCGGCGTAGGCTTCAGCGAGCAAATCCCCGTAAAATGCGCCGGCACGCGCACTGATCCGCCGCTATCGCTGCCCAGCCCCGCTGCCGACATGCCCGCCGCAATCGCAGCCGATTCGCCGCCGCTCGACCCGCCGGGCGAACGGGCCAGATCCCATGGGTTGCGCGTCCGCCCATGCAGCAGGTTATCTGTCTCGTAGGCCATCAGAAACTCAGGGCAATTCGTCGTGCCGAGAATCAGAGCACCCGCCGCGCGCAGCCGAGCCACCACCAAGGCATCTTCGCGCGGCGCATCGCCCTTGTTCAACAGGCTTCCGATCTCGCACTTCAATCCCCGGGTAGCAATTGAGGATTTCACAGTGACAGGCAATCCGAACAGCGGCCTGCGCTCACGCTGCCCGGCCCACGCGTCATGCAGCCGCGCCCGCACGCGCACCCGCTCCGCATCGAAATCCGCAAACGCATTCAGCTCAGGATTCAGCCGTTCAATCTGCCGAATATGCGCCTCGGCCAACTCCTCGGCAGAGATTGCCTTCGACTTCAGCAGTTCCAGTTGCCGCACCGCCGACTCAAGCACCACGTCGCTCATGGCCTTGCCGCCACATTCGAAGCAGGCACAAAGTCATCCATCGGCGTCGACGGCATGGCCCGGTAATCGAACCGGTAAGACCGCACCGGCTCTCCCGAATCGAACCGGTCGTTCCAGTTCAATTGATAGTCCAGCGCATCCTTGTCGTCCGGATAACTCTCGCTCGCCGGATAGGGATAAGTGCTCATCTTATGAAACGGCAGTTGCGCTACCGTGAAAGGCGATGCATCCCACCAATCCATATCCTTCACAAACCCATTGGCATAAAAGAAGTAATCCCGCTTCCAACCCGCATGCAGCGGGGCCAACTTCGCCCCTTCAAACTCCGCCGCAATCTCCTCGCCACTCCCAAAAATCGCAAACCGGTCGTCGATACTCTTCAATAACTCGGTAACATCGCCCATCTTCGTATAACTCCCGCGCTGATGCTGAAACGGTCCCGTCAGGCTGACTCGGTCGTAATCGTAGTCCAGATCTCCAGGGCTCGTCCCTTCCGTCTGCTTCGGATAACCGCGGAAATGCAGCATGGCCCTGGCCAGCGGAACCTCCTCGGTCCGCACGGCCGCATCCACGCTCCGATCCACTAATACCTGATCCCAGTAAATCTGCAAGTTGGTCATGAGCCGTATGCGCCGAGTCCCCGCCGGCAACTTACCCGTCAGGTCCACAACAATGGTGCGCTCGAGGCCGGCCGGGAATCCCACATCGTCCGCAACGCGCTTCCATTCGCCATTCTGCAGCTCAGCTTCCACATATGGCGAAACCGGCTTCACACCCGCCTGCCAAGCGGCATACAGCGATGTCGCGCTGAAGTAATTCACATATCCCGTCATCAGCAGCCGCAGCGGGGACTTCGCGTCTAGCGAGCCCAGATCAAGCGTCAGCGCATGGAGATTGGCAAACCCGTCATAAGGCAGCGGTGTAAATCCGCTCGCAAAGGTATGATCGCGCCGGCTCAGCTTGTCCAGCACATCCGCGCCCAATCCGTCCCAAGCTCCCGCCGGCAGCCGCGCACCCTCGGTAGCCACCACGCGCCCTGAAGCAAACGGCGGATCGTCCAGGAATCGCTCATCGGGATTCACTTCCACATTCGCCGGATGATCGACAGCAACCAGCCTCAACTGGTCGATGTAATTCACCTCTTCCATCGGCTCCATAAAGCGCAGGCTCAACTTACCGCTCACCAGCGCAACCTTGTCGCCATCCACCTTCACCCACTCGCCGGGGTTCGGAATATTCCGCCGCGTCGGCGTAATCCAATGCCCAACCACCCCAGCGCCGATAACATCCGTAACTAACTTGTACTTATGTCCATCCCAGGCAAACAAGACTGGGCACGAACTTCCCCGCCGGTCCGCCTCCTTCATCGCAATCACGCCGCGCCCGTCAGTTAGCTTTGGTAAGTCAATCTCATCCTGCAACACGCCGGTCGGCCATAATATCCGCAGCAGGTCGATCCCCTCCGCCTGCCCCAGCCCAACCAGAATCTGCGGCGGCGCCTGCGTCTGGTAGCCCGATGCCCCGGCCAGCTCCCACTTCTGCCACAGCCCGTTCGCAAACACTTCAACCTTCACGCCCAGCGCCGTCTTGTTATCCGCATATCCCGTCAAATCCAGCCGCTCAAAGTGGTTCTTGTTCGCGCCCACATTCTTCAGCAGCACTGGCGGCGCATTTACCTGCGTAACAATCAAATCCGCCGCGCCGTCTCCATCCACATCGGCAGCAATCAACCCGCGCGGATCTTTCAGGTGCAGCGAATCCAGTCCAAGACGAGAAGAAACATCCTCAAACGTCCCATCGCCCTTGTTGCGAAACACCTTTACCTGCGGCCCGGCCGTCGTCTCCACAATGGCCGCCAGGTCAATCCATCCATCGTTATCAATATCAATCGGAGTAACTCCCCATCCACCCAGCGCGCCCTTCAGCGGTAACTCAACTCGCTCAAATTGCCGCCCCAAATGATTTGGTCCCTCAACATTGCGCCACAACGTCAACCCCGGCGCACCCTCATGAGTTACCGCTATATCCATCCACCCGTCTTTGTTGTAATCGAGCACCGCAATGCCCGTTGTCGCTGGTAGTTTGTCGCCTTCAAATAGCGCCTGCGTCGGATACTTCCCTTCCCGCGGGTTCACATAAATCAGCGGCGCGGGCCCATCCCCGGTTACCGCAATATCCACCGCGCGATCGTTATTGAAGTCCGTAAGAATCGCCGCAGCCGTCTTACCGCTGCCGCCCAGCCCCGGCGGCTCAGTCCACTCAGTAAACGTCTTATTCCCGTTATTCCGCCACAATACGTTCGGCGTGCCGCCAGCCTGCAAAAGCGAGCCCGTCAAGAACAAATCCAGATCGCCATCGTGGTCATAATCGATAAACGTAATCCCCGTCGGCCGATTCCGCGCCGCCAGTCCAGCCTCCGCCGTCACATCCTGAAACTTGCCTTTGCCCAGATTCCTGAACAGCAGCACCCCATCCTCCAGCGCCACCGCCAGATCGTTCAACCCGTCGCCATCGTAGTCCCCCACCGCGCAAGCCACTGCATGCCCCTGGGCCTTCAGCCCCGCTCCCGCCGCATCGAGTTCATCGAAATGCCAATTCCCATTGTTCTGAATTACACGAATGGCTTGAGCACCAGTCTGCATCAGAACCAAGTCCATGTGTCCGTTGCCTTTGACGTCCATCATGCAGGCGCCGCCAGTTGTAATCCATGGCCAGGGAATTCCTCCGACAGGCAAGTTGAGCGGTGTGGCCACCAGCTTCACCGCAATCATCCCCTTCGTCCCCGCTCCCTGCTCGACAATCGCGGTAACCGTCGAGTAATGCCCCTGCTCCCCGTAAGCCGGCGCAATGGTCGTGGATATCTTGTTGCTGGTCAGGTGTTGGAAGCGCTGAAAATGCGCCTTCGCCTCCACCGTGAGCCCAGTCCGCTGCAAAGCCCTCGCCAACCCATACTCACTCGACGCATGAAGCGGATCAATCTCCAGCGCCTTTTCGAAAACCGGAATCGCCTTGTCGTTCTCCTTCATCTCCGAGTGGCACACGCCCTCAAAGTAATACGAATCCGCATCCCTTGGGTCGAGCCTCGCAGCTTGCTGAAAGCTGGCCAGCGCCGCTTCCAGCTCATTGCCCGAGTGCTGCGCAAGCCCCAGGTTGTACCACGCCTGCGCGCTGTTAGCATCCAGCGCAATCCCCTTCCGCAGCCAGGTCTTTGCCTCGTCAAGCTTCTGCAGCGCCATCTGCGCAATGCCCTCGTTCACAGCCGCCTGCGCCAGCTTCGGATCCTTCTTGAACGCCTCGGCAAACGTGCCCGCGGCGCGCTCGGTAAACTGCTGCCCCATCTGCGCCACGCCACGATTATTCGTCCGCACCGCCTCGGCGTCAAAGCGCGCCTGCGCTCCACACTCCGCCGCAACCACCGCAAAAACCACAAGAACAACCGGCCCAGCCAATCGCCCAACCAATCTCATAAATCTCTTCCCCAAACCGGCTGTAATGCCTTGCAACAAGCAAAATAAAAACATCCCAGACCCCATCCAGTGTATGCGACCGTCCTCTCCGTCGGCTCGTCTGGCGGGTTCCCGTTTTGATGCGGTACTCGTCCGATTCGCGTCCAATTTATACTGCATCTGTGATTCCGTCTCTCGAAGACCTGAACTGGCGCCGCTTTCTTGCTCGTCCGCGGCTGCCCTCGCCACCGCTCGCAGTGTTCGAAGCACTCTATCGCCAGCCCATGCTCATCACGGGAGCAGGCGGCTCCATCGGCTCGGCTTTGGCGCTTCGCCTCGGGGTCCTTTCCCCGCCCATGCTGTTGCTCCTTGAGGCATCCGAGAGCCATCTCTACCATCTCAAGCGCCAGTGGAGCGCAGCCGGGCTGGCCTGCCCCATGACGCCCATCCTCGGCAACGCATCCAACCCCGCGCTTATCGAGCACATCTTCATCGCGCATGGGCCGCGCATCGTCTTTCACGCCGCTGCCTACAAGCACGTCCCACTGATGGAAGAGCATCCGCTGGCCGCCATTGCCAACAACATCTTCACCACGGAAACGCTTGTCGCGGCAGCCTCGGCCCACGGCGCGCGCGTCGTGCTGCTTTCGACAGACAAGGCCGTCGAGCCGGTCTCCGTAATGGGCGCAACCAAACGAGTCGCCGAGCAAATCGTCCTGGCCGCAGGCGGAACCGTTCTCCGGCTCGGCAATGTCCTCGCCTCGCGCGACAGCGTGGTTGAAACCTTTGCCCGGCAAATCGCCGGCGGCGGCCCCATCACCGTCACCGATCCCGCCGCGCGCCGCTTCTTTCTCACCCTCGATGAAGCCGTCAACATGCTGCTGATCGCCGCCGCCATTCCCCGGCCGTCGTCTCTGCTTGCGCCCGTTCTGCCCGGCCCCCATTTCATTTCCGATCTGGCCCACTTTATGGTCGAAGAGCTTGCCCCCGGCCAGAAAATCGCCATCGACTTCACCGAACCACGCCCCGGCGACAAAGACACAGAACTTCTATGGGCCCCTGACGACCTGACCGAACCGGCCAGCCTGCAACCAGAACCTGCCAGCCTGCAACCGACTTACCCAACCCGAAACAGTTCCCTTGAGTCCGCCTCGGAATCGCTTGATGACGCCCTGGTTTCCATTCAATCCGCGACACTCCCCGCAGCCCGACTCCAGGCCGGCATGGCCAAACTCCACGCAGCGTACAATGCTCGCAATCTCGTCAGCGCGCTGGTCCATCTCCGCTCACTGGCGCCGGACTACACACCCAGCCCTGCCGTCCTCGCTCTCTCAAAGCAGCACGGCGCGCGGGTGTCCTTATGAGCCGCTCCTTATGACCCACCTTACCCCCAACCGTCGCCGCATCGGCGTCGTCACCACCTCCCGCGCCGACTACAGCCACCTCTACTGGCCTCTCCGCGAGCTCCAAGTCCACCCTCAAGCCGACCTGGCCGTCTTTGCCCTCGGCGCGCATCTTTCTCCCGAGTTCGGAAACACCATCCAGGAAATCGAGCGCGATGGCTTCCCCATTCAAGCCCGCATCGAGTGCCTGCTCAGTTCCGACTCCGATACCGGCATGGCCAAGACAATCGGCCTGGCCATCCTCGGCCTGGCCGACGCACTTACAGCCTGGCGTCCAGACCTGCTGCTGCTCATCGCCGACCGCTACGAAATGCTCGCCCCCGCTTCCGTCGCGCTCGCCCTTCGCATTCCCGTAGCCCACATCGAAGGCGGCGAAATCTCCCAGGGCGCAATCGACGACCACGTCCGCAACGCCCTCACCAAGCTCTCCGCCATCCACTTCACATCCACCCCCACCGCGCGCCGCCGCGTCATCGCCATGGGCGAGGAGCCGTGGCGAGTGCATCACGCCGGCGCGCCCTCGCTCGACCACCTCACTCGCTCCGCCCTGCTTGACCGGCCCGCCCTCGAGGCCCACCTAGGGATAAAGATCCAGCCGCCCACTCTCCTGGCAGCCTGGCATCCCGTCACCATCCTCAAAGACACAAACGCCGAGGCCGATGCGCTCTTTTCCGCGCTCGCCCAACCCCCCGGCCAGTTACTCTTCGTCTATCCCAACGCCGACGCCGGGAGCTTCGCGCTCATCGAACGAACCAAAGCCCTGGCCGCCGCGCGCCCCCACACCCACATCTTCATCAACCTCGACCCCATCACATATTGGAGCCTTCTGGGCAATGTGGACGCGATCATCGGCAACTCGTCCAGCGGCATCATGGAAGCCGCTTCCTTCGCCCTTCCCGCCGTAAACGTGGGCATGCGCCAACAAGGCCGCGAACGAGCCCGCAACGTAATCGACGCCCCTGCCGAAACCACGGCAATTCAAGCCGCCATTCACCGCGCCCTAAGTCCGGATTTCCGCGAGTCTCTGCGGTGCATGGCCAATCCCTACGGCAACGGCACTGCCGCAAAGACAATCGCCCACGTCCTGACCACAGTGCCACTCGAAAACCTCCTGATCAAGCAACCAACGCCGCTTACTGGCTAACTCCGCAAACTCCGCTAACATCGCTGCCCCCGAGACTCCCATGACCATCCCTCTCTCAGCCCCCGACATCACCCAAGCGGAGATCGACGCAGTCACCGCCGTCCTCCGCACGCCGCACCTGTCGCTCGGCCCCGAACTCCCTGCCTTTGAAGCCGCACTCGCCAAGTTTCACGCCGTCCCCCACGCCATTGCCGTAAGCTCCGGCACCGCGGGCCTGCATCTGGCCCTGCTCACCCTCGGCATCGGCCAGGGCCACGAAGTCATCGTCCCATCCTTTGCCTTCATCGCTGTAGCCAACGCGGTTCTCCAGGTGGGCGCAACGCCAATCTTCGCCGACATCGACCCCATCACGCTCAACCTCTCGCCTGGTGCCGTCGAGCGAGCCATCACCCCCAGAACCCGCGCCATCCTCGTCGTCCATACCTTCGGCGTCCCCGCCGACATGGACGCACTCAAGGCCATCGCCAGCCGCCACACCCTGCTCATCCTTGAGGACGCTTGCGAAGCCATCGGCGCACAATTCGACTCCCGTCCAGCCGGAACCTTCGGCGACCTTGCCGTCTTTGGCTTCTATCCCAACAAGCAGATCACCACAGGCGAAGGCGGAGCCATCCTGGCCCACGATCCCGTCCACGCCTCCCGCCTCCGCAGCCTTCGCAATCAAGGCCGAAATCCCAATGCCGACTGGCTCGATCACGCCGAGCCCGGCTATAACTACCGTCTCTCCGAGTTAGCCTGCGCCCTGGGCCGTGTCCAGCTATCCCGCATCGAGGAAATTCTCGTCCTCCGCACCGCCGCCGCCCAGCGCTACCGGGCCCTGCTTCAAGACATCCCCGGCCTCGGACTCCCGCCCCTCAACCTTCCCCAACGCACCATAAGCTGGTTTGTTTACGTGGTTCGCCTGCCGGAGCGAATCGACCGCGACCAGGTCCAGGCCGCGCTCGCCGACCGCGGAATCGCCACCGGCCGCTACTTCGCCCCCATCCACCTTCAGCCGGCCTGGCGCTCCCATCCCAGCGCGGCCTCGGCATCGCTCCCCATTACCGAATCCATAGCCCGCCATACCCTCGCACTCCCTTTCTTCAACCGCATCACGCTCGCCCAGCAGGAAGAAGTCGCCGCAGCGCTTCGAAACGCCTTGCAGCAGACGAAATAACCCGAGGCCGCGTCATCCCATGTGTGCCGCGTTACATTTTCCCGCTTATTCATTGAGAATTCATGATCGTTCTGTTCAATAGTGACCAGAATTCCACAGCATTCTCGGCAATCCTAGGTCCGTAAGCCACATTCGCCGGCGCGCATCCAGGTCTCTCGCGCTGCGCAAAAAAATTTCCGTATAAGTTTCATGCAGGCCGCAAGACGAGGCATCCCTTCCTTGCGGAGTTGACATCAGAGAAAGAGGGTTCTCAGACGGGAATTCGCAGAGCGGTTCGGTGCGAAAGTAGGCGGCTTCCTCCATTTTGATTCCCTCTCGTCACTCTTTCGTTCCCGTACAGGAGATACCCACCATGATGGTGAAAACTCATTCCCTCGGCCACGGCGTTACTGGATTGCACGTCGGGGCAACCAACGTTCGCCGCTATTTTCCAAAAAGCGTAGCAGCCATCGAGTTGGAATTGGATCATCTGCATATCCAATGCGGCCTCGATCCCGGCTTCTGGAACGGCCATCCCGATATTCGAGACCCTCGCCTCTCGGAATGGCTCAAGTACAAACATCTCCGCTACAAACTCGATCGGGAACCTATCCCGCTGGCAATGGTTCCGGCGGGCAATAACTCTTTCCGCCTACAGCCGATAACTGTCAAAAGACAATTTAAGGCCAGGCAGGCGCCCGTCGCGGCACACTGACGCAGTTACTGAATTTAACGAATATGCCCTTGACACTTCAGGAAATGCGGCGCATGATCGTCCCACAACGGAACATTCGCATGGTGCGTTTCAAATGAGGAATCTTCTCTTAGGATTCCCTGCACCTAGAGCGGTTTCTTCCTTCCTGACTCCCTAGACTGACCTTAACCTCTTCTGAAGAGCAGGTATGCATGGTAGTCAAAACACAATCCAAAGGCCGTGGTGTCACCGGTTTGCACGTCGGCGCTTATAACGTCCGGCGTTACTTTCCCAGGCACATCGCCGTAATCGAGTTACAACTGGATCATTTGCAGATCCAGTGTGAGCTGGACCCCGGCTTCTGGTCGGGACAGCCTGAGATTCACGACCCCCGGTTGTGCGCATGGCTGGAATCCAGGCATCTGCACTATGCGCCGGGCCGAACACCCGTCCCGCTGGCAATGATTCCAGTGGGCAACAATTCCTTCCGTCTGCTGCCGGTCACGCTCACCGGCCCCGTAACCAGCAAACAAGAGTCCAACGTCGCGGCCTGAGCCATCTCATCCTCCACTTGCCATCCTTTGCCGTCATCGGCGCATCCCATCTACGTAACTGATTTTCTTCAAGCGTCCTCCCTCGAATCCCACCTCCCTCCATCGTCATTCCATTCCGGGTTGATAAACTCAGAATGGAATGACGACCCGCCCGCTCCAACAGAGAATCGAAGATCATTTTGCCGCGGGAGAAGCCGCGCGCCACGATCCAGACGCCATGACGGCGTTCCTCGAACTGCGCCAGGGCCTTGAGCGCGGCCATCTGCGCGCCGCATCGCCAGACTCCGCATCCCCCACCGGATGGCGCGTCAACGCCTGGGTCAAACAGGGCATCCTGCTAGGCTTTCGGCTAGGCGAGCTCAAGGCATTCCCCGCCGTCGGTCCAACCGCCGCCGCCCCGGCACTTTCGTTTGTCGACAAGCACACCTACCCGGCGCAGCAGTTCGTCCCGCGCGACGGCGTACGCATCGTTCCCGGCGGCTCCTCGGTCCGCGCCGGAGCCTTTATCGCCCGCGGCGTCGTATGCATGCCGCCCATGTACATCAACGCCGGCGCATACGTCGACGAAGGAACCATGGTCGACTCTCATGCACTGGTTGGCTCTTGCGCGCAAATCGGCAAGCGCGTCCACCTCAGCGCCGCGGCCCAGATCGGCGGCGTCCTCGAGCCCATCAACGAAAGCCCCGTCATCGTTGAAGACGATGTCCTCGTCGGCGGAAACACCGGCGTCTACGAGGGAACCATCGTCCGCCGCGGAGCCGTCCTCGCCCCCGGAACCATCCTCACCCGCGGCACGCCCCTGTTCGACCTCGTCAACGGCACAGTCCTTCGCGCCACGCCCGACCTGCCCCTCATCGTCCCCGAAAACGCGGTAGTAGTCCCCGGCTCCCGTGCCGTAAGCAAGGGAAAAGGGCAGGAGTGGGGCCTAAGCCTTTACGCCCCCGTCATCGTCAAATACCGCGACGAAAAGACCGACCTATCCACCACCCTCGAAGACTTGTTACGCTAGCCTGCATGCCAGGCAGCCCATCATTTTCAGGTTCAGGAGCACGCGAATGAGGCGTTTTGCCTTACCATGGCTGTTCCTTGCCGCGCTTTCCGTCGCCGCCCCTGCGGCCTGTGCCCAACAAAGCGTCCTCCGCCTGCCCTGGAATCAATGGCGGATGCATGTCGGAGACAGTCCACAATGCGCTCAGATCGACCCGACAGGTTGCGCCTTGCAACCGCTCATTTTCGAAGCAAGTTCCGGCCGGGCGAGCCAATGGCAGCGAATCGAGGTCACGCTGCCCGCCGAGTTGCAGTCCGCTCCGCAGCTTGGCCTGCTCATCCAGGGTGACTACCCGGTCTACGAGGTCTTCATTGACGGCCAGTCAATTGGCGGATCAGGCAGCCTGGCCACGCGCCAGGGTCCGCAATACAGCGGCGCTATTTTCAGTTTTCCAACCAGCCTCGCTCGGCACGGTCATCTGGTCATCGCCATTCACTCGCTCGGTATCCACACCGCCAACAGAGTCGGTGAATTTGCGCCGGCCATTGCACCGCTCGACCGCATTGAATCCCTCCGCGACCACGACACGGTCAACTATCTCAGCTCCAGTTGGCTCCATTATCTGTGCTACACGGCTATGTTCGGTGCGGGCTTAGTCTTCCTGTTGCTGTTTTCCGTCAACACCCGCTTGCACGAGTACTTCTGGCTGGGCGCCAGGCTTTGTACTCTGCCTATCTTTCGTCTCGGTGAACTCGCGTCCGTGGTGGACACGTCAATGCCGGCTTGGCTGGGCATGACCATTATTTCAGCTTTCAATGCAACGGGAGCGCTCTTCTCCATCCAATTCATCTTCTCGTTTCTCGCGCGGCCAGTCCCCAAAGCCTTTCGCGCCATTCAACTCCTCAACGGGCTCTTCATTGTGCTCTTGCTGCTTCTGCTTCCATGGCCGTCGTCTGTTTTCTTTCCACTCGCAAAGTTTGTAGAGAGCCAATACCTCTACAATGCCGCAATCGCCGGCGCCCTGCTCTCCGGCGCCAGCTTTCTGTTGCTTGTGCCGTTCTGCTTCAAAAGCACGCTCCCTGAGATGCGCTGGATTGGCGCTGCCGCGCTCCTGTTCGCTGTCGAAGAGTCCAATCGCATGTTGGGTCGCATGGGTCTCCCCAGTCTCACCCAGGACATTTTCTGGCACGGCGTGGATATCGACCTGCGCGGTCTCTCCAATCTCCTCTTCGCAATCGTCATGCTCATCGCCATGACCTTCCGCTTCCGGCGCATCCAGAACCGCAATCGCGAGGTCGAGCAGGAGATGGCCGCCGCGCGCAGCGTGCAGCAAATCCTCATCCCCGACCAGCTCCCCCACATCCCCGGACTCACCATCGAGAGCGCCTACCTCCCTGCGCAGGAAGTCGGCGGCGACTTCTTCCAGGTTCTGCCCATCCCCAACCTCGCCGATCCCGAGAAGCCCTCCGCCTTCATCGTCGTGGGCGACGTGAGCGGCAAGGGCCTAAAGGCCGCCATGACGGTTTCGCTGATCGTGGGCACGCTGCGCACATACGCCGAGTTTTACACCAGCCCCGCCGAATTGCTCGCTGGACTCAACCGCCGCCTCCATGGCCGCGGCGACGGCTTCGCCACCTGCCTTGCGCTGATGATTGAACCCTCAGGCAAGATCACCGTCGCGAATGCGGGGCACCCCAACCCCTACCTCGACGGCAAGGAGATTGCCACGGAAGCCAACCTGCCGCTCGGCCTGGCTGCGGACATTCACTACTCCGAGATCGCTCTGCAACTACCGCCTCATCAGCTCTGCACGCTGGTCACCGATGGCGTGGTTGAAGCCACCAGCCTCACTCGCGAGCTCTTCGGTTTCGACCGCACCCTGGCCATCAGCTCCCAGCCTGCTTCCGCCATCGCCGAAGCCGCCCGCGCCTTTGGTACAGGCGCGCCCCAGGCCGACGACATCACCGTGCTGACCATCGCCCGCACCGCCCAGCCGCAAACTGCAATGGCGTGACGCTTTTCGGAGGTCAAAGGCGGTAGACCAATTCTAAAAACGCCCTCGTATCGATCATTTCGCTCGCCTGGGAACAACAAACGACTCAGTATCGTAATCGTCAAGGAGGGAGCACAAAGCGCAGATGACATCCACGAAGCCAAAAGCAAGCAAACAAGTCACGGACGCCCAACGGCCCGGCGAGTCTTTCCTCGAAGGATTAGCGTCGAATCTGACCTCCGTCATAGTCGTGCTGTTTGTTTTCGCGTTTTTGTTTCAGAACTTCGTCATCCCGTCCTCGTCCATGGCCAGCACTCTGCTCACCGGCGATCACGTGCTGGTTGAGCGCGAGTCCTTGGCGCCGCCAACCAGTTGGGCACCCTTCATGCCTTACCGCGACGTGCATCGAGGCGACGTGGTCGTCTTCTTCAAGCCGCTCGCGGAAGCCAATGGCGAGCACATCTTCCTGGTCAAGCGCGTCATCGCAATCCCCGGCGACCGCATACATCTGCGCAACGGCATCGTCTACCTCAACGGCGTTGCCCAGGACGAACCGCAAGCCGCCAAGCCCACATCCGAAAGCTACAATCCCTATATCAACGACTTCCCCTCGGTCGATCCCGGAACCGAGCCGGGGGTTACAGCGGAGTGGTCCGTCCAATTGCCCACCCGCATCGAGGGTCAGGACCTGGTCGTCCCTGCTGGCAGCTACTTCGCGATGGGCGACAACCGCACCAACAGCATGGACAGCCGCTATTGGGGATTTGTGCCAAGAGAGAACATCGTGGGCCGGCCCCTTTTCGTCTTCTGGTCAATCAAGATGCCCGAATCCGGCATCGATGAGGTTCCGCTTTCACAGCAAGCCGAATCCACCATTTACGAGTTCATTCATTTCTTCGATGAGACTCGCTGGAACAGAACATTCCATCGCGTAAAGTAGGTCGGTGCCCGCCCACAAGCTCGAAGGTAAGTCAATCGCTTTTCAGTGGCCCGCAATCCAGAAGGGATCATACATAGGCCGAGGTGTCGCCCATGAGGGCCGCTATCGGCTGCTTCTATTCAGGCTGATTCTGTTAGCAGTGGACGTCATTATGCGTGAAACGGAGGCATGATTTAGCCTGTGTGGCAGCGGGATCGATCTGCGCTTTGCCTGGCGCGTTTGACTGGTAACTGGCCATTGCCAAGAGGGAGTTGCTCGAGTGGAACCGTTTCGGATTCACGTCGCGGATGAGGTGCTGGACGATCTGCGGGCACGGTTGCGCCAAACGAGATGGCCCAACCAGGTACCCGGTATAGGCTGGGAACAAGGCACTGAGTTGGGCTGGCTACAGCGCCTCGTTTCCTACTGGGCCCATGAGTTCGACTGGCGCGCCTGGGAGCGAAGGCTCAACGCGCTTAACCACTTCACTTGGGCTGGCATTCACTTTGTGCACCAGCGTGCGGCATCGGGGCGCGGCGTGCCTCTCATCCTTACGCACGGCTGGCCCGGCAGTTTTCTCGATTACGTTGACATGCTGCCGATGCTCGAGCACTTCGACGTGGTCGTGCCTTCGCTGCCGGGGTATGGATTCTCGCCGCGTCCTTCCAAGGTCGGCATTAACTACCGTTACGTCGCGGAGCGCTGGCACCGGCTCATGTCGGAGCTTGGGTATTCCCGCTATGGGGCGAGCGGTTATGACTTTGGAGCCGGGGTGACGACCATCCTTGCGCTGGATCATCCCGAGTCGGTGATCGGGATCCATCTCACTACACTGGAGTCGGATCTTGCCCCCGCGGTGGACGAATCGGAGCTGTCCGATGCCGAGCGATCGTACCTTGCGGTGAGCCGGAACTGGGACGCTACCGAGCGCGGCTACAGTGCGATTCAGTCCACGAAGCCCCAGACCGTCGGCTATGGACTGAACGACTCCCCGGCGGGGCTCGCCGCATATTTGGGTGAGAAGTGGCACTCGTGGAGCGACGTCACACCGACCGACGACTTCCTGTGCGCCACGCTTACCCTGTACTGGGTCACGCAGACGATCACCTCGTCAATGCGCGACTATTGGGACAATCGCTGGCACCCGGTCGATCCCGCCTACGTCGGCACGCCCACGGCATTTGGTGTTTTCGCGCATCAGACCGTTCCCGAGGGCGAGCTTCCGCGCTCGTATGTTGAACGCTTGTACAACATCCAGCGCTGGAGAGTCTTTCCGCGCGGCGGGCACTTCGCCCCAGTTGAGGAACCAGCGGCGGTTGCGGGGGACCTGACCGCCTTCTTCCGTAACCTATAGCCGGGCACCCCAGGTTTCGACTCTGAGACCTGAGAGGCGCTTCATCCCCTACTTCAGAAACCCCTGCAACGCCGCATCCAGCTTCGCCGGCTGGTCATACATGATAAAGTGCCGCGAGTCGTCAATCCGCACCAGCGTAACGTTCGGCATCGGCTTGTATCCCGCCAGCACCGCCGCCTCATACTGCTTCGGGTCCGGCTGCTGCTCCGTCGAGTCGTACGCATAGATCATCAGCGTCGGCGTCTTGATCCCTGCCACATCCGGGCGAAGATCGGTCCCCAAACCATCCATCACCGCATTCACCACCACTGCCCGGTCGCTCGCAATCGAGCTCGCCGCCACCAGCTTCTGTGCATCGGCGTCCTTCACCATCTGCGCGGCCACAATCGGCTGCATCGCCGCATAATCGTCCGCCGACATCGAAAGCATGGCATGTTTGAACCCCTCAGCCTGCGGCCGGATGCTCTCCACCGTCGCCGCCGGGTCCATGGTCGCGCCAGAGAACGGCAGCGCATCCACGATCGCCAGCTTTTTCACGTCTTCAGGGTGTTTATCCGCCAGCATCAGCGCCAGCAACCCACCCAGCGAGTGCCCAATCACCACCGGATGCAGCTTGTTCGCCACAATATAAGCGTGAAGTTCCTCAACAATGGGAACCAGAAGCGGCCCGCTCGCATTCTCTCCCGCCGGAGTCCCTGCAAACCCATTCACCTGCACCAGGTGCAGCCGGTAATTCGGCGCAAGCAGCTTCGCCTCCGCATCCCAAATGGCCCGCGAACTCGAAAGCCCCGGCACCAGCAGCACATCTGGCTTGCCAGGAGTTCCCTCGTCCAAAACGCTGAACCGCGTTGGCACAATGCTGTTCTTCGCGCCTACGCCATCGGCGTGAATCGGCCCGCTAGTGAGCAGAATCCCCGCAACAAAAATCGCGGCGCCAGCCAGATATCGAACAATTCTCATGTTCGGATTCCCTTCCATTTCCAACCTGTCGATGTTAGTAGAGCCTGAAGTTCACCTCGACCGTAATCATCACCGGCACGGGCGTGCCGTCCTTCTTCATCGCTGGCTTGAACTTGTATTTGTTCACAGCCTCAATCGCCTTCTGATCCAACCCCGAGCCAAGGGTTCGAATCACAAGCGGATTCATTGGCCTTCCCTTCACATCCACAATCATTGAAATAATGCAGACTCCCTGAATCTTCTTTTTCCTCGCCTCGTCGGTATATCGCGCCTCAACGTGGTTCAGCGGGACTGGCGCAGACACGCCATTCCCAATTCGGCTCACACCCGGTGGAAGCTCTTGTCGCTCCACGGCGACATAAGCCGGCGGCACCTCGTCTTTCGGCGTCTCCTGCGGACCAACCTTCTGCACCGGCTGCGCTGTCAGCCGAAACACTTGCTGCCTGTTCCCTGCATCGTCTTCCATCCAATCGATGCAGCCCTCGATATCTACTTCCACTCCGATCTTCACAGCCACGGCCTGGCCATTCAAGCTCCCAGGCTTGAACCGATCCGCCTCAACAATGCGCTCCGCCATCCTCTCCAGCGGCGTGCGTTCCGTATCCTCCGACACAACGTCGCGCGTCACTCCCTCCGCATCCACCACAAAAGTGAGATAAACCAGCCCGTCCCTGACCTCCTTGCAGGTACCTGCCGCCATCGTTTGCCATTGCGAAGGAATAAGCTCAGGCACAGTAACTCCAGCCACAGCGTCATACACCTTAGCCGGCGCCGCCGCTGTCTCGGCCGGCAGCGTGACCACAGGAGTACCAGCTTCCTGCCCCAACGCAACACTTGTCCCCGCGCAAGCCAACACCGCCGCCCATTTCAACCCACGCAAAGCTTTCATCGGGAACCTCCCTACCCCAGTTAGTCTAGTCCCATGCCCCTTCGTATCCTAATGGAACCTCTGGACAGGTTGCGGCTTTGAAAAGGCACGACTTAACAGGCTGCGGAAAAACTCGCTGCTTTGAAAGGGCACGACTTCAGTCGTGCCACAAAGGCAACAAAATCAACCTGGGCTT
>Ga0302320_10005969_pt1 | contig 27155 bp, 30 predicted proteins | sample Bog_T0_3_FD_202130 | JGI IMG/M metagenome (GOLD analysis project Ga0302320, IMG submission 202130) | Peat permafrost microbial communities from Stordalen Mire near Abisko, Sweden - Bog_T0_3 | ecosystem: Environmental > Terrestrial > Soil > Wetlands > Peat | place: Sweden: Abisko, Stordalen Mire...
CGGCGAGTGGATCCCAATCATGCTCCGGTAAACAAGCCCATCTGCGCTCTTGAGTGGAACCCGCCCTGCAGACGCATCAACCGGATCAGTTCCTCTCTGGCCACTGGCCACTGACCACTGACCACTGACCACTGGTTCCCTGTAAGATAGAACTTCTGCATGGCGAAGAAACTCTCTCACTACGATGCAGCCGGCCGCGCCCGGATGGTCGACGTCTCCGGCAAAGCCCCCACCAAACGTGAAGCCGAGGCCAGCGCCTTCGTCCGCATGAAACCCTCTGTACTGCAAGCGCTACCCAGGAATCCCAAAGGCGATCCGCTCGAAGTCGCTCGCATCGCCGGAATCATGGCCGCCAAGCGCACCGCCGACCTGATCCCGATGTGCCACTCCCTGCCTCTTTCCCACGTTGATGTCGAGATGAGGCTATGCGAGAATGGCGTCGCCATCACCTCCAAAGTCACCACCACCGCCCAAACCGGAGTCGAGATGGAAGCCCTCGTCGCCGCCAGCATTTCCGCCTTAACTTTGTATGACATGGCCAAGAGCGCGGATAAGGGGATGGAGATTCAGGAGATTGTTTTGGAGCGGAAGAGTGGCGGGAAGAGCGGGGAGTATCGGCGGGTGAAGTGAAATCGAATGGCGAATGACGTCAAGCTGCTTTTGGTGGACGACAACCCCATGGTGCTGGGGATGCTTCAGCATGCGCTCACTCCATTTGCGCGCGTGGTGGCTGCGACCGACGCGGCCGATGCCTTGCTGAAAGCCGTTGACGATCCGCCGGAGCTGGTGGTCTGCGACTACCGCATGCCTGGGATGGATGGTCGGCAGTTGGTGGAGAAGCTGAAGAGCCGTCCGGCGACGGCGAATTTCTCCGCCGTGTTGATGGCAAGCCGGGCCGATATCGACGAGCGGCTCTCGCCCGCCGATGCCGCCGACGACTACCTGGCGAAGCCTTTTTTCCTGAAGGAAGCCACGCGCCGCATCAAGCGCACCGTCGACCGCATTGCGCTCGAGAAAATGGCGAAGACCGCGCCTTCCGACGGCGTGGTTCGTGGCAACCTCTCGCAGATGAATGTGATTGACCTGATGCAGTCCCTGGAAATGGGCCGCAAGAGCTGCCAGCTTAGCCTGAACAACGAAGGCGAGAAGTGCGAAGTCTTTTTTGTGGAAGGTCAGGTGAAGCACGCGACTTACGGAACTTTGCTGGGGGATGAAGCTGTCTTCAAAGTTCTGCGCTGGACCGGCGGCAATTTCGAGCTGAACTTCGAAGGCAAGACCGATCAGGAAACCACGAAGCTCAACACGCAAGGTCTGCTGATGGAGGGCTTGCGCCTGCTGGATGAATCGCAGCGTGATGGAGCCGCGGAGCCCGTCGAAGACAGCGCCGCCGATGCCAATGCCAGCAGTACCAGCCCGAGCGGCGCCAGCACAAACACCAGCGCCAGTCCCAGTACGAGCGCCGGTGGCAGCGGCGGCAAGACGGAAGAGGAGGATGATGTTCTCCTCGACAATTGAGGGCGGTGCCGCGTTGATGACGGCGGCTGTGGTTACGGTTAGCGATTCCTGCTCACGCGGAGAACGCGCGGACGTTTCAGGGCCGGCCGTTGCCGAATTATTGGAGAAGTCAGGCTTTCATGTAGTGGCGACGCGAATCGTGCAAGACGATTCCATGCAGATTCAGAATGCCCTGGTTCATCTGGCGCTGGAAGCGCGGTTCATCGTCACCACGGGCGGGACCGGGATTGCGCTGCGGGACGTTACGCCGGAAGCGACGGAAGCGATTTGTGAGCGCCTGGTCGATGGCGTGGGTGAGCGCATGCGGGCCGAGGGTCTGAAGAAGACTCCGTTTGCGGCGCTGAGCCGCGGCGTGTGCGGCATGCGGGGCAAGACACTGATCTTGAATGTGCCGGGCAGTCCGAGTGGGGCAGTGGAATCGCTGCGGGCGGTGCTGGAGCTGGTGCCGCACGCGCTGGAGTTGCTGGAAGGAAAGACGGAACACTCGTAAGCGGTAGACACGAAAAATCCCCACCACTGAATTTTCTTTGAAAACCATCGGACACATTCTGGCGCGGTACACGGCCTGGATTTGGGGGCTGCTGCAGCATTTCGGAATCTGGGGAGTGTTTGCCATCGCATTCGCGGATTCGGCGCTGCTGGGCATGCCGGTGGATGCGATTGTGGCGGCGTATGTTTACCAGGACCGCAAGCGGCTGCTGTTTTATGTGGTGATGGCGGCGCTGGGGTCGGCGCTGGGGAGTATTCCGCTTTATATCATTGGATATGTGGGCGGCGAAAAGGTGCTGCGCAAGCGGATTTCGGAGGAGCGCTTCCTGCGGATTCATCGCTCGTTCGAGCGGCATGAGTTTTGGGCGCTGATGTTTCCGGGGATGCTGCCTCCACCGATGCCGTTCAAGATCTTCGTGCTGGGGGCGGCGGTGTTCGAGATGCGGTTCCGGGATTTCCTGGCCGCGGTCTTTGCGGGAAGGTTTGTGCGGTTTCTGGTGCTCTCGTTGCTGACGTTATGGTTTGGGCCGCAGATTGTGGGACTAATAGGGATGGTCTTCCGGCGGCATATTTATTGGGTGCTGGCGGTGATTGTCCTGGGAGTTTTGATAGGGCTGGTGGTGCGGCGGCGGCGAAGGCGCGGAAAATTAGGCCCCAGCGGCTGAGGCCGATCTGCTTTCGGTGAACCTACGGCATCGCTAAAGCGATGGCGTGATCCGAGTCGGTTAAGCGGCGGCGATGTTGCCGGGGGATTTGCGCAGCCGGACGGAGAGCGCGTGCAAGACCACCGGCGCGGCGAACATGGCGGCGGTGAAGAGCAAATCGCCTTCGACGGCGCGGCGGAAGAAGGGCAGACCGGCCTCGTAGCAAGTGATCAGGCCGGCGAAGGTCATCGGATATAAGTCTCCCCAGGCGGCCCAGACGGCGAAGTTGCTGACCAGGAAAAATACTACAGAGCCGGCCAGGGCCGAGCCCATGATTCTGAAGGCGCCGGAGTTCTCACGGAGCGTGGTGCCCAGCCACAGCATGCCGGCGTACCAGGCCCAGGTCACGAAGTGATCCCAGGTGAAGGGATAGCGGTAGATCAGAGTGGTCAGGATGACGTCAGAGGCAGCGAGCAGAAGGAGCGGAATCCAGAGGCGGCGGCGCGGGCCGCGGGCGCCGAAGAACAAGAGCGCGGCGCCTACGGGAGTGAAGGCAAAAGGGTGAGGCAGAAATCTTACGGCGACGGCGATGATGACGAATAGATAAGCGAGCATGAACACCTCGGGAGACGCAGAACGTATTGTCAGCGCTAGAGTGTAGGGCCGTCAAGGGTCTGCGCGGGATTGGAAGTGGAAGCGAGCCAAACGCGGGATTATTGGGTCGCAAAGACCGCGACCCTTCCCGCGGCTCGCCCGGATTCCCTCGGCAAGCTCGGGACAGGCTCTTCACTGCGCAAAGAACGCTTGTTCAGGATGACAAACAAAAACTCCGTTGCTAAGGTTCGGGGACGGTGACACGCTTTGCGCCGGAGCCGGAGACATCTCCCACGATGCGGAGATTGCGATCGAGTTGAACGCCGGCGCCGAGTGGTTTGGAGGTTTCATCGCGACTGCCTCGGAGGCGGCCGAACAGGCTGGGTAACTGCACGAAACGTAGATCCTGGAAGTGCACAATGTAGCCGTCTAGCGGAGGCTGGAGGGTTTCGGTTTGCGTGATGGGATACTGCGCCCAGTCGAGATAGGCGCGTCCGAGGTAGGAGCGCTTGACGGCAAGGGTGATGGGTGTCTCCTCTGGCTTGTAGAGGAGTTCGAGCTTGTCGTCCTCGGCAACTCCGGGATTGACCTCGGGACGCAGGGAATCGACGGGGGCGAGGACGAAGAAGTTTGGAGTCTCGACGACGCCATACCAGTGGAATGGATCCGACAGCGAAGGATAGGCGGAAACCCGCGCGGGATCGGCGCCTTCGTAGGTGCGGGCGGCGAGCGCATTCACGGCGCGGCGGTGTTCGAAGTCGCGTACGGCCCACAGCAGGACGACGGCAACTAGAGCCACGCTAGCGGCGATGCGGCCTCGCGGACCACGTTGCCGCGCGCCGATTTCCTTGTCGATCATTCCGAAGAAGGACGGCGCAATCAATCCCAAGAGGAGAAGACCGAACATGATCGGCTCGAAGATGAAGACGATGTCCCAGGAGTACCACTTTTCCGAGAATGGCCAGAAGGGGCGGACGCCGTAATTATTGGTGAAATCGAGCAGGATGTGGCTGAGGCCGGCGAGGCAAGCATAGAGGAAGAGCAGTCCCCAGCGCGGGGGAAGGTTGGGATCTTTGAGCTTGCGGCCGCGGATGCGCCAGATGAGATACACGAATCCGACGACCAGGGCGGCCATGAGCACGATGCCGAGAAAGGAATGAGTGAAGCCGCGATGATGGGCGAAGCCGAAGGCGGAGCCGCGAAAGCGGCCGAGGACGTCAAGGTCGGGAGCTTCGGCGGCGAGGGTCAGCGTGAGCGTGGCCAGCGCGGTCTTGCGGTTAAGGCCGGCGCGGCCCATGCAGGCGCCGGTCAGGAAATGGGTGACGGGTTCCAAGCGGGTAGAGAAGATTCTATGGGGAGTGGGGAAGAAATGCCAAGGGAGGGGGAGGACTGTAGAGAGTCAGTTTCGGGACGGCCGACAAACCGGGAGTTGACCAACTAACAGAAATTACTGTGAGGGCGACAAGAGCGTGAGGGCGTTGGGGACGACGGTGATTTCCGCGGGGAGAGTGCCTACCAGCTCGCCGTCCGCCTCAACATAGACCTTCACAGGCGGCGTGCCATTGGTGGAAGCTGGCGCGTTCAGGTGCTGGCACGAAACTCGTCCGCTGTATGCGAGATCGATACCCGGCACCTTCCAACTGCGGCGCAGCAGTCCGCGCGTTACATAGGAAAGATAAGCCAGACGGCTGGCGGTGCGGGAGCAGACCAGCCTCAGATCGTCGCGCTCCAAAGACGCGCCTGGAGCCAGTTCTTGCAGCACTCCACCGAAATTGCGAATGCGCACGGCCATCAATTCCGTGACGTCGGCATGGCGGAGCTGATCCGAGCCGGTTTCAGCGAACTCAACGCGAAAGCGAATCATAGGATAGCTAAACCAGAGCTGCCATGCTTTGGCGTAATAGGCTGCCATGCCCATGCGCTGCTTGCTGCCGGCGTGGAGCTTGTAGAAGAGGTGGGCATCCACTCCCGCCCCGGCGGCGACGATGAAGAAGCGCGAGCCGGGTTGGCCTTCGAGATCGAGGTACTGCACGCGGCCCAGCGCAACTCTGCGTTGCGTGCCTTGAAGAGCGGCCCGCGCCGCCGCGGAGACATTCATGGGCAGGCCGAGATCGTGGGCCAGGGCGTTGGCCGTGCCCATGGGAAGGATTGCGAGCGCGACGCGAGTGTTGGCCAGGACCTGAATGATGTTGTGGATAGTGCCGTCGCCGCCGCAGGCGAAAATCGTGTCGCAGTCGCGAAGGACAGCCTGCCGGACTTGTTCCTCCGCGTGGGCGCGTGAGTCGGTGAGGAGGAGTTCGGCCTCGATGCCGGCGTGGCGCAGAAGTGCCAGCACGGATTCCAACTCGGCGTGGCGCGGGTTGCGGCCGCCGCCGGAATCGGGGTTATAGAGCAAGGCTGCCTTACGCATGGCGGGATCGAAGATGGATTGTACCTGAGCCTGATTTCAGCCTGGCAAATCAGCGCGAGCAGGCGGCTGTCCCTACGCGCTTTGTTCCCCCTTATAATCTTGGCGATGGGTTCCTCAGGCAAAGACGTCGCCAAAAAACTGGAAACGCTGCGCGAGAAGATTCGCCAGCACGAATATTTTTATTACGTGCTCGATCGTCCCGAGATCAGCGACCTTGAATTCGACAAGCTGATGCAGCAGCTCAAGGATGTGGAGGCGGAAAATCCTGCGCTGATCACGCCGGATTCGCCAACGCAGCGCGTGGGCGGCAAGCCGCGCGAGGGATTCGTCAAGGTGCCGCACTCCTCGCCCATGTTGTCGCTCGACAATACTTACAACGAAGAAGAGCTGCGCGACTGGGAACGCCGTGTCCACGAGTTGAGCGGGCGCAGCGACGTGGATTACGTCTGCGAGCTGAAACTTGATGGCATGTCGCTGGCGCTGATTTATGAAGATGGCAAGCTGGTGCGCGGAATCACTCGCGGCGACGGCAGCGTGGGCGAAGACGTGACGCTCAACGTGCGCACGGTCCGCTCGGTGCCGCTTTCCATTCCGAGAGACCGGCTGAAGAAAGCCGGCATTCCGGCGAACTTCGAAGTGCGTGGCGAACTGCTGATGCCCCTGGCCGCGTTCAAGAAGATGAACGACGACCGCGAGGCCAAGGGGCTTGCCGTGTTTGCGAATCCGCGAAATGCCACGGCCGGCACGGTGCGCCAGCTCGAATCGAAAGTGACGGCCGAACGGCGGCTCGATTACTTCCCCTACATGCTGCTCGAAAACGGCCGCACTTATTTCGACCGGCATTCGAAAACGTTGGATGCGCTCCATGCCGCCGGATTCAAGGTCAACCAGAACCGCAAGCTGGTGCATGGCATCGATGAAGCGTGGGAGTTCATTCTGCAGTGGGAAGGGAAGCGCGATTCGCTGCCTTATGAAATTGACGGCATCGTGATCAAGGTAGATCGCACGGCTTTGCAGGACGAGATTGGATTCACCGGCAAGGCTCCGCGCTGGGCGATTGCCTACAAATATGCCGCGCGGGCGGGGATCACGAAGCTGGAGAATGTTCGCTGGCAGGTCGGCCGTACAGGAAAACTTACGCCCGTGGCTGAGTTGGTTCCGGTTTTCATCGGAGGCACTACCGTTCGCAACGCCACACTGCATAACGCGGATGAGATCGGACGACTCGGAATCAAGATCGGCGATTGGGTGCAGGTAGAGCGCGGCGGGGATGTGATTCCTAAGGTGGCGAAGATCATCGATGATAAGGAGCATCCTCGTCCACACGACCTTAAGGCTATTGAGATGCCGGAGAGATGCCCCGTGTGCGGCACCAAGGTGGTGCGCACCGAAGGCGAGGTTGATTATCGCTGCGTGAATGCGAATTGTCCGGCGAAGCTGCGCGAGACCATTCTGCATTTTGCTTCGCGCGGCGTGATGAACATCGACGGCATGGGCGACGCGCTGGTGAATCAGCTTACCGAACACGGCCTGGTGAAGAATGTCGCCGACATCTACAAGCTGTCCAAAGATGACCTGCTCAGCCTGGAGCGCATGGGCGATAAATCGGCGCAGAACATTCTCAACGAGATCGAAGCCTCGAAGAAGCTGCCGCTGGAGCGCGTGATCTACGGCCTGGGCATTCGGATGGTTGGCGAACGCACGGCACAATTCCTTGCCGAGCATTTTGGATCGATGGAAGCGCTGGAGAACGCCAGCGTAGAAGAATTGCAGAACGTGAACGAAGTCGGACCACGCATCGCCGAGAGCATCGTGGAATTCTTCAGCATCGCGGCCAATCGCAAGCTAGTCGAGCGTCTGCGCGAAGCGAAGCTGACGCTCAGCGGCGAAAAAAAGCGGCGCGGAACCCAACTTGCCGGGAAGACGTTTGTGCTGACGGGAACGCTCGCGCACTTCACTCGCGATGAAGCGAAGAAGATGATTGAAGACGCAGGGGGGAAGGTTACCGGGTCAGTCAGCAAGAAGACGGATTACGTGGTTGCGGGTGCGGACGCGGGATCGAAGCTGGATAAGGCGAAGGAACTGGGAGTGAAGGTGATTGACGAGAAAGAGATGGAGACGCTGGCCGGCTAGAGACCACGACCGAAAGAGAAGCTTCTCCTCGGATCAGATAGCCCTTCGTAGTTTGATGGTCAGGGTAACAAGATTTCCGCCTCGTCGAATGCCGAGCGAATACTGGGTTCCGTCCTGCTTGAACATGCGATCAAGTTCTTCCAATCGGAGGTCGCCAGCGATCTTGTTACCTACCGTCTCAATGATGTCGTTCTCCTTGATCCCTGCTTCAAAGGCGGGAGAGCCGTCCCGCACGCTCTGCACAGAGATCGTCTTAAAATCTTTGCCTTGCGCCCAGAGTTGGATGCCGCTCATGTCCTCTTCGTAAGGGTCCGCGAAAGCGGCGTTGGGTTCAAGAATCATCTGGCGGCGGGAATAATCCAGGGTGACGGTAAAACGGCGCAGGATTTCTCCGCCGAGAGCCCCGTCATAGCTGCGGTCGGCTTCCGAGCCTTTTGCTGCTTCCGAAAAAGTGGCGACTGGAAGATCGATGGCGGATCGTCCCAGTTGGAGTCTGCTTATGCGGCCGCGCCAACTACGCGACTCGCCGGAGATGCCGCGGGTGATGCGCAACACCGGCTTCTCTTTGGCGGCGAGAAGGTGATGTTTTTCTACGAATGGCGTGTGGAACGTCAACGTGCCGCTGTGGCCGGTGTCGATGACAAATTCGGTTTCGATTTGAGGCATGCCCAGCGGCGTAACGGCGGCTTTGAAAAACGGGCGATTGCCAGACAAGCGGAACGGGATCATGTCTCCCTTGCCGTGGTAAGAGAAGTTCTTAGGACCATCCAGCGAGATTGTTCTTGCAGCGTAGTCAATCGTGACCACGTAACGCTTGAACAGGTCCGCTCCGAGAAGTCCATCGATGGAATGTCCAATCGCGAATTCGAGTTCGTTGAATGGAACTACGGCAACAGTCTGCGCGGGAAGGTCGACGCCGGGCAGGCTGAGCGCCACGCCTTTAGCGAAGCCAAGACGCGTGGAAGCTTCTCCGGTACCAATGTTCTTTTCATGCTCGTGTTTCGGTGTAAGCCCGAGAGAATCCGCCGAGCCTTCACTCAAAAAGGAAGTGCTTGCGCCAGTATCGAGCATGAAACTGCGCGGCTCAGCGCCGTTGATCCGAACCGGCAAGAAGATGAAATTGTCGTACAGTTCGAAAGGAATCGTCAGTCCATGACCTGGCGTCCCTTCCGGCGCGGTAGCTGCCGATTGCGAGTTGCCGGTGGTTTGAGGGAAGGCTTTGAGTGACACGGCCAAGAGACCACTTAAGATCAGCATCGCCAGGGGCCGAAACTTCATGTAGGTTCTTCTCTCTGCAGGGGTGTCAACCGGGTTCCGTAATATTCCAGTCGATTGGCTCGCTCACGCTCTTAACAGTTAAGAGCTCAAAGCTTTCGTCATGCGCTCCCAGGTTACATCCAGCGTTTCCGGCAGAATGCGCGTCTCGCATACTACCGACACAAAGTTTGCATCCGCCACCCAGCGCGGCAGGACGTGCATGTGAATGTGACCGGCGATACCGGCGCCGGCGGCTTTGCCGATGTTCATGCCCAGGTTGATGCCATCTGGTTGGTAGAGGTCGCGCAGCACCGACTCCATGCGCTGCGAGAGCACCATCATTTCGCTGGCGGCTTCTGACGGCAACTTCTGCAGTTCGTCGAGGTGCGCGTAGGGGACGATCATCACATGCCCCGGTGTGTAGGGATACGTATTCAAAATGACGAAACACTGCTGGCCGCGATGCACAATGCGCGCCTTCTCGTCATTACCCAGCTTCACCGCGTCGCAGAAGACGCACGATCGCGCTTTCTCGGCGGTGGAAACGTAGGCGTAGCGCCACGGGGTCCAGAGGTAATCCATGCAAGGGCAGGTTAGCAGATGCGGGCTGGGTGGCGAAACTCGCGGGCCATTTGGCGTTCTTGATCCCGCACACGCCGAATCACTCGGCTCACACTAGGGCACGCTCTCGTCGGCTGCTTCCGACCGCGCGCTCTCGTTCCCGCGCTGATCGACCGCCGAAACCGAATAAGAATATTTCTTCCCCGCCTTGACCAGCGTGTCGCGAAACGCTGGCATTCTTACCGGAGTCGCGTTCAGCTTCACCGCGGCCGCACCGTCCTCGTGACGATAGACGTTATAGCCTTCCAGATCCGCATCCGTCACCGGCGCCCAGATCAAATCGATGAACGGCTGTTGTCCCGGCCCGGAAAACACTGCCTGCAATCCTGATGGAACCGCGGGAGGAAACACGTCGTGCGCGAACACCTTCACCTCGGCGGTATCGTCGCCTTCCACTTCAACCGTGGGCTTTCCCGGCGTCTGCATCACGCTCACCACCGTGGCCCGGTAGAAGTACGTGCTCTCCCACTCAAAAGTCTGGTCGAGAAACGAGGTGACGATCTTGTCATGTGGCTCGGTCGCATTTGCTCCTGCGTTGGCGGTCGATGCGCTCGCTCCCGCCAACGGAGCGATCCCGCTCGGCCCCGCTGCGCAGTCTGTCGCATCTATGTCCGCGATTTTGCTCGCTGCCAGTTTGCTTTCTGCGCGCCGGTAGATGCGGAACAAATATTTCACATCGGTTCCTGTTCCCGATGTCGGCGGACATTGCCACGAGATCAGCACACCCTGAGCCGTGGCCTGCGCACTAAAACTACCGAAAGGCGCGACCGTTGGAACCAGTGGGATCCGCACCTGGTTCGAAATCCCCGCGCCTCGCTCCGCAGCGTTCAACACTTCAACCGCATACGCGGCAAAACTCGTAGGGTTCGCCTGCTGAATCGCTGAAGGGAGAATATCGGTGAAGGTCGCTGGCGACTTCTTTGCGGATGATTTTCTCGCCTGGGTGAAATTAGCGGGCGGCGGCGCATCTCCCACCGGCGTTCCACACTCTTTCGGGGCCGCGCCAACACCGAGCGTTGTGCCAGCATCAGACGCCGCGGCAGTAACCGGCGCCGCGGCAACGCCGGGCGCGGCGACAGAAGCAAAGGCCACGCCAACGCTCCGGCAGATGCGGGTCTTTCCCAAATAGCGCACGCTCTGCCGATCCGTCGTACGGGCCGGGATGCTCCAGGTCAGCGTGACTTGATCCCCTTTGCGCACGGCGTGCAGATCGGTTGGCGGCTTGGGTAACTCGAGCGATGGGGGCAGGGGCGGACCAATCGACGCGCAGCCCGTCCACCAAATCGACGCCCCCAGCAACAGCAGCAAGCATCCTCGTAACCTCTTCTGCTCACGCACCATCAGGGGAGCAATCCGCGCCCGGTCGATAGATTTCATAGGAGTGATGGAAGGCAGAATACCAGAATATGCGGGAGAGGCAGTGGTTTCGGCGGCGACCGCTTTCGTGCTCGACGTTATGGCATAGCAATCCGTGGCGAATGGCGGTCTGTATTGATCAGTTATCTATGAGCAAGAGGCTGATACTGGAGATATAACTTTCGATCGCAGGTGGAAATTCCGGAGGATTACAAAATGTGGCAATTCAAGAGCGCGGCCCCCTGGGCAAACAAGTTGACAAAGCGCAGTCTGATTTTGGCCGGTACAACAACGTTGCTCACGCTCTTGGCGCTGGCGCCAACGGCCGGCGCGCAAGTTGTGATCGGGGTAGGCGTAACCCCGCCTATGTGTTCTTACGGCTACTATGACTACGCACCTTATGGCTGCGCACCGATGGGTTTCTATGGGCCCGGCTATTTCTATAACGGCATCTTCCTGGGCGTGGGCCCATGGGCGAACTGGGGCTATGGCCATGGCTGGGGTGATCATCGCTTCGGCGGCGGTGGGGGCGGAAGGTACGTCGCGGGCCGTGGATACGGTGGTGGACGCGCGTATGCGGGCAATCGTGGACGTGGGTCAGCGGGAGTACGCGCGGGCCGCAGTAGCGGTGGCGTGCATACCGCAGCGGCGCGCGGTGGCGCTGCTCATAGTGCGCCCCATGCCGCAGCAGCGCGCGGTGGCGCATCACACGGAGAGTCCCATGCCGCAGCATCGCACGGCGGAGCTTCTCATGGCGGTGGCGGATCGCATGGTGGCGGCGAACATCACTAACCGGTAGCTGTTGAATTTGGCAGTGCACGGAACACGAAGCGGCGGAGCACAACGGCTCCGCCGTTTTGCATTTCCGCATGGTGTCGAGTTCAAAGGGCAGCGACCCTACCGCCGCGCGCGGCTGGGGTAGAACTCTTTTCGTTGAAGCGGCAGCCCTTCGGTAACCTGCGCCGGATTCCGACGCCCATGACAATAGGAATCATGCCGTTCCGAAAAGTGGGCAGGTTCTTATCGCTGTTTCCTGTGCTGTGCGCCGTTGTCCCGGTAGCTTTGACGGCGCAGCAGAATCGCGAGCCGATGGCCGCGACCTACTCCGCAACGGGTGATGCTCTTGATGGGCGGTCGAATCGAGTTGCTTCCCGCATGTTAACTTCCGACGAAGGCTTGGCTGTTATTGGCGCCGCTTTGGAATCACGGGCAAATCCCGATTTGGAGTCCGATTGTTCACACCTTGTGCATGCGATCTACGAGCGAGCAGGATTTCCCTATGCCTACGCGAGTTCCTCGACCCTGTACGGCGGAAGCGGCGAATTCCGGCGGGTGACGCGTCCACAACCGGGTGACTTGGTAGTGTGGGCGGGGCATGTGGGCATTATGGTGAATCCGGCGCAGCGCTCGTTTTTCAGCGCGTTGCGTTCTGGGCTGGGCGTGGATTCTTACGATTCCGCATATTGGAGAGAGCGCGGACATCCCCGTTTCTTGCGCTATATCACCGCGGTCCCGGTTACGATTCGAGCCGACGCTTCGAGCCGAGAGGATAATGCGGAAGCAAGGGCGAGTTCTGAGGCGCATCCGCTAGCGGCGCGGAACATGGGTTTTACGGCAAGTGAAGAACCACAGACCCAGCCTCATGCTGCGACGAATGCTATCCGGAGCAGCCAGATAGTCAAATCGCAGCACCCCAAGGCCAAGGAAGTAACCGATGCTCTGGAGCAGGCCTTTGCCGAAAACGCAGAAGCCCTTCGTGGCCAGGATGTGCTCGAACCTTCCTGTCCTCTGATGGTTTTTGACGAGGTCTCCGTCGAGCGAGTGAGCCTGCAAGGCAATCGGGGCTGGGCCGAAGTTCGCATGAACGGAGTCTTGAAACTGCCGGGAGACGGGAAGAACTCGGCCAGGCGAACCGAACGACAGCGTTGGCTGCTGGTCCGCCGCGGTCATGATACCTGGGAACTCGCGCTCCCCACCGAAGCGATTTACGTCCCGAGCGACGTCGCGGTTCGGATGTTGGTCCGCCAACTTGAGGGGCTTACTGAAGAGACGGTGGAACAGCCCATCCGCGCGGAGAAGAAGGTACAACTGAGCCGGCTCCTGAACATGCTTCTTGAGAAACAAATTGCGCCGGGAGCGTAGTTTGGGATGAGCGCTGCGGTTGCGCCGGGAGGCGTTCTCGCCTCACGTGATGTGGATCACAGCGTGGTGTCCGGCACTTTCATTAGAGTATGGATACATGGGCGGATTTTCCATTCTGACCAACCGCAGACGCGCCGTCGTGGCGCTGGTGCATTCGGTAGTGTTTCTCGTGGTTGCGGTGCGGCAGATGGTTGCGGCTAGTCCCGCGTCCGGTATCTGGTTGCCGTCCACGGTGCGCCCTGGCACCTGGATTCTCTGCGGGATCTTTGGCATCGTCTCCTCGATTCTTTTTTGGCTCCTGGTCATTTCCCGCGGATGGATGGAGAAATTCTATTTCGGATTCTGCACCATCAGCGCGACGTCAGGGCTGATCCGAACCGCCGCAGGCGATCAGACGTTTCACGCCGGCCTCTATATAAGAGTTGTCATGCTGGTCAGCGCGGTGCTGGTTGGATTGCTGATCGTCCGCAGGCACTCTCTCACGCACTCTCGCACGCAGGCGGAGTACGCTGAAAGTGGCTCGTAAGCGTTGTGTCCGACATTGTCCAGTTCGGCGCGCCAGGGGCTAAAGCCCAACTTCTCTAGAAGCGCCTGACGCGGCGCTGAAGCGCCGCTCTTCCACGGGACTGCTTGCATTTCCGAGTTGTTCCGCAGGCCGTGAAGCCATGCCCTTCCAAGCCAACTGATGGATAGCTCCTAGTCCGGGAGCACTTTGCCGCGGGTTTCGACGGCGAAGGGGATGACCAACAGGCCGATGCCAAACGCAATCGCGGTGAAGGCAACCGGCTTGCCGAGAGTGCCCATCCGGCTGACCAGCGCGCCCACGCCGAAATTGACTCCGGCGGCGATGAAGCGTCCGAAGGAAGTGGTGAAGGCGAAGGCGGTCGCGCGGACCGTGGTGCCGTACTGCTCGGGTAGCCAAAGACTGAACACGGCGAAGTTGCCGCCAAAGAAACCCAGGAAGAACAGCACCGCGATGAAGGGATGAAGTCCTTGAGGTAGGTAGAATGCCCAGCCAAAGCTGAGCAGGATGCAGGCCGCCATTCCGAAGTAATAAAAGGTGAGGGTTCGCTTGCGGCCAAAGCGTTCGGCTAACGGGGGAACCGCGAGGCATCCCAGGATAGTGCCCAGCGAAAGCAATCCCATGCCGAAGGAAGACATGCGCACGGCCTGCGGTTGCAACATGCCGGCACGTTTTGCGAGGTTGATGATTGCCGTGGGAGCATAAACCGCGGCCGCCCACAGGCCGCAGATGGCCGAAGCCAACAGGACGGTGTTGACCAGCGTGCGCTGCGTGTAAGGAGCGGTGAAGATTCGACGCAGAGAAGAAGGTCCACGGGCGGATTTCACCGTGGCCTTTTGTTGCCAGCGCTGGGGCTCCTTCACACGGAACAAGACAATGAAGGCGACGATGACGGGCGTGAGGCCGCACCAGAACATGGCGCGCCAGCCATAATGAGGAGCGACTGTGTAGTTGAGAGCCGAAGCCAGAAAGAATCCGGCGTAGTAACCAGTCTGCAGATATCCGGCGCCCATCTTGCGGCGGTCTTCGGGCCACGCTTCGGCGACGTAGGTTCCGGCGAGCGCCCACTCGCCGCCGATTCCGATGCCCGCGAGCAAGCGGAACAATGCCAATTGCCACACCGTCTGCGACAAAGCCGCAGCTCCGGTGAAGATGGCATAAACGAAGATGGTGGCGGCCAGCACCCGGCTGCGGCCGAACTTGTCGGCAATCGGCCCCCAGATTAGCGATAGACCCCATCCCACCAGGAAGAGGGCAAACAGCGTCGATCCCGCGAACCCTACGTTGGCCGGAGTGGCTTTGTAGCCTGATTTGGGAAGCAGTTCCGTGAGTGCTGGGCTAAGGACGAGTGCATAGATCACCGAATCCATGCCGTCGAGAGTCCAGCCAGTCCAGGCGCCCCAGAATCCAGTGATCTGCTGGCGTGTGAGTTTGGTGTGAACGGCAGGCATGGGGAGAGTCACTGCGCGATTGGCCATGGCGGTATCCTTAGAATGTGCGGGCAGCAGCATATCACGGAGGGGCAAGGAACGTCAGGTAGTCCTAGATAACACGCCGGTCGCCGTCTCCGGTTTGAAATAGCGCCGCAAGCGAAGTTTTCATTACCTTTCCCATCGCATTGCGCGGGAGCGCATCGAGCACGAGAAGCCTCGACGGGACTTTATGAGCCGCCAGCAACTCCTTGGCCCAAGTACGAAAGGACTGCAGATCGAGGGCATCGCCGTTATTCAGCACCACGGCTGCGGCGACGCGCTCGCCCCACTCCGGGTCGGCGACGCCGACCACGGCACACTCGGCAACCGCGGGATGCGAGCGCAGTGCTTCCTCGATCTCGAGCGCGGATACTTTGTGTCCGCCGGTCTTGAGGATGTCAACGTTGGTGCGGCCAAGAATGCGATAGCGGCCGTTCTCGACGACCGCCGTGTCACCGGTGCGAAACCATCCATCGCGGAAGGCGGCCTGTGTCGCATCAGGCTGGCCCCAATATTCCGTGAAGACGCTCGGACCACGGACTTCGATCTCGCCCGGCGTTCCGGCGGCGACCGGCTTACCGTTCTCTCCGACCAGCTGAACCTCGACGTTGGGCAGCGGCGTCCCGACGCTGCCTGCCACGCGCTCGCCGCGCAATGGATTCGATAGCGCCATACCGATCTCGGTCATGCCGTAGCGTTCCAGCAGGGTGTGGCCGCTGATTTCCTTCCAGCGATGGAGCGTGGTGACCGGCAGCGCCGCCGAGCCGGAGACCATCAGGCGCAGCCGGGTGCACGCGCGGCTCAGCTCTGCGCGACGCTCCGGCGAAGCCGCGTCCCAGGCGGCGATGAGCTTTACGTAAACGGTGGGGACCGCCATGAACAGAGTTATTCTGCCACCCGCGATGGAATCCCATACGGCGTTGGCGTCGAAGCGCGGCAGCATTTCGCAGGCCGCGCCCGACCACAGCGCGCAGGAAACAACGTTGATGATTCCGTGGACGTGGTGCAGCGGCAAGCACAGCAAAATGCGATCGTCGGCAGACCACTCCCAAGCATTGACCAGGGTCTCGATCTGTGCCCCGATGTTGGCATGGGTTGTGACCACGCCCTTAGGGCGGCTGGTGGTGCCGCTGGTGTAGAGAATCATGGCGCGCCGGTCGCGGGGGATGTCCGAGGTAATGTCCGGCAATTCTCCCGGTTGGCGGGAGAGAAGTTGCTCATACGAAAACGCGCGGATGCCACGGGCTGCGGCAATCGGAGCCAGCAGGGAAGCGGCGGGAGCATCGAACACCAACGTCGATGCCTGTGCGTCGTCGATAAAGTATTCCAACTCAGGCTTGGTGGAGCTGAGCGGTAACGGGACGGCAACGCCTCCCGCTCGCCAGATGCCCCACTGCGCCGCGACCCAGGGAAATCCCGGGGTGATCAGAAAGGCTATGCGCTCTTCGTGAAGATCAGTGTGCTGAAGATCAGTGTGCTGAAAATCAGTGTGCTGAAGATCGTTGCGGCCGGCGAGCAGTGCGGTCGCCACTTGCAGGGACGAATCCAACAGAGTGTCGTAGGTGAAGGATCCTTGCGCATCGACTACGGCTGTGCGTCCGCCATAGCGCTCGGCGTGAGCGATCAATGGATGACGACTGGGGCATCTGATCACACGCAGACTTTACGTCGTCTGCGCTGCATTGTCCACTATGGAGTGGGTTCTGCTCCGCCAGCGTCGACGGTTACGGGGTGGAGGTGGCCTTCTGATCTTTAACCTGCAACTCGTTCACCACCTGGCGCACGTTGGGAACGGTGGATGCCGCTTTTTCGATCTGCGCGCGGCGCGACTCCGAGTTGACCTCGCCGGTTAAGGTCACGACCCCATTCTTGACGCCATACTTGACGCCCTTTTGCAGGGTGTTCTGGATGAGGGCCGCATCTAAATTGCTTTCGATGCCCTGGTCCAGATCCGAATTCACCGTCTTCGCGTCTCTCTCGATACCGGGAGGAATCACGGCAATCTGGTCGGCGACAACTTGTCCAGTTGCCGCCGATTGAGCGATGGATTCCGCTTGTTGCTTGTCACTGTCGGCCGCGACGCTTCCGCCCAGGGTAACGACACCTTTGTCGCGGTCCTGCGTAACCGAGACATTCTTGAGCCCGGCTTGATCGAGCGATTTACGGAGGCTGTCAGAAACGTCAGGCGACTTTGTAGAAGGCCGCGAGCAGCCTGCCAAGGTTACAAGTGCGAGCAGCGTGAGTAAGGGAAAGAAAGACTTAAGTGTTTTCATTTTGTTCCTTTGCGCAAACCGAGATTGACTAACCAAGGATTTAATCCGAGAAAATGAGGAACTCCTGCCTACGACTTCTCAGTGGAGCCAGACTATAGAATCGCCCAGCCGTCTCGGCAACGCTGTGCAGAATCGCTCACTTCGGGAGGAAGTGCGTCCCCACCCGCGGTTGTACGTGGACGACGCGCTCTCTGCACTTTCGACACTCCCGGGAACAGGTCATGGCATTGCTTCCCAAGACGATCAATTGTGACCAGTATTTCGAAGGCTAAAGCTTGATACTGGCACCTCACAAGGTTCTGGCGGCAGAAGGGACTCTGTGAACAAATTTGGTTTTGTGGGCAGGAGGTTTCGATGACCCTAAATATGCTGGATCCTAAGCTGATTGTGCTGGCCGCGGTGGTGGTTGTAATCCTCGCAGTGTTGGCCTGGTTCTTGGTGCGAAGACGCAGGCGTACGACTGCGGAACTGCGGCAAAGATTCGGGTCCGAGTACGACCGGGCGGTGCGGGAGCACGGATCAGAACGAAAGGCAGAAGCGAAATTAGCGGACCGCGAAGAACGAGTTGAGAAACTCAAGCTTCGCGATCTCGATCCGATGGAGCGCGAACGTTTTTCGAAACAGTGGGAGTCTGTGCAGTCGCGTTTTGTGGATTCACCGAAAGGGGCAGTGGCGGAAGCCGACGATCTGGTGTCCTCTTTAATGAAGACGCGGGGATATCCCGTATCCGATTTCGATCAGCGAGCCGCTGATATTTCCGTCGACCATCCCCGGGTGGTGGAGAACTACCGGTCCGGCCACGAAATCGCATTGCGGGTTGGGAAGAACGGCGCAACCACGGAAGACCTGCGAACGGCAATGATTCACTACCGGTCGCTGTTTGTGGAGTTGGTACAGGCGCCGACGATGATTGAAAGAAAAGAAGTGGCGTAAGGGCTGACCGCGGTTGCTGTCAGCAGCCCGATAGCCGGCGAGACATGGTCAGAGTCTTTGGAAGAGGAAAGGAAAACCGATGAAACCGAGCACACAAGACCGTACCGAGGGCAAGGTTCACGAAGTGAAGGGAAGAATCAAGGAAGAGGTCGGGAAGGTGACGAACGACCCTAACCTGGAAGTCAATGGAAACACGGAAAAAAACGCCGGCAAAGTTCAAAAATGGATCGGCCAAGCTGAAAAGGCCGTCGGCAAGTAACGGGCGGAGAGCCCGACGAGAGTAAGGGAGTGGCGGGGGGGAATCCCGTCACAATCCCTCAAGACACGAGTTGGGAAACGGTGACGTGGATCGGAAGAGAAAAAGAAGAGCTATCGGAACAAGATAACTAGATAACTAAAGGAGAACGGAAGATCATGATGACGGCAAACCAACCGAATAAATGTGCGCACCTGCCATGCCGGTGCCTAGCCAAGCCTGGCGACAAATACTGCGGTCAAGCCTGTAAAGAAGCGGGAGCCGGAGAGGTCGAGATTGCCTGCCAGTGCGACCACGGAACCTGCCCGCTGACCACATGAAGAACAGAGCCGGTATGGGTCTGCGGGCTGGATCTTAGATTGACCTAGGAGGTTTTGAACATGAAGATGCGCCGAAGTATGCCATTGCTATTGGTAATCGCGGCCTTCGCCGCTCTGCCAGTGCTGGCGAGGGCGCAATCCCTCACCGATTCGGCAGACCCCTCCGTCACGGTCGTCAGCGTAACTCCGATGCTGCCGGACCTTACCTATACCCGCCCGACCCAAACCATCAAGCTCCGCAACTACCTCTTCGACACCTTCGGCCCCTATCCTATCGTCGGCTCGGGGTTTGCGGCTGGCATCAACCAGGCTTACGACACCCCACCGGAGTGGAAGCAGGGTGCCGGGGGTTACAGCAAGCGCTTTGGGTCCGATCTGGGGATTGCCGCCATCAGCACCACGACGCGCTATGCCATGGCGCAAGCGCTTCGCGAAGACACGCTGTACTACCGTTGCGAGTGCAAAGGGGTGTTTCCGAGGTTGCGTCATGCCGTCATTTCGACCTGGACCGCACGCCGCGGCGATGATGGCCACCGCATCTTTTCTTTCTCTGGGTTGGTCGCTCCGTATGCCGGCACCATGACGGCCGTCTATGCCTGGTATCCCGACCGCTACAACGCCAAGGATGCGCTCCGGATGGGCAACTACTCCCTCCTGGGATACGTGGGCGGGAACGTCGCTCTCGAATTTTTTTACAGCGGACCCCACTCCTTGCTCTCCCGGATGCATCTCAACAATGCGCACGGAGCGCCAAATCAGGGACCAAATCCGTGATCGACAGGACATTGAGGACGGCCGCCGTGATGGACCCTCCACTTCCAGAGCAACAAACGTTGCCCGCGACCTCGACGGGGAAGTCCGTCTTCGGATTGATCAACGAGTTTCTCGAGTGGTTTGGGGATCTGGGGATATTTTTCTGGCTCGTGGTGCGGGCTGCGGTGACCCCGCCGTTTGAATTCCGCGAGTTGTTCCGCCAACTCGATGAGATCGGATCGATGTCTCTGCCCTTGGTGGCGTTGGCGGGGGCTGCCACCGGGGTTGTTCTCTCCATGGAAGCGCGTTACAGCCTGACTCGCTTTGGAGCCAAGTCGTTGCTTCCCGCCGCTCTCGTGTTCTCCATTATTCACGAGACCGGCCCGATCATCACCGGCCTGGTGGTGAGCGGTCGGGTGGGTGCAGGCATTGGCGCCGAGTTGGCGTCGATGAAAGTGACGGAGCAGATCGATGCCATCGAGGCATCGGCGGTAAATCCGTACCGTCTTTTGGCGGCGACCCGCATCCTGGCTTGCATCCTGGTGCTGCCCTTATTGACCCTGGTTGCCGACTTTTCCGGGTTGGTGATGGGATGGGTGGCGCAGGCCGTGGCTGAGCCCCTCTCGTTCCATCAGTTCATCAACAGCGGTTTCAAAGGCGCCAATTTTAACGATCTTCTGCCGCCTACATTCAAGACCATGGTGTTTGGCCTGATCATCGGGCTGATCGCGTGCTTTCAGGGAATGCGGACAGAAGGAGGAGCGGCGGGTGTGGGCCGTGCGGCCACGAGTTCCGTGGTGCTGTCCTCGCTGTTCGTGATCCTGGCGGATGTGGTGCTGGTGAAATTCATTCTCATATTTTTCCCGTGAGCATCTAATCGTGCACCTCGACGAAACAGTTCGCGAAACTCGTATGGAAACCATCGATCAGATTGCCGTGAAGCAAGGACAAGCCGAGCAAGACGGCAGCGCGCCGGTGATCGCCGTCGAGGATGTGCATAAGTCCTACGGAAGTCAAAAGGTCCTGAACGGAATCAGCCTGGCGGTGAAGCGCGGCGAGACTCTGGCGGTGCTGGGGCGCAGCGGTACCGGCAAGAGCGTGTTGCTGAGACTGATCATCGGCCTGCAGAGGCCGGACTCGGGTTCGGTTCGCATCCACGGTCAAGACATCGGGAACCTTTCGCTTGATCAGATGGGCGAAATCAGGTTGAAGATGGGTTTTCTCTTCCAGCATGCCGCGCTTTACGATTCGCTGACGGTCGAGCAGAACGTTGCCTTTCCGCTGCAGCACCATAAGAAGGAGATGTCTAAGTCGGAGCGGGGCGACCGGGTTCGGGAAAGGCTGGCGGAAGTGGGTATGGAAGGAGACTTGGAGAAGATGCCTTCGGATATCTCGGGGGGCATGCAGAAACGAGTGGGACTGGCACGTGCGCTGGCTTTGGAGCCGGACATCTTGTTGCTTGACGAACCCACCGCTGGGCTTGACCCCATCAGTTCCGCGGAAATCGGGGATTTGATTCTCAAGCTCCAGGCGGAACATCACATGGCATCCATCGTGGTAACGCACGATATGCACAGCGCGAAGACGATTGCCGACCGTCTGGCCCTGATCAACGAGGGAAACGTGGTGATCGAAGGCAGCTTTGAAGAACTGCAGAAGAGTGACATTGAGTTTGTCAGGGAATTTCTCAAGCAGTCGTAGGAGGATTTATGTCGAGAGCGGCGCGGCTGGGAGCTTTCATCATTGTGTCGCTGGCGATTCTGGCGGCAGGTGTTTTCATTATCGGGAGCAAGCAGTATCTTTTCAGCTCCACCTACCATTTGAAGGCGCAGTTCGACAACGTGGCGGGTTTGGATGCCGGCGGCGATGTGCGGGTGGGCGGGGTGCACAGCGGCACGGTGCAGAGCATCGTTTTGCCGAACCGGCCCGGCGAAAAAGTCACGGTCATCATGGATCTGGGGAAGTCGACCCACGAGATCATCAAACAGGACTCGGTGGCTTCGATCGAAACCGAGGGCCTGTTGGGCAACCAGTATCTGGCAATCTCGTTTGGATCGGCTGGAACCGCCGAGGTGCGGGATGGCGATACCATCGCCAGCCAGCCGCCGCTCGAAATGTCGGCGCTGTTCAAAAAGACCAGCGAAATTCTGGATAGCAGCCAGCAAGCCATCCAGAACGCCACCCGGGCGACAGCGAATCTGGACTCGATCAGCGCCAAGATCAATACTGGGCAGGGAACCGTAGGGGCCCTGGTAAACGATAAGCAGCTTTATAACAACCTCGAACAGACCACGGCCACCATGCAGAACACAATGCTCCAGGCGCAGGCCGGGGTTACCGACTTCCAGGAGAATATGGAAGCCCTAAAGCACAACTTCTTCTTGCGTGGGTATTACAAGAGCCGCGGCTATGAAGATTCGGCCGAACTGGCAAAGGACGAGATCGCAGGCCTGCCGCAAGGCACGCCGATAAAGTCGTTTACCTACCCAACCAAGCAGCTCTTCGATAAGCAGGATTCCGCCAAGCTGAAGAACCAGAAATCGCTCAGCGCCGGGGGCGAGTTCCTGGCTAACAATCCGTTCGGGTTCGCGGTGGTCGTGGCGTCGGCGGGCATGGAAGGCGATACCCAGAAAGATTTGGTGCTCACCCAAGCTCGAGCCATGGTGGTGCGCGAGTATCTGGTGGAGAACTTCGGATTCGACGATAGTCAGCTTAAGACTCTGGGAATGGGCAAGCAGACAGACGCGAATCCCGCCTCCGGTTGGGGCACGGTGCAGATCCTCATCTATCCCGCCGGGACCGAAATTCCTCCCAGCAAGCAACCGCCAGCGGCTACGACATCCAAAGCAGCCCCAGACAAAGCACCCCCAGACCAAGCGGTGCAAGCGTCTACAACTGGCGCAATACCCAAGCCGCAGTAGCGCTTGACGAGACCACCGAAAGCAGGAATTTTTCTAGCAGGAATTTACTTGCGAACGACCAACCCTGGTTCTTTGAAAAGACCGAGTAAGCGGGCAGGGCAGCGGCAGACTTTTGACTATTGCAGGCTTAGGGTCATCTCTCTGTGCTTATTGAAGTGGATCCGCAGCACCTTCTCTTTTCCACTGACGAATTGGCTCTGCACCGTTCCGGACTGGTCGTAGGAGTCCAAGCCAGATGCGACCTCTACCCGGACCCTGTGTTTGCCGGGGGCGAGTTGCAGCGCATGGGATTCATGCCCTTGGACGCCGTGAAAGACGACTAGGCGTTTCTTGTCTGAGCCTTCCAGCAAGTGGTTATAAGCCTTGTGATCATCCACCCAAACCGACAGCTGGGCCGAGGTGAAATTGTGCTCCACTTCGATGTCCAGCGTTGCTGCAGGAGCCTTCGCCAGTCTGGTATGCGCCGGCGTGGCCGCCGCCGCAGCCAAGACCGGTGCGCTCTCCGGTGACGACTTCGTAGCAGGCACGACCGGTGTGTTCTCCGGTGACGGGGTTATAGCTGCGGCGGTCGCGGACGGATTCTTGAAGGGTCGTTTCTGGGACCAAACGGTATCGCTCAACCGGAATCCAAAAAGGAGCAGCCCGAGCAGGAGCACGGTGGCGGCGGCGAAAGAACTCTTCCCCATCTTTCGCAGCAACTTCTCCGCTGCCTCGCGCCCGGGCAGTGTGCGCATGCTTAAATGGGGTCTTGCTGCGACAGCAGGCTGCCCGGTGGCCCAGGATCTGGCTCTGGCGTTCGCCGTTTGTTCCGCATCTGCGCTGAGAGACGAACCGGGCTGCTTGCTCTTGCTCCAGAGTTCTCGTCCGGCTTGCAAGTCTTGAACGTCGAGGACCATTTCCATGCCGCGCTGATAACGCTGCGCCGGATCTTTCGCCATGGCCCGGGCGATGATGTAATCGAGTCCCGCCGGTAGATCGGTGTCGAGAACGGTGGCCGGAACCGGTTCACGGTTGACCACCTTGAACGACACGGTCATGGCGCTGTTGCCTTGAAACGGCCGATAACCTGTCAGAACGGTGTACAGAACCACGCCGAGAGAAAACAAGTCCGAACGGCCATCCACGGCTTCGCCATTCAATTGTTCCGGTGACATGTAGGCGGGCGTGCCCAAGGTGCGTCCCGCCAGAGTATGGTTGGCGAGGCTCAGCTTCGCCACTCCGAAGTCGGCGATCTTCGCGTGACCGTCATCCGTGATCAGGATATTTGCCGGCTTCAGGTCGCGGTGAACGACGCCTTGCCCGTGCGCGCAATCCAGAGCCTCTGCCAGTTCGAGAGTTAACTGGAGTGCTGTCTCCAGCGGTAATTTGTGGTCGTCCCGTGCCAGCAGTTTGTCGAGCGACTGTCCGGCCACAAATTCCATGACGATGTAAGGAGCGCGCGTCTCTGGTTCCTCGCCCACGTCGAAGATGGTTACGATTCCAGGATGGGATAAACGGCCCGCAGCTTCGGCTTCCCGGAAGAAACGCTCGCGATACTCGCACTCCTCTTCGGGCGGTTGGCCTTCCAGGGAAACGGTTTTGACGGCGACTACGCGGTTGATCTTGGGATCGCGCGCTTTGTAGACCACACCCATGGCTCCGCGTCCCAGCTCAGCCAGGATCTCGTAGCGGCCAAAACGTTCGCTCCTGCGGTCATCCATAGGTGTACATCTACGGTTGCAAAGTCCTGTGCGGACCTCGTCGATGCAGCCGATGACTCAGCGACGAAGTAACGAGCACGCCGATCTCATTCCTGAGCGCAACGCTCCCCACGTCCGAGGAATGAACCTGCGGCGTCGATCTACATTGTCCCGCCTGTAGGGGGATCGTCCCAAGTTACAAAAGTAATTGCCGGCCTTACGAGAGATACGGCGAGACGCCCGCCTGAGCAATATCGCACAGACATGCTCAGGCTTGGTAGATAGGCTTCGGCTAGAAGGTCGTGTCTCTGATTGTGGAACTGCGGTTTGCAGGTGGCTGGCACCAGGCAACGCCAAGAGCTGGGTACGGCCAGGGAAGGAATGTTATGTCATTCGGAATCTACCTGACCGGTTTTGTCGTCGTGATTGCCGGGCTTATCTACGGGGCATGCTTGATGCACATACCGGCACACTGGATTGTGGTGGGGGCGCTGGTGCTGGTGGGACTCGGCATCCTGACCGGCGTTAAAGCTACTCGTCAGAAGGACTCCGGAACCTAAGGCGTCCGATGCGGGAGGACGTTTCACTGCTCCTCCTCTACCGCTGGAGAAAGCTTCTTTTTTGGTGCCCCGGATTTCGAGTCGTGGCTTCCCGCGCTTTAGGCGTTGCTGGATTTCGCGAGCTTCTTCCCGAGTTCTTCGGCAAGCTTGTGGGCATTCAAGGAGTGCTCGTGCGCCTGTTTGCTGATTTCGTGAGCAGTTAGATGATCTCCTTTGCCATGGGCGGTGGCAGCGGCGGCATGGGCGTGGGCTGCAAGGTTGTGAAGTTCCGCGAGTCGATCGTGCGGGCTTTGGGGCATGGTGTTCTCCTGCGCAGTTGAGCGCCGTTGTCTGGGTGCGATTCAGTTTTACGAAACGCGGCCGTCATCGTTCAAATACTCCGAAGGAACGTCATCCTCCGGGACCTCGTGCGTAGTTACCTCAGACACGTCCGGATCTTTGGCGTTCTCCACACCTGCTATGGCAGCGGCTTCGAACGCGTTTCCTTCTTCCACTAATTCCTCGACACTCTCAGAATCCGCAGCGGCTACATCCGACAGTTGCTGAATGTCGCCAGACTGCCCGGCCGAATTCGTCTCGAGTTCATCCTGATGACGCTTCTTCTTCGCATGCATAGTTTTCACTCCTTGTTAGTGAGATGCCGCAGCCCGCCCGGCCGTTGCGGAAAACTATGCTGGTACGGCTTCGGCCGTATGCAGCGTGCAGTAGGCGGGATGGGTGGTGTCGATGATGTCCTTCGCCTTGGTCACTTCCGCAGCCGTGCCGTGAGCGACCAGCAGGAATTGATCGGTCTGCAGCGCGGTCTCGTATTTCACAATGCTGTCCTTCGGAATTCCTATGCTGTAGAGACCGGCGCCCAGAGCGCTCAATCCTCCCACTACTACCGCGCCTTCCAATGCCCCTACGATCCAGGCCACCAGCGGTCCCGCCACCAGGATGGGGCCGATGCCCGGAATCATGAAAAAAGCGGAGCCGAACAGAAGCCCCCAAAATCCTCCCCAGAAGGCACCCGTCTTGCCCCAGTACTTCATGCGGTCGCCGGTGTTGTAATAGCCAACCACCTGCTCATCGGTGTGGTAACCCTTGCCCACGATCGATAACTTGCGCATGTCGACTCCGCCGCGCTGCAGCTCCTTTACGGCATGATCCGCCTCGGTATGCGTGCGGTACACCGCAACAACCGAAAGTTCTGTGGACATTCCCAGCCTCCCCGGCGACTTGTCACCCTAATTTCAGACCGTTCCGCTAGGTCCAAGCCAAACTATGACAGCGGCCGAACCAGAAAGCTGTGCGCTATTGCACACTGTCAGGGCAAATGCCGCAGCCTGGGACACGTCGTGCTCTGGAGGGGACGCGCGCTCTAAACTGAGCTTTTTTGAACAGACTTCAACAATCCCGAAATGAGAAAGTTGCGTCAGAAGCGTTTGTGAGCGCACGGTGTGTTTCGTGCACGGTTGAACACGGGACGAGAAAACGCCGCCGCAGGAACACGCCAAAGGTTTTTGAAGAAAAATTCATGTTCGCGACTGCGAATGGGAGGGTTCAATGCTTTGGACGATCTTCGTAATTCTTCTAATTCTGTGGCTGCTGGGTTTCAGTCTGCATGTCGGCGGAGGGCTGATCCACCTACTTCTCGTTGTGGCAGTGGTGGTTCTAGTCATTAACCTATTGAGCGGACGACGGGCGGTCTGATCGGACGCCGAAGCGCGGGTTAAAGGCAGCGCAGGACGATTGCCTGCAGGAGGGATGCATTCTCGATCCTCTGCCACAGCCTAACCCAGAGTCCAACTAAGGAGAATTGTATGTCCAAGACCTGGGAGCATTACCAGGAAGCCGCTCGTCATCACGAGCGGGCAGCCTACCATTACAAAGAGGCTGCGAAATACGTCGAGGCCGAGGAGGACGAAAAAGCTGTACACGAAGCCTATCTGGCTCACGGACACAGTCAGCTCGCAATTCATCACGATGCCGAGGCCGCGAAACAGCATGCCGAGCGTTGCGATAGCGTGGCGACGCCTTCCGTGCTAGATGGCAAGAAAAGGAGTGCCGCTTAGGCGAGGTTCCAGAGTAGCCGAAGAAAGTGGTCTCTTCCTCGGCTACTCTGAGGACAGTCGAAACCGGAGCCTTAGTGGGCGCCAGCCTTTTCCGAGCCCAGTCCGGTGTTCGAGCGGACCAGCAGCTCATTGAACTTCTGCTGCGAAGTCGGCTCGTTGCTCAACAGCGTGCCGACAATCGCTCCGATGAATCCCAGCGGAATGCTCAAAATCCCAGGATTTTCCAGCGGGAACCAGGCTTTGGCCTGAA